>Ga0265296_1000239_pt1 | contig 100340 bp, 91 predicted proteins | sample MunlanPumphouse1_FD_189073 | JGI IMG/M metagenome (GOLD analysis project Ga0265296, IMG submission 189073) | Groundwater microbial communities from a municipal landfill in Southern Ontario, Canada - Pumphouse #1 | ecosystem: Environmental > Aquatic > Deep subsurface > Groundwater | place...
TCCATTTGGGATTATAAATACTTTCTGGGAAAACGCTGCAATTTGTAGCGCATTATGATATTGGAGGGCTTATTGCAGGGGAAGTGTTAATCGGGGTTCAGAATTTCGCAGAATATTTTTTATTTACCGAATCTGCGTTTTTTTGAGAAAAAAAAGGAAATCCGTGGCTTTAAATTATTCGGACAACGATGCTGCGAGCAATAGCGCATTGGCATAATTTGGTGAGGCGCGCGAGGTATCCACGAATATTCTGCTGATATTTACCACAGGTGCCCCATGCCCGTACCCGTTCCCCAAAAAGGTGAGCGTACGGAAGATCAGGTTCCCGGAGATGCCGTCCGGTGCAATGATCAGCCCGCAGGTCTCGATGGCATCTTCGATCAGGATCTCGCAGTGCACGGATCCGGAGAGTTTTGCCACCAGTTCCGCCTCCGCCATGCTCGCATCCACCTGCGGGTGCCGGCCCACGTCGCCCAGCCGCCCCCCGGAGAGGATCCCGGTCCTCTCCGGCAGGCCGAACTTCTTTGCAATGATCTGTCCCTTTTTGATCAGTTCGAGTTTCTCCGGAACGGTCCAGCCCTCGTCCACACCCACCGGTGTGAGCAGGAATTTTGTCCCGTGGGCAGTCTCTAAGAGAGCGATGCGTTCGAGATGGTCGATCCCTTCAGCCGCCTTCAGCGCCCTCAGGGTGGCATTGGCGGGGAGCGTGCCCCGGACCGCGGCATCGATCGTACCGGCCATGAGGTCATCGATCATTGCCCGTTCGGGTTCCGGATCTTCGACAATATGGACGGTCGCCTCGTTTGGCTTCTTCTCTACAACACCGGGACGACCGTAACAAAAAACTTCGCAGGTCTTACTGACCGCAACGGCACTCGCGAGCACCTTCCCGGGATCCTCTAAGATCCCGATCCCGATCCGTTTCATCCGAGCCGGCATGCAACATCCTCTTCAGTCAGCTGCATTATTCCATTGGTGGAGAAATCAAAGACCATCGTCTCATTGCCTTCATACCGGATCCGGAGGGTATTCGTGTCATCCACCGTACCGATCTCTTTGGCCATTATACCCACGGCAGCGAAGGTGGCAATGAGTTCATCCACATGCTGCTCCTTTGCAGTCAGGATAAAGCCCATGCCCGGGTACATCTTCACCCACTGTTCGAAGGTGATATTGTTCTCGCCCAGGTTGGGCCGCGGGATCAGGTCAAGATCGATCTCTGCACCTTTGCCGCTGATCTCGAGGAGCATCCCCAGCGTTCCGATGACGCCCGGGTTGCTGATGTCTTTACCCGCAGTGGCGAGATGCCGCTTACCGATCTCTTCCAGCACCGCAATCTGTGCCCGGACCTCGGCTGCGGACTTCATGGTGACCGAGTCCCAGTTGAGAGCACAGGACGGGTGAACCCGTCCGGAGAGGTCGATGGCAGCGACGATGCGATCGCCCGCCTTTGCCGTGTGGCTGTAGATGATGGAATCCATCCGGGCCGATCCCAGGATGGAGACATCGATAACACTGTAAGGAGCGTCCGGGTGCAGGTGTCCACCTACAATCGGGACGCCGAACTGCTCCGAGGCATCGTGCATCCCCTTCACGACCTGCTCCTGCACCGTACTCTTCGACATGGAGAAGATGTCGACCATGGCAAGGGGACGACCGCCCATCGCGGCAATGTCGTGGATATTGACGAGCACCGAGCAGTATCCTGCCCAGTAGGGATCCGCTTCCATGAGCTTGGACCAGATACCGTCCGCAGCAAGCAGGAGCGCTTCGCCATTGTGCTCGATCACCGCTGCATCCTCTCCGAAAGCGGCCACAACATGAGGGGCATCGATCTTCAGCGCCTTGACCATCTCTCCGATGGCATGTTTCCGCTTGACGCCCTCATATTCCCGGACTACTTTTGCAATCGACTCTGTGGAGCAGTTGTGGACCACGACATCACCTGAAAAACACGACACGTAGTTTCGTGTATGCTTACTTTGAGACTCATCAGAGATAATTTATTTGATGTTGGGCCAATGTAGTCTGGTATGGACTGGGCAGAAAAATACCGCCCCGCACACCTGGCGGAGATCGTGGGAAACACGACCGCTGTGCGGCAGATTGCGGAGTGGGCGAAGACCTGGACCAACAAGTCCCGGCCCCTCCTGATCTACGGTAAGCCCGGTATCGGCAAGACCTCCACCGCGTACGCGCTCGCAAGAGATATGAACTGGGAGGTTGTTGAGCTGAACGCGAGCGACCAGCGGACGGCTGCCGTCATCGAACGGATTGCCGGGGCGGGGAGCGTGACCGCGAGCCTGACGGGAGCGGTGCGCAAACTGGTGGTCCTTGATGAAGCCGACAATCTCCAGGGAACTTCCGACCGGGGCGGGGCAAAGGCGATCCTTGAATGTATCCGCCACGCACAGCAGCCGATGGTCCTGATAGCGAACGATCTCTATGGCATCTCCCCGGAGATCCGGGCACGCTGCGAACCGGTCCAGTTCAAGGCCGTCCAGGCCCGGTCCATTGCACCGCGTCTCAAGTACCTCTGCGCTGCCGAGAAGATCCAGTGCAGTGATGCGGCCGTCAATGCCATTGCCGAGAGTGCTGAAGGCGACATCCGCTCCGCGGTGAACATGCTCTATGCCTCATCGATTGGACGGTCCACCCTTGACGACAACCAGGTCCACACCTCCCAGAAAGATGAACGTGTCTCTATTTTTTCCTTAATCACGGCCCTCTTCGGGAAGACGCGGGATGAGGAACTGATGCGGCTCTCCTATGATGTCGATGACACGCCCGAGACGATAGCGCAGTGGGTGGAGGGGAGCGTTCATCATATCACGGATCCTGCTGCATTAAACCAGGCATACGGCCACCTCGCCCGGGCCGACGAATACCTCGGGAATACCTATCGCCGCCAGTATCACACGCTCTGGCGATATGCCACGGCCCTGATGCTCCTTGGTGTCGCGGATGCCGCCGGGGGACGAGGCATCCATGCCCGGATCATGCCACCGGAACGCTGGCAGAAGATGTCAACGGCAAAGAAGCAGAAGATGATCCGGCTTGCCACGCTGAACAAGGTCTCAGCAATGATGCACCTGCCGCAAAGCACCCTGCGTGAGGAGTACCTGGGAGTCTTCACCCTGCTCGTTGAACACGCTCCCGCGGAGTACGCTAAAGGACTCTCCTTTGATGCCGACCAGCTCAACTTCTTTTTGAACGACAAGGCCCGGTCAACAGAGATCGTCAAGACCCTGGCAAAAGAGGAGAAGGAGCGGGAGAAAGCGAAAGAACCGGTGAAGGCCCCGCAGAAGAAAGGGAGATCGACCCTGAATACCGATTCCCCTGTTCCAGAAGCAAAACCTGTCCCGAAGGAAGAGACGCCGGTCGTGGAACCCACGGTCATCCCGGAAGCCAGGGTCATCCCGGAAGCCAGGGTCATCCCGGATGAACCGGCATCTCCCCTAGCGGAACCCGAGACGAAAAAAGTTCCGGCAAAGACCCAGTCAACGCTCTTTGACGGATTCTGATCCCCGCACGTACCGGTGGAGGATCACCCCGCAGTCGATCCGTTCACCCCCCGTCTCGTAGATCTCGAATCCCAGGTGGTATACCAGGAGATCGCAGCCGGCTTTTTGTGCAAGGGCGATCAGGGGTGCCATCATCTCAATCGCCGGGCGGATTGCATAGATGAGATCCGCACCGGCATAGATCGAAAGATCCGGCTCAAAGACATCATCGATGACAAATTCTATCCCTTCGGGCAGTTCGCGGTTTTTGATATCCGTGCACCGGATCGGGATGCCCGCGGCATGGATGATGATGGCGGCGCCCGGGTTGTTGCCCACTCCTATCTCGACGACCGCTGCATAGCGTTTAGCAATATAATCACCGATGCAGGTCTCAATATGTTTATAGGAGTCCATTCCAACAGAATATAGCGATGCATGTCCATATTTTTTGGGATGCGCTTTCTCCAGCCGGCCTCCAGATGCCGGTTTCCAGAACGATATCCTCGATACTTGGGGTTCCCACCACCGTTTCTGAGAACCATGTCCGCATGATGGGGTATAATGTGGCCCGCCACCAGATCGATGCAGCGGCCCTGCTCGACAGTATCCAGACGTATAAACACCGTCACGACATTGAAGGGCCGGTCCTCCTTGTGGTCAACCAGGACCTCTTCAAACCGGGAAGCGATTCGGTCTTCGGCCTTGCCCGGCACCATGTCGGGGTTGCCGTGGTCTCCGCAGCCCGGCTCAATAATGAATATTATAACCTGCGCAGCAACGATGACGACCTGATCGACCGGCTCGCAAAAGAGGGAGCCCATGAGGTCGGGCACCTGCTGGGCCTTGACCATTGTGAGAATCCCGAGTGTATCATGTTCAGGCCCGATACCCTCGACGAACTGGATCGCAAGAAAAAAGTGCTCTGCCCGGTCTGCGCCGCAACGTTTGCCGGCAGTGGCACCACCCCCTGAAAGCCGTGATCCCCCAGAATTAGAGATGCCTAGTGGGGCGTCTCAAAACTTTTTGGTGCCGGGAGCACATCGATCTCCATCGTGCTGATCTTCTCGTAGGTCTTCTTCTGCTGGATGATCGGCCAGAGTTCATACAGGAGGATGGTGACCGGCTCCCACATCGCCGCCCAGCCGATGATGAGCAGGGAGTCCGCAATGATCTGGGAGATGAGATGATCGCTGCCCCAGCTCGCATAGACCAGTTGCCGGGCGATCATGGCGATGGTGACGAAGAGTAGTCCTATCAGGAGCGCCCAGCGCCCGTGCCGGAATTTCGTTCTGAACTTTACGTCCTGCTCCATCATCCGGAATTTAAAATGCGACCGGATGGCATGGATGATCGTCCGGACACCTTCGTCCGTGGTTTTCTTGTCCCCGTGCAGGTAAATGACAAGCCTGAACGGGGTCTTCAATGGAAAATCGTCCACCATGTCCACGATGTAGTTCTCGGCATTGATATCCAGTTCCTTCTCGTGGAACGGGGCCGGGTCAAAGGAATTGAAGAGCTGCTTGACCGATGAGAGATCGATCTCGATGACGATTTTACCGTCAACTTTCCTGTACAGGGATTCGATCTCTTCCATGGGCCCCTCACTCTTGTTCTATATTATTCCCCTGGCCGATAAAACCCATGCCCCACGCAATGAGACCGGCTCCGGCTCCCCTGTGACGCCGATGTGCACGCCCGTAGTTCATCGGAGAGACACCTGGCGGTTGATAAAATCGAGCGCCTCTTTGATGATCTCCTGCACGCCTTCGCTCTCCATCCGGTACAGGCGCCGGAGGGAGGGGATTGCCCGGGGATCCCCGATCTGCCCGAGGGCCCACGCAGCCTTCACCCGCACCCGTTCGTCGTCGTCCCACAGGGTTCCGATCAACTCTTCAACCGCTGCCGGGTCGCCGATCCGCCCCAGGGTCTCCGCCGCCTTCCAGCGGCTGGACTCATCGTCATCGGACAGGAGTGCGATAAAATGCGCAAGCCGCTCTGCATATTCGGGAGAGTCCTCATGAGGGGAAGTATCGCCTGCATCATCCGGCTCGGGCCCCGGGTTGTCCATAGATCACCGGCCCGGTACAACTACAAAAATATTATGCAAAAGTATGGTAAAAGAGATGCAGGTTATTCTTTGTCCTTGATGTAGAGGATGCCATCGGGTTCCTTGTAATCGGTCTTGATCACGATCGTATTGGAGAGCCGGTTGAACATCCGCAGTTTGGTGTTCGGCATACCCAGCCATCCGACAAGACAGTCAATCGGTAAGATCAATGCCTTGCCGAGACTCTCGATTGCCGCTCCCTTGTAACTGACCCGTGTCCCGTCACGGCTGACCACTTTCAGGTTCATCACCATCTTGCCGATGGACTGGCCCCGGCCCTGGAACCCTTCCATGATCGTCCAGTAGGCAAAGAAGAAGAGGGTCTGGAACCCGAACTCGAATGGCTCCCAGTGCGAGAAGTCAATGTACAACGGGATATCCCAGACCGGGGCAAAGATTCCCCGGATAATATTCAGGAAGAGGATCACCATACAGAAATCGATCAGCCATGCCCAGAACCGGGTACTCCACTTGGCAAGGTATAACGAGCGACCGCGTTCCCCCATGATCTGCGGAGATTCTTCTCCTTGCGGCGGCTCCTGATCAGGGATGACCCGTACATCCTGATCCTGCACCACATCATCTTCAGCCATTTCAGGAATGTAATTATCCTCTTGAGTGAATGAAGGTTACTCATGCCCGGCATTCTCTTTAGGGAAATCCCCGATAAACTATTTCTCTTCGGACAGAGCAACGATAGAACTGACAGCAGCCAGAACGCGAACGGAAGTGATCTGTTGCCATGACCGATGCAGTCATCACCGAACATACCGAATCCCGGCATGGGCCCGTAGTGCGCTATTACCAGTACGGTAACGGCGGGGTACGGGTGCTTGATACAAAGAAGGCCTTAAGGCGCCTGTACCGCTTCGATCCTTCGGAGAATATGATGACCGAGTGCGATCCGGCCCGGCCGGATCGTACGCTGCGGCGTTTTGTCTTTGATCCGTATGGTATGATCGAGGAGACCGTCTCGTTCGGCAAGCCGGCCCGGACCTTCCGGTACGAGAACGGGGCACAGCGGATTGCCGTCCGGGAAGGCGGGGATTACGGGGCGGTCGGGAAACTCTTCACATTTGAAGAGAACGGTGTCTCGGAGACCGGCTGGGGACGGAACGGGGAGATCGAACGGGTCTTCATCTTCGATGCAGGGAACACTACAATCACCGAACGCTCCGGCGGGTGGTTCGGGGATGTTGAACGGATCATTGTCTTTGAAGGGATCGGGGCCGCACTCTTCCGGGAACCGGAATCCTTTCTCCAGTTCCTGATGTTCACGGAATGGAGCGAGAGCGACCGGGATGCACATATCGATGAAGAAGTAGCGAAGATCCGGGGAGGGAAAAGCCGTGGACCCCCGGTGAATCCGTATGCTTACACCGGCCCGCGTCGCACGTCCTCCGATTCCGCCAGCGGGGGGTCCCAGCAGGGCAGCCTGCCGGTACAGCGGAGTGCCGGTATTCCCTTTGAGGAGAGCCGGCAGCAGCGTGACCGCGATGCCCAGGACCGGTACACCACGGTGAGAAGCGATGAGATTGCGCTCCAGGACCGGTTCGAGCGTGCCAGAAGCGAGCGGGGCGAGCTCTCGAAAGGGAAGAGCGTAGAGATCCCGATTGAAGACCGGTTCGAACGGGCCCGGCAGGATCGCGGCCAGCTCTCCCGGGGGAAGAGTGTGGAGATTCCCCTTGAGGAACGGTTTGGGGGATCCCGCTCGGAACGCGAACCCCTCTCCCGGGGAAGGAGTGTGGATATCCCGATCGAGGAACGATTCGAACAGGCCCGGCAGGCCCGGGGCCAGCTCTCAAAAGGGAAGAGCGTAGAGATCCCGATTGAAGAGCGGTTCGGTGGCGCTCCCCGCTATGAACCCCCCCCGGCACGCGAACGGAGCGTGGAGGATCCCCTGGAAGACCGGTCTGATGATGCCCCCGAAGGGAGCAAAAAACTCACTCGTGGGGGAAGTATCGGTGCCGCCTCCCGTAAACGCGGACGCACCAGGGATCTCTGACTGCTCCCGTAAATAAAAATATTTTTAATCGCAGCGGAGTTTTCCGCCTTTCCCGATGTCTTCGAGTTCTTTTTCCTCGATAAGGATGGTAACAAGATCCTTGTCGACCCCGGTCACCTTCACGAGCGTTGCGGTAAATTCCTGCACAATCGTGCGCTTCTGGTCGCGGGAGAGTCCCTTCTTCTGCTTAAGAATGATAACCGGCATATGATCACCTGCCGGTTTTATTGCACGGTTTCGTATTAATCGCGTGCGGTCCCGGGGGCCATTGTTCTGATCCGGACATTCGGAGACCCGGGAGGTGCCTCCATCATGTCAGAAAAAAGTTCCGGAGATTTTTTTTATTCCCAAAAATTTTTCCGGTCTTCTTTTTTGTGAAACCAAATTTTTTTTTTCATTTTCTTCCGCGTAAGAAAATTTCCGGCACGATTGCGAATGGACCGGAAAGATGTTTGGCCGCGTTGCGTGTGGAGCGGACCCGGCCTCTTTTTTGATGGGCGGACTACAGCCCCTCCTCCTTTTTTACGATCCGGTTACCATGTAAATGAGATATCATGACGCAGTACGGGTTCATTGGCACCGGTTCGATGGGGAGTATGTTGATCCGGAAATGTATCGGGAGCTGTCTTGTTGCGCCGGCCGAAATCTCCGCCAGTTCAAAGTCCGGGATATCGGCACGGGCACTTGCCGGAACGACCGGCATTACTGCGGAACCGTCCAATCGAACCGTTGCGGGAACTGCCGACGTTCTTTTCATCTGTGTAAAACCGCTTGAGGTCCGGGGTGTTCTCGATGAGGTCCGGGACGTGCTGAAACCCGGCGTCCTGCTTATCTCTATTGCAGCATGTGTCCGTCTTGAGAATCTCCGGGATTGGACCGGGGAGAGCGTTCACTGCGTCCGGATCATTCCGAGCGTGACGTCTGAAGAGAATGCCGGGATCTCGCTGGTGGCGTGGGGCCATGGCGTGACACCGGGAGATGAAAAACTCGTGCTCGGTCTGTTGAATGCGATAAGTACGGCCGTGGAGATCGATGAGCAGGATTTTGATCTCTATACGAACCTGACCAGCTGCGGCCCGGCCCTGATCGTGGCGATGATGCGGGAGTTTGCCGGGGCCGCTGCCCGGACCGGTACTATCCCGCCCGGCGTTGCGGAATACCTGGTAAAGGAGACGATGATCGGGACTGCACGGATCCTTGATGGCAAACAGGTAACCTTCGACACGGTCATTGAACGCGTGGCAACGAAAGGCGGCAGCACGGAGGAAGGTGTAAAAATACTCCTGGCCCGGCTTCCGGCCGTGATGGATGAGATCTTTGTGGCCCTGGATGCAAAGCGCCGGGTTGTGAGCGAGAAGGTTGCCGGCCGGTGAAGTTCATTCATGGTGGTATCTCCCCATACGGGCTGTGGTGCCGGCCCGGTGAACCAGACGGGTAAGGGGGCCGTAGTCAATCTCCGGTACTGACAGCGAGACTAATTTCAGGAAAACGAACTGAAGAGACTATCTTCATGAGATGGAACCGCACTATACCTTCAATACAAAAATTACCGGTGGGATCTATGGCAGACGGACAAGATTATTTTTTAATCCTTCTCGTTCTGTCGGTGCTGCTGAATTACCTATTCCCTGGTTCGACGTTCCTTTCTCCTCCCTCCACGTACTCCGGGTTTCTCATCATCGGCTTTGGTTTTGCTCTGGCTCTCTGGAGCCGTTCATTATTTATCAAAAATTCAACAACCCTGCAGCCATCTGAAGAACCCACGTCGCTCGTAACCGCAGGGCCATTTCGTATCAGCCGAAATCCGATATACCTTGGAATGGCAGCCATCCTCCTGGGTGTCGCGGTATTCCTGGGAACACTGGTCACCCTGGTATTTCCCGTTATTTTCGTTACGTTGATCGAATTTTTCATTATCCCGGGCGAGGAGCGGAAGCTGGAAAAAATATTTGGAGAACCATACCGGGATTATAAAAAAAGCGTCCGGAGATGGATATGACACCGGATGGTTTCTTTGTGAGGCATATACTATTTTTGTTCACGGCCCTCATCATGCGGTACGGACCCCCCTTAAAAAAATAAAGAGCCCTCCCGCACTCTCCCAAAATATTTTTGAAAATCCGGAACGGGATCATGTTCACCGGCCTTCCGTCACGGCCGCGTGCGGCGGGGCCGGGCATCTACTGATTGACGGACCCGGAACCGGATTGTTGTGGACCCGTCGTCCAGCGCGGGTACTGAGGATAAATTACTCCCGCTATGATGGGTCAGGAGAAATGAATCGGATGCTCGCGGGCGCAGGAAAATTCAGATTTCCAAAAGGTAATTCGGAAACATTCCGGTCTAAAATATTATTAATAGTGCGTCACCCATGTTACCCTAGGTACAACTATGAGAGCCACCCGCCAGGATATCCTATTCTCATTAAAAAAACTCAAAGGGGAAGTAACGCGGGAATATTCTGTCAAGACGATTGGTGTGTTCGGCTCGGTCGCCCGGAGCGAAGAGACTGAAGAGAGCGATATCGATCTCCTGGTTGAGTTCTCAAAGCCGGTAGGTTTTGTAACGTTCATGCGGCTTGAGAATTTTCTTTCCGAGCGATTAGGGGCACGGGTTGATCTGGTGACATCAGACTCTTTAAAACCGGTGATCCGGCACGATGTGCTTGCTGAGGTCATCTATGTCTAAGCGCGATGTGAAACTCTACCTCACGGATATCGACGATGCGATCTCGGCAATCCGGTCGTACACAGAGAGGATGACGTACGAGCAACTTCTTGAGGACCGGAGAACCCGCGAAGCGATCATCCTGAATTTTGTGGTGATCGGGGAAGCAATAAAGAAAATTCCCCCGGAAATTATTGAACCGTTCCCTCAGGTCCCTTGGAAAGAATTTGCGGGATTGCGGGACAAGATGGTTCACGGGTATTTCTCAATAAGCCCCGTGATCCTGTGGGAAACGATCCAAAATGATCTTTCATCCCTTGCACTTGCGGTGAAAGAACTGCTCCGGAATTATTAGAGGATGTAATGGAATATTCCATATGGTTCAGGTAGTAGATAATGTCCGATAAAAATCAATCACAATCCCGTATACGATCCGGAATTCTCCCTTGCATGGGGATACTCTTTGTTGTACTGCTGAGTGCCGGATGTTCCGGTGCATTTGTTGGCATACAGAATACCGTTCCGGCGACTCCGGTTTCTCCTCCGGATGTAGTAAATCAGGCAAATCAGGTAACGATGCAGGTTATCCTGGTGGACGAAACTGCAAATGCTGAATATGCTACGGTATGGCTTACTCCATCTGCACGCATTTACACACTTGGAAAAAATATTCCGGATTACAAGACCTATATCGGGTTAATGGAACAATCCAAAAAAGACGGCTCGCTCCTTACTTTCACGCTTGATACTCAGGATTCTTCGATAATTAAGGGGGTTGTGAAAGGCGTGCAGCCAACATCTTTTTCAAATGAAGAGAAGGCAGAGCAGGTAACGCAACCAGTATCTTCTCCGGACGTAGTAAACCAAGACTCCATCATCCGGCCCTGACTTCTGCCATCCAAACGTTGCTAAATATGACCGCACTTATTCCCGTCGACAACTCACGGTAAATTCCGGGCCCGGTTCCGCATTTTTGCGAATTATGACCTCTGCTTTTGGTGCTTTTGGGAAAAGAGGTACAACCGGGCTCGCAGCAGGCTCCGTTGTACCAGAATTCCTACGGGTGCATCCCAGCCTTCTGTGAGGGGGGTCACCAGCGGAGGTGTCGTCTGGCAAGGTCACCGTGGAGGGAGGTGCCCATCGTCAGTCGCTGGTATCCTGAGGGCAGTGCCAGGGGATGCGAAGGAGGGGGCGGGAGTTTGCAATCAAGGCCCGGACAAAAAAATTATTGCGGACCGGGCCCGGCAAAAATATTGTTGATTGCGCCGGATTTTTTCCGGAAAACTTTTGGTGCGAGCGTGAACGACCCGGAAATTTTTTTTGTACGAACCGGTTCTGTTGGGAATTTTTTAGCCGGAGCAACCCGATGCGGACTCACGTTCGCGTGCGATGGGGCGGGGCCGGGCTTGTGGGGAGTGGACGGACCCGGGGCCGGAGGGAGGGGCCATCGTTAATTGCTGGAACCGGGGATACTGATATGTGCAGGTACGGAACCGTTCGGACTCCATCAAAAAATCAGATACCCACAAAACCGGTAAGAAAATAAATCAATAGTATCCGTATTTTTTATGGGCCTGCTCAATCGGCAGGATCTCCTGGACAATCACCAGTTTTTCTTCTTTATCGATATCGTAAAATGCGGTGTAACTGCGGGAGATGTGAAGCCGGTAAATTATAACCCCGCCCCGTAAAACCAGTTTCTCTTTATCCCCCTGGCTTCCCGGGAATGGATCTGTTTCAAGTTTTTTTAAAGCAGTCTTGATGATCCTTCGTGTCTTCTCCGGCAGGCGATTGATCTCATCAGCTAACTCGTGCCAGAGCACAAGGGAAAATGTCAATCCTTAATCTCCGAAAGTGAAACGTACCCCTTTTTCTTACGCCCACTCCACATTTTGACATCTTCCTCCAACCGGCGCTTCTTCCGGTCCTCGATCATCTCTGAAAGAAGATCCGTATAGGTCTGGCCGGCCGCTCGCATCTCCGCAAGGTCCTTCCACACCGGTTCGGTGACGGGTATCCGTTTTACCGCAGACATGATCAGATTGTAAGCATTGTAAGTATGAATATTTTTGGCGGGTTTTCTGCGTGCGGCCGGGCCGGGCTTGTGGTGGCTGGGCGGACCTGGGGCCGGTGGGGAAGGGGGCCGTCGTCAATTGCTGATACTGAGGGCACTAAAAAAGTAAAATTGATTTTTTTATTTTTTCTTTCCACCGGATTTTGATGGTGCATGATTTGGATTAATTTGATTAGAACGATTGTCCACCGCAGCTTTATGAGAGGGATTGTTCGAATTCTTTGAATCAGCACGCTGATTACTTGGCATCTGGTCACCTCCTCCTTCCGTATTTTCCCTATTGTTCAGTCTGATATACTTCCTTTGTGGTTCCTGGACCCCCATCGCTTCGTACGGTGGGGCCAGGTTTGTACCGATTGGGCCGACATAGGTTCAGTAATAATGGAGGCCGTCGTCATCCAACGGCACACGAGAGCATCCGGGAGATGATCCCCTATTCCGGCCGCCTTCCGGCGCCAAACCGGCAGCACCGGCGCCCGGATCTCCCCGGTTTCAGGAAAAAAACATCGATTTTCCGGTGCCGGAAGGACCCCCTTTATTTCGGGCAATAGCAGCCGCCGGTGGGCACCTGACTTTGGGACAGACTACCGGTTGTCCGGTTTTTGCGCATTTTCTCACGCTTCTAAACAGCACGGTTTTTTTGCGATTAAAACGGTTATTTTCAGGAAATCTCGATATAAACGCGGAATCTCCGGCGGCGTTGGCACCATTTCCACTGCCGAATTTTTCCGGGTTCTGACCCCGGGATCTCTCCGTCGTGAAGGGGGGTGCAGGGGACTTACCGTATTCCCATACGGGGGTATATAAAGCGGGGGCAGTGCCAGGGGATGCAAGTGAGGGGGGCGGGAGCTTGCGAACAAGGCCCGGACAAAAAAAATTGTTGCGGACCGGGCCCGGCAAAAAATATTGTTGCCCGTGCCGGTTCTGGCCGGAAAACATTTTGGTGGGAACGTGACCGGCCCGAAATTTTTTTGCACGAACCGGTTCTGCCGGGAATTTTTTTGCCGGAGCAACCCGATGGGATGTCGTGGCCGCGTAGGGAGGGACCGGGTCTGTATGAATGAACGGAGCGGGGAGGCGCTCCTCCCATAACTGATCAGGGAGATATGAAGACGCTCCCCTCGTTCGCAGCGGGACTCGTTGTTCCAAATCCCGGCAATCCAGGAGGCCGGAATATCCCTAAAAAAAATACGTGTTATCAGATTTTTTTACCGAAGTACGCGTCTCTTACAAGATTTGCTTTCTCCAGAGCCCATTTCTCTAATCCCATCTTCCGGATCAAAGCCAGATTGTACACCTTGATGTTGTGCGGGTTCCCGACCGGCAGGTTTGCCGATGGCTGGAGTTTGTCGCACGGGAAGTCTGTGCAGTCAGCACAGGTCTCAATGCCTTTTACGATGACACAGGAGTAGGTCTCGCACTGCTTTGCACCGTGCTTTCGTCCAAGCGGACAGACCCCGTTAACGCTCCGGCAGCCGCCGCATGCTGCATCCTCGTAGCTCACGCCAAGGTTTGCCATGATCTGTTTCCGGATCTCTTCGTTTGATTGTGCCAGGTGCACCGGGCAGTTGAAGCAGTCAAGGCCGCACGGGGCGGTCATTTCACGATAATCTGTATCATTGATTTCTTTTTTCATGCATGTACAGGGTCGCTTGAAAAAGAAATATATTTGAAGGTAATTCCACTATACTTACAGGAATCAAAAGCATGCGCAAGGATGAGATTGAGGAACGGATCGTCCGGATAGAGAAGACTCTCCGTGACCTGCAGGCCGGGCAACGGGATATCAGCGAGACCATTGTTACAGAGCTGCGTTCGTTCCAGTCTCTCCTCATCGAAGAGAAGATCGAGGCCATGCGCCAGCAGCTCGGCCAGGGGTACCAGCGGCTCCTTCTTGACCTTGTCCTCTCGGATGCAAAGCGTGAGTTCGAACGGGTCTGCCCGGATCCCTGCAATGTCTATGACCGGAAGGAGTGCATGGATATCTCCCTGAACCGGCTGCGGGAATTCGGCGAACGCCTGGACCCGGAGAGTACTGACCAGTTCATCGAGGACCAAATACGGCAGGACCAGGAGATGGCAGACCGCTACCTCCGGAACAGCCAGCAGTGCAAAGCCTGCATTGAGGTATTCTCTGTTGAACGCGACCGGATGATCCATGCGATCCGAGACCTTTCGGCAACCCGGCGTGCCCTGAAGCGGAAGAACCAGGGTATCCTGATTTCCGAGTTGCCGGATGAGCTGGTCCTCTCATCCATCATCGAACCGCTGGCGAACCCGGTGCGCTTTTCCATGATCAAAGCGCTCTCGAATGGCAGCATGTCATACTCGGAGCTGAGTATTCTCACCGGACATAAGGGAGGTCACCTCCTCTTTCATATCACCCGCCTTATCGAAGCCGGACTCGTGATCAAATCCGAGACCAGCGGGCTCTATACCCTTACAGAGAAAGGCATGGGGGTTATGAACATGGTCCGGAACCTTTACAGTTGTTGATAAGAGTTCACTCTTTCCATTTTCATCAGGAAGTCTGATTTTTTCTTTCCACTTCTTTCTGTCACATCATCTTGTGTCGGCAGCTCAGGATCATGATCACCAGGCCATCCGTGTCGGCCGCATGCGATGGGGCAGTGCCAGGGAATGTGGATAAAGGGGGCGGGAGTCTGCGAACAATGCACGGACAAAAAATTATTGCGGACCGGGCCCGGCAAAAATATTTTTGATTGCGCCGGATTTTTTTCGGAAAAAAATTGGTGGGAACGTGACCGGCCCGGAAATTTTTTTGCACGAACGCGTTCTGCCGGAATTTTTTAGCCAGAGCGACTTGATACGAACTCCCGTCCGCATGGGGCGGGGCCGGGCTTGTGGTGAGTGGGCGGACCCGGGGCCGGGGTAGTACCGGACCCGTCGTCAATTTCCGGAACCGGAGGCACTGAAAATGGCAAATACTACGAGATTACTTTTAAAAAAATCTGACCGCGATCTTCAACGTTCCTTCTTACCGGAATCCCTGTTTGAAATCCTCGACCTCGATCCCGGCCTGCTTGAGGATCCCCATCAATGTTCCTTTCTTCAGCTCGCGGTGAAGCGGAACCGAGAAGACCCGCCATTCTTTTTGCACGACAATGTGACTCGAAGTCTGACGCTTGATCTCGAATCCCTGCTTCGACAGGTACTTGACCAGATCTTCCCCGGCAATGACCGGGAGTTTATGCGACATCCGCCACTTCAACCTGGGAGATTTCGCAGTGGTGTGCAGGAGATTTCCGGTGAAGTTCTTCCCGCTGAACTTCGAGAACTAACTCTATTGCTTCTTTGATATTGGCGAGGGATTCTTCCCGGGTCTCACCCTGGCTGATCGCGCCGGGGATCTCCACGCACTGGACCGTGAAACCGCCTTCTTCCTGGGGTTCAAGCACCACCGTATATTTCATATATACACATTATTCACGAAAGAGTATACAATTTTTCCGCTGGGATCAAAAGTCCGGTCCGGCATCCGTTAATGCCGGCCGCGTGTGGCGGGGCAGGAGCCGTCGTCAGCCGACGGCATCCAGAGAGCCATCCGGGAGATGCTCCCCCAATCCCGGCCACCCCCCGGCGCCAAACCCGCAGCACCGGCACCCGGATCTCCCCGTATTCCAGGAAAAAAACATCGGTTTTCCGGTGCCGGAAGGACCCCCTTTATTTCAGGCCATAGCAGCCGCCGGAGGGCGCCTGACTTTGGGACAGAGCACAGGTTGTCCGGTTTTTGCGCTTTTTCTCCCGCTGCTAAAAAGCACGTTTTTTTCGCGATTAAAACGGTTATTTTCAGGAAACCGTGGTATAAACGCGGAATCTCCGGCGGCGTTGGCACCATTTCCACTGCCGAATTTTTTGGGGATTTGGCCCCGGAAATTCTCCGACGTAAAAGGGGGTGCAGGGGACTTACAGTCTTCCCCATCCGGGGGTGTATATGGAGAGAGCAGTGCCAGGGGATGTGGATGAGGGGGGCGGGAGTCTGCGAACAAGGCCCGGACAAAAAAATTATGCGGACCGGGCCTGGGAAAAAATATTGTTGATTGTGCCGGGTTTTTTCCGGAAAAAATTTGGTGCGAACGTGACCGGCCCGGAAATTTTTTGCTCGAACCGGTTCGGCCGGATTTTTTAGCCGGAGCGATCAGCTGCAATCACTCAAACCGGTCGCGTGGGTGTGGGATCAGATCTAAAAATAAGACTGAACGGGTTCTGGTTCTTACCGGAATCCCTGTTTGAAATCCCCGTCCTCGATTTCGGCCTGCCTGCGAATCCCGACCAAGGTTCCTTACTCCGTGTCGTATGCAGAAGCCGGCCAGATCAGAAGATTTACTGATACAAATTCGTGGGTGGGTGGACCGGGGCCGGGGATGGGAGAATCACACCGAAGTATATTGCAAGGGCGATTATCGTGCCAAGGATAGCGAGACAGACCATGAATTTTACGAGATTCTTCATGGCATCGGACTGTGTTGCTTCAGACATAGGTATTCGTTACCCCGGATAATCATAAAAAGGATACCATTTGATACATCGCACCGGGAAATACGGTTCGATGCCCGGTTCCCTGCTCCTTGTGGTGAGCAGAAGCCGGCCATATCAGACGATATACGGCTGATACATATTCGCGGGTGGGTGGACCGGGGTTTGGGATGGGAGAATCAAACCGAAATACGCTGCAAGGGCGATTATCGTGCCAAGGATCGCGAGGCATACCATGAATTTTACGAGATTCTGCATGGCATCGGATTGCGTTGCTTCAGACATAGGTAATCGTTATTTCGGATAATCATAAAAAAGGATACCGTTCGATACATAGCACGGAAATCCGGTTCGATACCCGGTTCCCTGCTCCGTGTGGTGAGCGGGCGGACCCCCGGGATCCTGGAGGTGCCCATCGGCAGTCGCTGGTATCCTGGGGGCAGTGCCAGGGGATGCTGATGAGGGGGGCGGGAGTCTGCGAACAATGCACGGACAAAAAAATTATGCGGACCGGGCCCGGCAAAAAATATTGTTGCCCGTGCCGGTTCTGGCCGGAAAAAATTCCGGTGCGAACGTGACCGGCCCGTAAATTTTTTTTACGAACCGGTTCTGCCGGGAATTTTTTAGCCAGAGCAACCCGATGCGAACTCACGGCCGCGTGTGACGGGGCGGGGCCGGGCTTGTGGGGGTTGGGCGGACCCGGGGCCGGTGTAGTACCGGACCCGTCGTCAATCTCCGGAACCGGGGGCACTGAGGAGCGCCGGTGCGGATGGGTCGGGACGCATGCATAGCAGGTGGGCATTCCCTGATGTTTTTTAAAAGAAACTCAAAGTAAATTAAGTTAAAACTTTATCTTTTTGTGTAGACGTCATAAAAAATCGTTTTCAAACACTTTCGCAACGTATCAAGATAGTATATAGTTAGCAATATAGGATATTTAGTTAGGAGTTGATATTTAGTGTTTTCAAATGCCTACGAAATTGCGTTTCAATATACATCACCGGTCGTGATCTCCTCCAAAACACTTGACAATAAGGTTCAATGCGGCGGGGGGGCTTTTGTATATATTAACGATGAAGGTTGGATAGTTACCGCCGCTCATATTTTAAGTACAAGTCAAAAAAAAATGAACGATTCAATTCTTTTAGCAAATTACCAAAATGAAATTAAAAGAATTGAAGATAATCCAATAATGAACCCCCATACTAAAAAGACAAAAATTTTAAAACTTAAAAAAGATCCAAACTGGATTGTAAATGATTCAGTTTGGTGGGGAAAAGATGGGGTCTCCTTAAATGACATAGTAATGTTTCCTGAAAATGATTTTTTAATTGGAAGATTGGATCCTTTCGTTCCAGAACCTGGAAAAAAATATCCCAAAATTAAAAATCCTTCTGATTTAAAACCCGGTACTTCTCTCTGTAAATTAGGCTACCCATTTCATGAAATAAAGGGGACTTTTAACGAACAAACTCAAATGTTTGTACTGGCTCAAGGTGCGTTACCGGCACCAGTTTTTCCTATAGATGGAATATTGACACGCTTTCAAATGGGGACAACGCCCAATGGAAAGGAAATAAAATTTATTGAAACTTCATCTCCAGGTTTAATGGGTCAGAGTGGAGGTCCCATTTTTGATAAGAACGCCACAATTTATGGAATTCAAAGTCATACAACCAGTTTGCCTTTGGGATTTATCCCAAAAGTTTCAAAAAATGGAAAAGAAATAGAAGAAAACCAATTTATTAATATTGGTATTGGAGTTCACCCGGAGATTATTGTCAAAATGTTAACAGAAAATGGAATTAAATTTGAATTAGGATAATTTTATCAGGGGAAGATTAATGATTGGCTGACTTCCATGCCGGCCTGAGATAGCGGTCTGGGTCGAGACTTATTTTTGATGGACCTGAAACGGAGTTTGACGGACCAGTTGTCAATTGCTGGAACCGTGGGCATTGATAGATCTAGTATAAAATGGAAAACGTAGTAATGTGTGAAAAATTTTTGAGATTATGCTCTTTTATAAAAATTTTGAATCTTGTCACTTAATTCTAAACGAGTTTGGTCGGATAGTTGTAAAATTTTGCATGTTAGTGGGGAATCCTCGGCATTGACTATTTGTTCACAATTAACTTTTGTCACATCTCTGAAATCAACCATGTAATATCGAATTTCTTGATTTTCGCCACGTCTCCGTATTTGATACGCGGGCAACAAATCATGTTGATCATATATGAAAAGTTCCACAAGGGTCCAAACTATGTCGGAAGTTAATTTTTCCCTCTTCTCTTCTTCAGTCATTCGAGCGATAGTACTTGGTGGATAAATATACTGTTGTTCCATCTGACGATTGATTCTGGTTAAATCATTATTGAAATAATCATTATCAAAAAAAGTTTTTCTTACAATCCTCAATGGAGAAATTAGAATTTTTCTCTCACCTATTGAGCAACTTGGGGATAAAATAACAGAAAATTGCGATAATTCAATATCAACATTATATTGGTGGTTGCCTAGTTCCAAAAATGGTCGTTTGATTTTTGGGGTTGCTAGAATGTATCCTGCAACAATGTCACCAAACCTCAATGCTTCACTATGAATGTTAGTATAAAACATGAAACTTATTCCGGATATTCGTTGTTAACATCAATACTAATATTTCCTGAAGGATCAGCAGAAAAATTTGGCTTTTTATTTTTGATCTCCAATATGTCAATAAATCGGTTATCTGGCGTTAATAGAACAGAAACCGAATAATTGTCGAGAGTTATTATTTTTATCATGAATTCATTTTTTTCGCTATCACCGGTACTTGATGGACAAAAACTTTCTCCACTATCACCGGTTCCTTTTTTTTCGTAGGAATGAAAATTAAATTTATTTTGTAGACAGGGTCCCATTATTTCACCGGTTTTTTCCTCATATATTTATAAACTGGCGTTTTCAGAGTTTTTTCGTATTCTTCCGAAATTATCAAATGCAATTTATCTGTTACATCTAGGTAATGGCTTGAATCGAGATCCAATGAAAATCCATCGAAATCTAAATAAAATTTGTCTACTCCCCCTTCCTGAACAATTCGTTCGACATATCTTAAGTTGCAATCACCTTTCCTTGTGACAATTGTCAATAAAGACTCGCTAACATCTTCTAAATTGAATCTACTTAACGGAAATGCAGAATTGTAATGGCGTTTAAAAATTGCATGTTCTCTTGAGGGAAATGGACATTCATCGATATATCGTAAACCTATCCGTTTGATTATTGGAATTTTCATTATGTCTATGAACTTATTGCCTACCGTCTCTATTAGGTCCCTGAATTTATCACCCTCTCCTAATTCGTAGGTTTTGTAATGTTCAGAGACGATGCTTAACGAATTAAATTCGACATTTAATATGTCCCCCCTCACGGATTTAAACTGCCATAATTTTCCTGGGGTACTATCTTCTTCTGGTTTTTGGTTTTCGGAAACTATTGTAATTGTCTTTTTGATAATTAATGCAGATTCAGGAAACTGGTCTCTGATTGCTTCTTGGAATTCCCCCATTCTGCTTTCCAAGTAAAAAAGTGGATGGAACCTAATCTGGAAGATAACTTGCTTCACTGTAGGGTTAGGAAATATTTCACTGATCACCGTAATAAACCACTTCCTGTAATATCATATCCTTTGTTGAATTAAAACCTGTTACTAAATAAAATTTTGATCAACCTTGTTTTTGATGCCCCGTACCTGACGAGCTTTCATATGATGAGAACCTAAAAATTTTCTGGACCGTTCTATGAAAACTGGGGACACTCCAACTGTCGTAGATCCCATATTTCACTTTCACCATCCCCAATCCTCACTTCTTTAAATACCGGAATCATTCTGTACCGCACGTAACATGAAAATATCATCATCAAAGAAGCCCGCCAGCACAACCTCAAAAATATCAGCGTCACGATCCCCCGGGATCAGCTGGTCGTCATCACCGGCGTCTCCGGCTCCGGCAAATCCACGCTCGCTAATCGATACGCTCTATGCGAAAAGGCCAGCGCCGGTACATGGAATCGCTCTCCTCCAATTGGCCGGCAGTTCCTGGGCATGATGCAGAAGCCCGACGTGGACCACATCGAAGGCCTCTCGCCGGCCATTGCCATCGAGCAGAAGACCACCTCCAAGAATCCCCGGTCCACGGTCGGGACCGCGCCGGTGTCGGGATTGCACGAGGTGACGTGGGGACCGTGTCGGGCAAATGTCGGGATTGACAGATTATGAAGAGTTTGTTGCGGGTTTGTGGTGTGGTTATCCGGGACCTGAAACCATCGCCAGGATAGTTCATTAACTATATTTCTTGCCCGGTTGAATCTCACCAGTAACACAGCAGAATGCGCCGGGGGAATTCCTTGTGAGTAAGAAAAAGACGGACCTTGTGATCTCTGGAGAACCGGATGTTATGGATCTGCCCTCGTTGGTCCGGAGGATTGCGGATATCCACAATCAGCTGGTTGAACGCGCGACGAAGGCAGTGAATGTAAGCCTGACCCTGCGCAACTGGCTCATCGGACTATCGATCCAGAATTACGAACTCGAAGGGAAGGACCGTGCCACATATGGAGACCGGTTATTCTCCACACTTGCCAATGATCTTACTTCACGCGGGGTGTCAAATTGCAGCCCACGCCAGTTGTACCGGTATCGGGATTTTTACCTCGCGTATCCGCACATTGTGGGTACACTGTCACCACAATTACTGAACTTGCTTCCGGAAAAGGGGGACCTTCGGCAAATTGTGGGTACACTGTACCCACAATCCGGGAACGGTTCACAGGCTCTTCTTCAGTGTCTATCCTACAGTCATTTCCAGGAACTTGTCGCAATCGAAGATCCTCAGAAGCGATCGTTCTACGAAGAGGAATGCGTCCGGGGGAACTGGTCCGTCCGGGAGTTACAGCGCCAGATCGGCAGCCTGTACTATGAACGGACCGCAATGTCGAAGGACAAAAAACGTCTCGCGAAGATCGTTTTGGGAAAAGCCGAACGCATGAATCCCTCACAGGTCATCCGGGATCCGTATATCTTCGAGTTTCTCGGGCTGCACCCACACGAAGCACTCAGTGAAGCAAATCTCGAAGGGCAGCTGATCGACCGGTTGCAGGAGTTCCTTCTGGAACTTGGCCGGGGATTCTGCTTCGAGGCCCGGCAGAAACGCCTCCTTATTGGAGGGGAGCATTTCTTTGTGGACCTGGTCTTTTATCACCGGATTCTGAAATGCCATGTCCTGATCGAGCTGAAGGTCGGTAGCTTCTCCCACGAATATCTCGGCCAGCTGAATACGTACGTGAACTGGTTCCGGCTTAATGAAGTGACCGGCAACGATAATCCCCCGATTGGGATCCTGCTCTGTACTAAGAAGAATGAGGCCCTCGTTGAGTATGCACTTGCGGGAATGGATAACACGTTGTTTGTCTCGAAATACCAGGTCGCACTTCCGGGGAAAGAGGAGATCCGCCAGTTCATTGAAGAACAGATCCGAAACGAAGGGGATACGTTGTGAGGAGTTTCCCCGCGATTCTCACGTTTCACACCCCATAAATATCATGAATCGGCGTGTCATGCGCTTTCGTGCGAACGAGAGATTATCATCCGGGCCGCCCACCGGCTCCTGAAGGGATTGACCGAAGGGAATATCCTCATGGTAAGCCGGGAAGGGAAAGGAAACAGCCCGACGATTTACCGTTTCTCCCGGTTGATCGCAATCACCGAGACAAGCAGCTGGTAATTTTCCCCGGAATCTCCAGAACTATTGTGTATCAGAATCGTACAAATGTGAGACACAAAGAGGTCTTATGTCTCACCGGTGATACACAAGATGCTGGCGGGTATCATTTTCGGGTTTTGTGATACACAAAATTTCCTGCCACCATCTCCCGTTCCTCTCGACCTTGAAAGAGCGGGCTGTCGGGTACGCTGACACCCCTAAGGGGGAATCTTTTTTGGATACATGATATCAAAATGGGACTTCAATTATCTTTCACTTTCATGCCCCAAAGTGAACTCCTTTAAATAACAACGATGATTCACTGAGCACACAGCCATGAAAGATATCATCATCAAAGGTGCCCGCCAGCACAACCTCAAAAATATCAGCGTCACCATCCCCCGTGATCAGCTGGTCGTCATCACCGGCGTCTCCGGCTCCGGCAAATCCACGCTCGCGTTCGATACGCTCTATGCGGAAGGCCAGCGCCGGTACATGGAATCGCTCTCCTCCTATGCCCGGCAGTTCCTGGGCATGATGCAGAAGCCCGACGTGGACCACATCGAAGGGCTCTCGCCGGCCATTGCCATCGAGCAGAAGACCACCTCCAAGAATCCCCGGTCAACGGTCGGGACCACCACCGAGATCTACGATTACTTCCGTCTCCTCTATGCCCGCATCGGGACCCCGTTCTGCCCCGAGCACAATATTCCCATCGCAGCCCAGAGCCCGGACCGGATCGCGGACCAGATCGTTGTTGAACATCCCGGCCAGGTCACCATCCTCTCCCCCATAGTCCGGCAGAAGAAGGGAACCTACCAGCAGCTCTTAAAAGATCTGAACAAGGAAGGCTATGCCCGGGTCCGGGTCAATGGCGAAATCATCCGGACCGATGAGGAGATCGCGCTCGACCGGTACAAGAAACACGACATAGAGATCGTGATCGACCGGCTGGAGACAAGCGACCGGTCCCGGCTCACGGAAGCGATCGAGAATGCCCTGAAGAAATCCGAAGGGCTCATCATCGTGCTCGACGAGCAGGAGAAAGAGTACACCTACTCCTCGCTCCTCGCCTGCCCTGTCTGCGGGATCGCATTCGAGGAACTCCAGCCACGGATGTTCTCGTTCAACAGCCCGTTCGGCGCCTGCGAGGAGTGCCACGGTCTCGGCGTCAAGATGGAGTTCGACCCGGACCTGATCATCCCGGACAAGGACCGGTGTATCGCGGACGGAGCCGTTGCCCCGTACCGCAACCCGATGGACGGCTTCCGGGGCCAGTACCTTGCCACGGTTGCAAAACATTTCGGCTTCTCCGTCTTAACGCCCATCAAAGACCTGACCCGGGAGCAGTACAATGGCCTGATGTTCGGCTCGTCCGAGAAGATGCACTTCTCGATGAGCGCAAAGAACGGCGATGCCCAGTGGTCGCACAACGGCGAATGGGAGGGGCTCCTCCCGCAGACCGCCCGGCTCTATGCCCAGACCAAGTCCGACTGGCGGAAGCGCGAGCTCGAAGGCTACATGCGGGTCTCCGACTGCCCGTCCTGCAAGGGCAAGCGGCTCAAGGACAAGATCCTCGCGGTCCGGATCAACGGCAAATCCATCATCGATGTCACGGATCTCTCCGTCTCCGCAAGCCTGAAGTTCTTTGACGGCCTGAAGCTGACCGACAAGGAGCGGGAGATCTCAAAGCAGATCTTAAAAGAGATCCGGTCCCGGCTGGACTTTTTAGAGAAGGTCGGCCTCGGGTACCTCACGCTCTCCCGGAACGCGGGGTCGCTCTCGGGCGGAGAAGCGCAAAGAATCCGGCTCGCCACCCAGATCGGCTCGACCCTGATGGGCGTGCTCTACGTGCTGGACGAACCCTCCATCGGCCTGCACCAGCGGGACAACCGGAAGCTGATCGAGACCCTGCGGACGCTCCGCGATCTCGGGAACACGGTGCTCGTGGTGGAGCACGACGAGGACATGATCCGGTCCGCAGAGCACGTGATCGACATGGGCCCGGGCGCCGGTGTGCATGGCGGCTACGTTGTTGCGGAAGGCAACCCGAAGCAGATCGAGAAGAACAAGAAGTCGCTCACGGGCCAGTATCTTTCCGGCGCAAAGAAGATCGAGATCCCAAAGACCCGCCGGAAACCAAAACATTACATCACGGTCAAAGGGTGCCGGGAAAATAATCTGAAAAAGATCGATGCGAAGTTCCCCATCGGCCTTTTGACCGTGGTCACCGGAGTCTCCGGCTCCGGCAAATCCACGCTGGTCGAGGAGACGCTGTACAAGGGCATGATGCAGATCCTCCACCACTCGCGTGACCAGGCCGGCAAGCACGACAAGATCGTCTTCGACTCCGATATCGACAAGGTGATCGTGATCGACCAGTCACCGATCGGAAAGACCCCGCGGTCCAACCCGGCCACCTACACCAAGGTCTTCGATGAGATCCGCACGATCTTTGCCGAAACAAAAGAGGCCAAGATGCGGGGCTTCAAACCGGGCCGGTTCTCGTTCAACATCCGGGGCGGGCGGTGCGAGGCCTGCGAAGGCGACGGCCTGATCCGGATCGAGATGAACTTCCTGCCCGATGTCTACATCGAGTGCGAGGAGTGCAAGGGCAAGCGCTACAACCGCGAGACGCTCGAAGTAACGTACAAGGGCAAGTCGATTGCCGATGTGCTGGACATGAGTGTCGAGGAGGCGCTGAAACTCTTCGAGAACATCCCCTCCATCAGCAGCAAACTGGAGACCTTGTCAAGGGTGGGCCTCGATTACATCAAGCTCGGCCAGAGCTCCACCACGCTCTCGGGCGGCGAGGCCCAGCGGATCAAGCTGACCCGCGAACTGGCAAAAAGGGCCACGGGCCGGACCCTCTACCTGCTGGACGAGCCGACCACCGGGCTCCATTTCGATGACACCAAGAAACTGATCAAGGTGCTGGACGATCTCGTGGCCAAGGGCAACACCGTGGTCGTGATCGAGCACAACCTGGACGTGATCAAGTCCGCCGACCATATCATCGATATCGGGCCGGATGGCGGCGATGCCGGCGGAACGATCGTGGCAACCGGGACACCGGAGCAGGTGGCTGCGGTGAAGGCGAGTTATACCGGGGCGTTCTTAAAAGAGATACTCAACGAGAAGCCTGCATCCGGAAAGGCCGGGCAGTAACACGGTACCACGTCCGGCTGGCTTTCGGCCACACTTTTTTACTATCATGTAACCCGGAGGATCTCCCTATTTCTTAATACTGTAAACACAGACACACTGGTACTGGAAATGTTTGATACTGCCACGCTGCCCGGCACCCCCGGCTGCTACCTCTTCTTTGACAAGGACGGGACGGTCATCTATGTCGGCAAAGCCAAGCATCTCAAGAAGCGGGTGAGCAGTTACTTCCAGAAGAAGGATCACGACCCCAAGACAACGCGGCTCGTTGCGGTAATCGCCCGGGTCAGCGTCATGGTCACCAACACCGAGACCGAGGCGTTCCTCTTAGAGAACAACTTAATAAAAAAACACCAGCCGAAATACAATATCGATCTCAAGGATGCGAAAAGGTATGCCTACATCGAGATCACCAGGGAACCATTCCCCCGGATCGGCATCGCCCGCCACACCGTTCTAGGAGAGTCCACCTGCTTTGGGCCGTTCGTCTCTGCCGCGGAACGCGATGCCCTGATCCACATGGTACGGAAGATCTTCTCCCTGCGATCCTGCCGGAGACTGCCCAAGCGGGCATGCCTCCGGCACCACATGCATACCTGCAGCGCTCCCTGCGTTGGGGCGATCAGCCAGGAGGAGTACCAGCGCCAGGTTGACCGGGCAGCAGCCATCCTGAAAGGAAAGAGCAGCGAACTCCTCCTCTCCCTCCGGGAAGAGATGGCGGGATGTTCGGCCCGCGAGGAGTACGAGAAGGCGCTCGTGCTGCGCAACCAGATCGATGCCGTCACCCGCCTTGCCGAGCGCCAGCATGTCGAGCGCCCCAAAGAGACCGACCAGGACGTCATCGGGTATGCGATATCCGACAACACGGTGTACCTGATGGTCTTCTCGGTGGAGAAGGGTCTCCTCACCGGCAAACAGGAATATTCGTTTGAAAACCACGAAGAGTTCCTGGAAGAATTCCTGGTCCAGTATTATGCGGACCGCACGCCCCCGTCGGAACTGATCCTGCCCCACGAGGTCGATGAGGCGCTGGCCGGGTTCCTCTCGGAACGCAAGGGAAAAGCCGTACAGCTGACCGTGCCGAAGATTGGCGAGAAGAAGAAATTGCTCGACCTCGTAGAGAAGAACCTGGAGCACGCCTTCCTGAAACACGAGCTGAAGGTGAAGGATCTCCAGGCAAGCCTCGGGCTTACGGACTCTCCCGAAGTGATCGAGTGCTTCGATATCTCGCACCTCTCCGGCACCGCAATGGTCGGGTCCATGGTCCAGTTCCGGAACGGCATTCCGGACAAGAAGAATTACCGCCGGTACAAGATCAAGACCGTTGAAGGCATCGACGACTTTGCCTCCATTGCGGAAGTGGTGAAGCGGCGGTACGACCGGCTCATCCGGGAGGATGCCGAGATGCCCGACCTGATCATCATCGATGGCGGGAAAGGGCAGCTCTCCGCAGCCGGCGATTCGCTGAAGGATCTGGACCTCACAATACCGGTCATTGCGCTGGCCAAACGGGAGGAGGAGGTCTATCTCCCGGGCGAGGTCTTGCCCCGGCTGCTGGACAAGCACGGCATGGCCCTGCACTACCTCCAGGAGATCCGCGACGAGGCGCACCGCTTTGCCATCGCCTACAACCGGCTCCTGCGCAAGAAAACAGCCATCCCGGGAACGGCTGCCTCAAAGAAGACAAAAAAGAATCCCCCTTCCTGAAATCCCGTTGACTGCCACATTTTTTTCTGGATTACGGGCAGGGATAAAAATCAGAAAAAAGATTTGGGTTTCCGCGTTACTGCGGTTCGATATGGATTCCGAGAGAGTAGCCCGTCTCGTTGCCCGTGACCGGTTCCCAGGATCGCAGGTAGGTTGCGGAGAATGTCTGGTTGCCGGTGCCGCTGGCACGGATCACCCAGGTCCGGGTTCCCCCGACACCGACCATGCCTTCGGCATGCTTGTTCTCCTGGAAGTCTGATGAGAGGATCGTCAGGCCGTTACTGGTACTGGCGTTCCATGCATAGCCCGTTGTGGGGTTTTCCGCCAGCGTGACGGCAAACCGGGTGTTCGCTGCAATGGTGCCGGTGGTTCCGTTGTCTGTCTCCGTAAAGGTGACCATTTTCTTTGTGTCCTGTGCGATTGTTGCCGGCAGGGATGTGCCTGCTGCCGACGTTGTCTGTACGGTTGCGATACTCCCTTGTGCCGGGGACGCCTGCTGGGTGCATCCGGCAAAGAGCACAAGAACTGCTGCCATGGCAAGCAGTGCAAGGACTGCCGGCACGTGCCAGGGTGAACGAGAGGAGGATGTCATGTATACAGCATTACCCAGCAGGATCTTATTATCATACCTTTGACTGCCGGATTATTCGCAGTCTTCACCGGATTTAATACCCCCAAAAGCGATCAGTATGACATGGATTTCAGATACGGTCTCCTGGCAATGGTCTGCATTGCCCTCGTGATTGCAGCCGGTTGCACGGGAGCATCTCCCGCGTCAGTTACCCCCGTACAGACAACTGCCCCGGCACTTTCCACAACAGTCCCAACAGTCCCTCCAGCATCCCCATCCGCGATCTCCACGACTTCGTGCCCCGAGGATGTATGCAGGTTTATCCCGGCAACCTCGCCGGCTTCACCGGCCCGGTCTCTCCGTATCGATCCGTCTCCCCAACGCTATTCCCCGATCATGTCATCGACCCCGGGGATCGGTCTTGAGCCGGTTGCCACGGGTTTCAATGCAACGGACGCAACCTTTACCTGGAATGCCAGTTACGGGCAGTTCCTTTCGTGGAATACCCCCGGCTACACGATAGATCAATTCGGGGCGTCAGTCTCTGGCCCGGGCAGAAAACTCTACTGGTCGTTTACAGATAAACCCGCAAGTGTAACGGAACCGGTCCTCATTACCGTTACGGCAAAAGACCCGGAGTCCGGTGCCGTGTGGGGATCATCGGCCGTGACGCTTGCATGGGATGGCAATTATACCGTGACCGTGCAGAACCAGGGATAAAAAAAATCACGTATCAGAATTCCCGCTCTTTTTCTCTGTTCTGGGATCTTCAAACAGCCGGTTCACTCCCATCAGGGTATTGATCCAGCGGAGATCTTCGCTTGATTCGATCACCATGATGAGCAGCAGCGTAAGCGGTATGGCAAAGAACATGCCAACGAGTCCCAGCAGCCATCCCCAGATGATCACGGAGAGGACCACAATAATGGCCGGGATGTCAAACTTCTTCGCCGCAAGGAATGAATAGACCGGGTTCTCCACCACGAGATTCAGGATACAGATGGCGACGATGACGGCGACAGCACCGGGCAGACCGAACTGGAGCCAGGCAAAGAAGATGGCGGGAATTGCGGCGATGATGAGCCCGAAGTACGGGATGTACCCCAGCAGGAATGTCAAAAGACCCCACAGGATGGCGCCATGAACTCCCATGATCGTGAGGAAACTCCCGAACAATAACCCGTGGATGGCATTGGTCTCGGTCCGCACCACCAGAAAATCGATGATATACTGGGTCATCTGGGAGACTTTCCTCAGAGAATCCGTATCTTTCCCGAAAATTTTTTCACCGCGGATTAAAATCTTCGGGAGCTCCAGCAGCATAAAAAAGGTGGTCACGGCTGCAAAGAAGATGAACATCAGCCCTTCGGCAAAACTTGTTGCACCGGACAGTACAACCGACATCAGACTCCGGATATCGAGGGATACGGCATCTTTGATATTGGCAGTAACACCAAAACTGGAAAAGAGTTGTGAGATCTCTGCAAGGCGGCTGTCGAGTTCACTCTGGTAGAGCGGGATGTCCGAAGCCAGCGAGCTGAATGAGACCGTGATCACGAAAATAAAGAGAACGATCGCGAGGCCGGCGATAAGCGTAACAATAGAAATTGAAAGTATATCCGAGAGGCCCCTCTCTTTCAGCCAGGCAATGGACGGGAGGAGGAGCAGGGTGAGGATGATCGCCATGAGGATGAGGCTGATTAAGTATGACGTCATCTTGATGGCGAGAATGATGATCAGGACGAGGCCGATAACGAAAAGGATACGCTCGGCATGGGTCGATTCCGGTAAAGCCATGGTTACTTCTGTATCGGATGGTCGATCATACAAAGCTTCCTCTCCTGCCTGCACGGGACGGTGAACCGGATCGAGCGTCCGGTGACCGGCACAGCGGGTAAACCGTGCACGAAAATACTCTTCTGCCGGATTATCGATTCGAATAAAAACGGCAGCCGGCGTTACAGGAAAATCGGACGTAAGAGAACCGGCCCACCCGGGTTACCGGGGGGCCGGTCAAAACGGAGATGATGATTGACCCTGCGATTCACTTCGGAGGGAGAGGTTTATTGTGCCATGGTAACGGGTGTGCCGCCCGTCCACAACATTTACAGGTGTTCTTGCTGATCGTGTTCTCGCTTCTTCGGTTCTTGGTCTCACTTCTATACAACAATACCTGTGCTGTTACGCACGGGTATATGTAATGTATGTTTGACATTTTGTTTTATATGCTTTCTCGTTGGGGTCACATATCCCATCGCATGGTCCCTGACGGCTCGGCGGGTATCAAGCGGGTCTCCTGATAATTACGGGGAGTGGACTCCGCATGCAACAATCCTGTCCCGGCATTTCAACCATTCAGAATATTCAGATAGATAGAGCAGGTAAGTATTTTACCAGAACAAAAGAGGCTAAGAAATGAAATTTTCCCCCTACCTGATGTGTATCCTGCTCCTTACGGTGTGCGTGCTGCCGGTGCTTGCAGCAGAACCGACCGTGACCGTTACCACGGAACCGGCCATCATCCACGGCGTCACCCGCGAAGAGACCACGGTAACAACTACGGTGCCCACAAAGGAACCTACAACCGAGCCTACAAAAAAAGTGACCACCGTCCCGACAAAAGAACCTACGGCAGAACCAACGAAGTCACCGACCACGGAACCGACAAAGGTTCCCACCACCATCCCGACAACCTCGTCAGCGCCAAAGGTCGGATGGATCACCATCGTATCAACACCCTCAGGTGCGTCGGTCTCCCTGGATGGGAAGACCGTGGGAGTCACCCCCATCACCGGTACGGAAGTGGGTGCCGGCATCGCCCACACGCTCCGCATAACCAAAGAGGGATATGAGCCCTTCGAGAAGAGTGTCAGTGTCAGCAGCGGGGAGCAGAGTGCGGTCGATGCAACCCTGACTGAGATCGTCACACCCACAAAGACACCGACCCCGACACCAACCGCAACCCAGAGCCCGATTGGCGGGGGCAAGGGCTGGATCCGGGTCAATGCCAATGTTGACGGAGCGAGTGCAGCGCTGGGGAGTGAAGCCTGTACGATCACCGGGGGCTCCTGTTCGATCATGGTAGGAACAACCACCACGCCGGTCAAGTCCTTCACCGTCCAGAAGTCCGGGTACGCGGAATATGCCGGCCCGATCACCACGTGGCCAAAAGAGGGTGAAACGGTTGACGTGTACGCGACCCTGAACCCGGTGGCATCTACCGGCACCCTCCAGGTCTCCTCGTACCCCTCCGGTGCCGTTGCCACGCTCGACGGGGGGAACTGGCAGTACACGCCCGCCCAGTTCTCGTCGGTTTCTGCGGGGACTAATCATCATGTACAGATCAGCATGAACGGGTACGAGACCTATGCAGCAACCGTCTATGTCTCTGCCGGGGAAACGGCCTATGCAAGTGCAACCCTTGTTCCGGTGACCCCGTATCCCTCAACCGGATCGCTGGGTGTTGCGACCTCTCCCGCCGGGGCAGATATCTACGTTGACGGCAGGTACATGGCCGCAAGCCCGAATACGATCACGAACCTTGCACCGGGAACCCACACGCTCCGCATGCACAAGGCCGGGTATGATGAATACCTCAGGACATTCTCGATAACCGCTGGTCAGAGAACAATGGTAGACTACACATTCACTCCCCAGTCATCGTCATTTGGATCGATTGAAGTGGCATCCACTCCGGCGGGTGCAACCCTCTTCCTTGACGGGAACTACATGGGTCAGACGCAGCCCGGGGATTATTTCGATCTCACCAGCCTGGTACCGGGAACCCATACCATCACGCTCCGCATGACCGGTTACCAGGAGTATACCCAGACGGTATACGTCCGTGGGGGTACGGTTGAGACCATCAATGCCCAGCTGGTCCCGGTGACGCCCGGGCCGGTCGCGGATACCACCGGCCAGATCACGGTGGTCTCCTCACCCCCGGGTGCGAACCTGTATCTCGATAATGTCTTCAAGGGAATCACTCCCCTGACCATTTCCGATATCCCGCAGGGCTCGCATGTCGTGATGGCACAAATGGGAGGGTACGCGGAAGCTACCCAGACGGTCACCGTCACCGGTGGCCAGACCACGCCGGTTGCGCTCGGGCTTATCGAAGCGACCGCAACCACTGCGGCAAAAACCCCGCTGACGGTCCTGCCGGTGATCCTCGGGCTCATCCTGGTGGGCGGGGCAGCAGTCCTCAGAAAATAATAATTATCTTTTTTTCTGCTGCGTGTGGGGGATATTTTTTGTCCGGCACGTTATGGCAGGATCTCTTTTGTGTGCAGCACCCGGTTCACTAAAAAAATGCGTGGAGGTCTGCCTTACTCCACCCATCCGTTCAGCACGATTCGTCCCACGAACGGGTTGTCGGAGAGGTTACTCATGATCCCCCGGATACGGCAGGTTCCCCCCTCGTTCATCTCAAATTTCAGCTGTACCGGTTTTGCCATCCCCGGGTGGATGAGAACCTCTGAAAAGACCTGTTTTGCCTGCTGCCAGTCATCCAGCGAGAGATGGTCGAAGAAACTCTTTTTCATCTCATCCTCCTTGTCACGGTACCCGAGTACCTGCCGGAATGACGGGCTCTCCTGCGAGAACGTGCCGTCAGGATTCAGGAGGACCACCACCTCTGAAGCTTCTTCGATCAGGGCCCGGAAATAGTCGGCATTGTTTTTGATCTGCTCTTCGGCCTTCTTTTTTGCCGTAATATCCCGTACGCTGACCGCATATTTTTCAGGAGCTCCTCTCGGATCATAGACCGGGTAGATGGTCACATCGTACCATCTGTCGTGCAACTGCTCTTCAAAGTTCAGGCGATTCTCACCACGGGTTTCCAGCTGCCAGCAGGCCATCCGTGGCGAGAGGACCCGCATTCCCACCAGTTCGTATGCACTGGTGCCTTTCAGTTCGGAAGGCGGTGTTCCGGCACGTTTCGCAAGTACCTCATTGGCCACAAGGATCTTCCCGTCAACGCTGATGAGGTAGAGGAGATCCTGTGAGGCATTCACCATCAGGCGCGTGGTGGCCTCGCTCTCACGAAGGCGCCGCTCCATCCGGTGTTTGTAGACCGCTACCTCGATGGCTGACTGGAGTGTCCGGTCATCGTAGGGCTTGATCACGTACCCGTAGGGTTCGGTCTTCTTTGCCCGGTTGAGCAGGTCCGCGTCAGCATACGCGGTCAAAAAGACCACCGGGATATCGTAAGACGCATGGATCTCTCCCGCGGTATCGATGCCATCCCTGGGCCCGGCAAGGTGGATGTCCATGAGCACCAGATCGGGATTGGCCTCCGGGATCTGTTCCAGCGCAGATTCACCGGATCTTGCAGAACCTGCCACCAGGTATCCCAGGCTCTTGACCGTCTCTTGTATATCGGCGGCAACGATGGCCTCGTCTTCAACAATAAAAATACGAGGTTGGGCATCCATACGGAAGTCCTATCCCATCGAGGCCCCGAGCAGGTTCGCGGTGATCCGCAATGCCTCGATCTCATCGGGAGAACGTGACCGCTCCACCAGATCGAAGAATCCGATGATCCCCCAGAGGCTGTCCCGGATATAGATGGGAAGCATGACCCCGGATTTCACGCCAAGCAAGGCGAACAGCGTTTGTTCTTCGTTGGGAAGGTTTGTCATTGTTGCAGAGACCACCTCGCCGGTTGCAATCTGGTGTTCCCATCTCGCGAGACCCATCGAGGCCCAGGTAAACGCTTTGAGTTCCGGTTTATAGAGGCAGGAATGGTATTCGGGGCAGCCCCATTCGTAGATCATGCTCAGGACGGCTGAGCCTCCGTTCGGATCCGGCTGGGACCTGAAGATCGATATTGCCCCGGCATCCAGTGCAAGGCCGAGGGGTTCGAGTATATCCCGGATATCTGCTGACTTAAACGCCCGGGGTTCGGTCGGGGCCGGTGTCTTTTCGCGCGAGATCCGGAGCAGCCACTCGACGGCTGAACTCACCGCGAAGAGGATCGCATCCCGTTTTTTGATCTCGCGCTCCACATGGTGCTTGTAGAGCGCCATCTCGATGACGGAATGCAGCTCCCGCTCATCATAGGGTTTCACGACATACCCGTAGGGTTCGGTTACCTTGGCCCGGTCAAGCAGGATCTTATCGGCATACGCCGTGAGATAGATGACCGGTATATCGTAGAGTGCATGGACCTTGCCGGCGGTATCGACCCCGTCCATCTCCCCGGCGAGATGGATATCCATGAGGATGAGATCCGGGTGGAGATCCTTAATCTTCTCAAGGGCAATCTCGCCGGATTTTGCAATGCCTGCCGCGGTATATCCAAGACTGATCAGGGTCTCCTTGATATCGCTTGCAACGATGGCCTCATCTTCAACAATAAAAATTGCAGGTCCGGTCATGGGGTATGCTCTCTGATAGTTTTTCGGTGGAGTGTGATGATAAACATTGTTCCTTCTCCGGTTCCCTTCTCAATAGACCCTCCCACCTGGTCAACGAGACTGTTGATCAGGCGAAGGCCGAGTGAGTCGCTCTCCTTCCAGTTGTAAGTTTCCGGCATGCCCACCCCGTCGTCTTTGACCGTAAGGGTGAGCATATCGCGTTCAACGTGACCGCTGATGCTGAGGGTACCTTTCCCACCATGCGGGAATGCGTGCTTGAGTGCGTTTGAGATGAGCTCGTTCAGGATGAGCCCGAGCGGAATGGCAGTGTCGATATCCAACAGAATTTTCTCAATATCCATATGAAGCGCTACCCGCAGGTGATCGACCCCGTAAAAGGAGAAGAGCTGGGATGCGAGGAACTTCGTATAATCAGCCAGGTCTATTGAAGACAGATTCTCTGACGTGTAGAGTTTTTCGTGGACAAGGGACATGGCCCGCACGCGGTTTCTGGTCTCGGCCAGGATCTGTTTCATCTCTGGATTTTCAATCGTGCGCATCTGGAGATTGGTCAGGCTGATGATGATCTGGAGATTGTTCTTTACCCGGTGGTGAATCTCCCGCAGGAGCAGCACCTTCTCATCCAGCGAGGCCTGGATTGCGGCTTCGTCCGATTTCTGGCGGGTGATGTCGTGGCCGGAGACGATGATCCGGTCCGGTGTTGTGCCGGTCCCCTTAATCATCGTGGCATGGACGGATAACGGCGTGAGGTGCCCGTCGGTTCTCCGGATCCTGATAACGTTCTCGGTCCATCCGGTCTCCAGATGTCGGGAGAACGCGGTGTAGAGCGTGCCGTCATCTTCAAGATACCTGAAATACGGTGTCCCGATGAGCTGATCCGTTGGTATGCCGGTCAGCGTTTCACCAACGGTATTGACGTCAAGGATCTTCCCCTCCAAATCAAGGACCGACATGAGGTCCGGGTTTGCCTCGATCACGGAGCGGGTATAATCGAGTGCAGCCTGCACATCATTTTCTGCTCGCATGCGCTGGGCAACCTCCTCCTGGAGAGACCGTGTCCGTTCATGGATAATGGTCTCAAGGTTTTCATTGAGCCGGGCAAGTTCCGCTTCGGTCTCCTTTATTTGGGTGATATCCCGCATGGATTCAATGGCGCCGGTAATCGTTCCCTTCCCATCATAGAGTGGTGAGGCAACAAGGGATAGCACAACGCGTCTTCCGGATTGCAGGGTCACTTGTGTCTCGGCAACTACCGAGGTTCCTTCGCGGCGGATCTTGAGATAATTCATCCGGGCTGCATCCTGATCCGGATCCTGGACAAGATTGATGAGGGCGGGGCGGCGTTTCCCGTACTGCCATATACTGTACTCAAAATCACCCTTCCCCAGCATAGCCCCTGCCGGAATACCACTGAGCTCTTCGAGCGCCCGGTTCCATGCAATGACCTTTCCCTCCCGGTCAATAACATAGGTGGGGTCGGGGAGGAAACTGATGATATCCGAGAAGAGCTGGCGGGACTCTCTCAGGGCTCCTTCAGCCGCCCTGATCCGGGTGATATCGCGGACAACCCCCAGGACCTTATCGTCAGAAAGCCGGACGAGCCGGGCCTCGAACCACGCGACTCCGACCGGTACGACAAGCTTGTATTCAACCTGCTGGAGGGTCCCGGTCTCAATCGCAGCCAGGATCGCCTGGTGAATGACCTGTGCGGCAGTTGTGTCAAAATCAGGATCGAAAATGGTTCTCCCGATAATCTGGTCCACAGGTATTGCCAGCAGGCCGGTATCTGCTGCCTGGACATCCAGATAGGTGCCATCACGGGAGAGGATGAAGAGGAGGTCCGGCATGGCGGCGATCATGGCAGCCTTGCGCTGTTCGCTCTCCCGCAGATTCTCCTCGGCCTGTTTCTGGGAGGAGATGTCAAGGACAATTCCCTCGTAATGGGTGATCTTCCCGGACGTGTCGCGACGGATATGGGTATAGTCAGACACCCAGTACCTGGTCCGGTCTTTTCCATATATCCGGTATTCCTGTGTAAACTCGTCGATATGGTGGCTGCTGTTGTACTCCACCTCTGATCCCACGCGCCCGATATCGTCCGGGTGGATGATGGCGCTGTACAGGATCTTCCCGGAGATGAAATCGTCCCGGGTGTAACCGAACTGGGTGATATTCTCGCTCACCATCTCGACCGGCCAGTTCTCTTCGGCCCGCCACAGGAAGGCAACCGCCGGGCTGGTGTTGATGATCCGCACCTGCTCTTCCTGGGCCCGGAGCAGGGCCTGGATACGGTCCTCGCTCGCTCTCCGTTCCGTGATGTCTTCAAAAACCGCAACGAAATATCCTTTCTCCGGGCAGAATGCTGATATCCTCATCCAGATGTTGAGCGGCTTGAAGTCTATCTCAAACGTCTCGGGATTTCCCGTTTTTGCCACGCGCCCGTACGTATCAAAGATCTCGGGGGTCAGCGTGCGGATATCCGGTATCACATCAAGAACCCGCTTTCCCTCGACACCCACGAGTCCGGTCAGCCGTTCAAAGGAGCGGTTCACGGTGAGATACACCCAGTCCACCGGACTGCCCTGATCGTCATAGATCATGAGGCAATAGGCCATACCCTCAAGCATATTCTCAAAGAGCGAACGGTATTTTGCTTCGCTCGTACGCAGGGCTCCCTCCATCCGTTTCCGCTCCGTGATGTCCATGAAGGTCACCACAGCGCCGACAACGTTGCCCTCGTACCGCTGCGGGTACGACCAGTACTCGGCAGGGAACGATGTGCCGTCGGCCCGCCAGAGCACTTCATCGTCTGCATGCGTCCCCTCTCCATTCTGGAAGGCCTGGAAAATCCTGCATTCTTCCACCGGAAAGGTTGACCCGTCGGCATGTTTTGCATGGATCTGCCGGTGCATATTCTTCCCGAGCAGCTCTTCCTGGCGATGATACCCGAGCACGCGGAGACACGCGTTATTGCAGAAGGTACAGTTACCCTGCATGTCAAGCCCGTAGATCGCTTCGGCTGCGGAGTTCAGCAGGAGGAGGATCTTTGCCTCGCTCGCACGCACTGCTTTTTCTGCTGATGTTCGTTCTGTAATGTCGATCCCGATTGCAATATACCGGGGCGATTCGCCGGGAGTCCCGGGCAGTTCCCGGGTATTCCACAGGATGATCTTCTCCATCCCGTCTTTTGCGGTGATCGTTGTCGTGAGATTCTCCAGGTACTTGTGCTGGGAGATGATCCAAGCTATCTTTCCGGTGATCTCTTTACGGTATTCCGCTTTCGGGTAGAGGCGTTTCCAGAGGGTGTTCTTCCCCACGACATCAATCGCCGCGTATCCACTGATCTCTTCTGCCGCCCGGTTCCATTCAAGAATCCTGCCCGCTTTATCGAGCACCATCAGCCAGACATTGGCATTCTGGACAATGCCCTGCTGGATATCTGCTACAGACACCAGGCGATCCCGTACCGTGACAAGATTTTCCGCAAGGTATGCAACAAGTACTGATATGGCGATAAAGACGAGGACCCGGATGAATGCACCTTCTATGGTGGCGGGATTGTCCGGATCAAAGATGATGACGAGCGTGAGGTACAGGAGGCACAGCAGGGCACACAGGATCAGGCCTCGTTTCCGGTAATGGTATGCGATGAGGATGAGGGGAATATAGTACAGGTGCATGAAGACGGTGGTGATGCCCTGTGCAAGACACCAGACCGAGAGGGCAATCACGGCAAGAGACGAGGAGATGATGGCTGCTCTCCACCCGGTCATCAGAAAACCCGGTTTTGTTGCCATCAGCATCTCCCCGTCCCGTATCCGAAGACTGACATTTCCCGGATCTGCGGCTCACTTCTTCTCATGCAGCACCAGGGTAAACTGTGTCCCGACGGTCCGGTCGAGCTCGATCGTCCCGTCCATCTGATCGGTGAGGGTATTGACCAGCTGGAGCCCCAGCGAATGGGTATTTCTCCAGTCCAGGCTCTCAGGTATCCCGATTCCATTGTCATGGAAAATGACGGTCAGGGTTGTTCCCTCCTTTTTGATGCGGAGGGAGACTTCCCCTTCCCGCCCATCGGGGAATGCATACTTCAGGGAATTTGAGATCAGTTCGTTGATGATAAGGCCAAGCGGGATAGCGGTATTGATATCCACATCAACATCGTGCATGTCCAGGTTGAACCGGATCCCCCGGCCCTTTGCTCCGTAGAACTGGAAGAGGCCGGTCCCGAGAAATTTGATGTATTCGTTGAGATCGATATGGGCAATATCCTCCGACCGGTACAGTTTTTCATGGACAAGGGCCATTGCCTTGACCCGGTTCTGGCTCTCCCGGATTGCGGCGAGCGTGGATTCATCCTTGATATACCGGGACTGGAGATTGAGGAGACTGGCAATGATCTGGAGGTTGTTCTTCACCCGGTGGTGGATCTCTTTTAAGAGCATGGTCTTCTCGTCAAGGGATGACTGGAGTTTTGCCTCGGCTTCGAGCCGTTGGGCATTCTCCTCCTCCAGCGCCTCGTTTGCCTTTGAGAGCGCTTCGGTCCGGTCGTTCACCCGCTGTTCAAGAACGGCGTTCAGGGACCGGATCTCCGACTCCATCAGCCGGCGGTTGGTGATATCGAGGTTGACACCGGTGATGCGGATGGGATCTCCCTGATTATCCGACTCAACAATCTTTCCCCGCCCGAGAATCCAGAGCCAGGGGCCGTCTTTGGCCCGTATGCGGTACTCGATCTCAATCTGCGGTTGCTTTGTCTGGATCTGCTGCTGGAGATTCAAAAGGACCCGCTCACGGTCATCCGGGTGCATGAGCATAGTCCACCCTTCAAAGGTGGCAGGAAATTCACCGGGGGGATACCCGAGCATGGTATAAACCCGGTCGCTGAATACCGCTTTCCCCGTGGGAAGATACCATTCCCATGAGGCTGCACCCGCACCCTCAAGAGCCAGCCGGAGCCGTTCCTCACTTTCAAGCAGTGCGGCTTCCGCCTCTTTTCTCTGCTGGATCGGGCGGGTGGTCACCACGATCCCGTTGATCCCGGGCACATCGAGCAGGTTGGACGCAAGGGAGTCAACCCAGATATACGCGCCATCGGCCTTCCGGATCCGGAATTCCGTGGGTATCCCGAGATTGGTCTTGTCAAAGATTTCCCTCATATCATTTTTTACGCGTTCGAGATCATCGGGATGGATATCCTCCATGGGATCCTGGCCAATCTGGTGCCCCGGAGGATAGCCGAGTATTCGTTCAGCAGAGGGGGATTCATAGATGATCCGGCCATCCGGATCAAGGATCCGTATGAGATCCGATGAGTTCTGGATCAGGGCACGGAACCGTGTCTCGCTCTCCTCCAGCGCCCGCCTGGCCGCTTTCTTTTCTGTGATGTCACGTACAACACAGAATATCAGTTTCTCCCCGGCGAAGTCTGCCGCATTCGTGCTGATCTCCACCTCCAGAACGCTCCCGTCTTTTCGGTGGTGGCGGGTCTCGAAATGGTCTCCCTTTGCGTCCACACTCCGGACCATTTCCTGTAACTGGTCCGGTTCGATGCTGGCATCCCAGTCCCAGACATGGAGATCCTTCATCTCCTCAACCGGATAACCGAGCATATCGGCAAAACGCTGGTTGGCCTCGAAGACCTTCCCGGTATGATCGAGAGTAACGATGCCATCCCGCGACTGGTCGATGAGGATACGACGGCGTGTCGCAGCATCGTTGAGTGCCCGTTCGACAGTCTTTTGTTCGGTGATGTCCCGTACAACCGAGATCGAGCCGATGATCGCACCCCCGGTATCCCGGACCGGTGCAGCACTGACCTGCCGATAACGGAGCTCCCCGTCACAGGGCGTCCGGACAATCTCCTCCCTCCCGGTAATTGTCTCACCTGCAAGGGCCCGTAACTGCGGCGCTTCCTCGACCGGGCGGGGTGTGCCATCAGGGCGCAGGACTTCAAGACTCGCTATAAGGGACTCCACACCGGGACACTGGCCAGGATCGAGGTTGAATTCCTTCCGGGCCCGGGGGTTTGCGAGCGTAAACACGTGGTTCATATCGGTGAACCACACCTCGTCTGCGATACTGTTGAGCAGTACGGACAACTTCTCCCTCTCTTCCTGCACGGTAACGAGCAGCCGCTGCCGTTCCTCTTCGGCCTGTTTCTTCGCCGTCACATCCTCATAGATGGCAACGATCTCACCGGACGGGAGCCGGTACACATAATTCTCACGCCAGCCGGATATCCGGTTGTCCCGGTACATCGAGACCGGGTGCGATTCAGCAATCCCGGTCTTTGCTACCCGGAGGAAGACATCGAACAGCCCGAAATCCCGAACCCCGGGAAATACCTCAAGCACACCCCGGTTCAGGATCTCCTCCTTGTTGACCTGTTCTATCGTTTCAACAGCATGGTTCAGATCCCGGATCAGGAAATCCGTGCCATCGGGAGTTGCTTCGTAGATGATCACACCGGCACTCATATTGTTGAAGAGATCCCGGAAGCGCACCTCGCTCAGTTTCAGGGCCTCCTCTCCCTTACGGGTCTCCGTGACATCGGTCATGACGTTTAAGGAGGCCGGGGCACCATCGAATACGATCCGGCTCCCGCGGACGATGACCTGAAGGATCTCACCCGATCGGGTCTGTATCCGGATCTCATACGGCTCCAGCGCCTCCCCTTCCATGCGCCTGCGCATTGCGGAACTGACCATCGCGCGGTCTTCGGGGATGACAAATTCCAGCATGGATCTCCCAAGGAGATCGCCAGTCGAGAGTCCGGTAGCCTCCGCGGCGGCATGGTTGACAAAGAGAAGGTTGCCGTTGCGATGGACAATGATGAAGTTGGGGACGTCTTCCACCAGCGAGCGGAACTTCTCCTCGCTTGCCTGGATCGCCTGTTCCGTCCGTTTACGGTCGGTGATATCCCGGATCACCTCGATGGCACCGACACGGGTCCCGGCCGTATCGTACAGGGGTACGGCGGTACCCCACAGGTAGGCTCCCCTGCCACCAGAGAGACCGGCAATAAATGTCTCTAAGGTGATCCGGTCCCCGTCCCGCTGGACATAATCATACTTTGTCTGGATTGCGGCATTGTCTGCAAGGACAAGATCGATGAGGATCGGCCTCCGTTCTCCATAGAACGGGATGCTGTACTCATGGTCGCCCTTTCCCAGCATATCGGCAGCAGGGACGCCGGTCAGCCCCACCATGGCTTTGTTCCACGCGATCACCGTCCCATTGGTATCGACGGCAAGGACGGGATCCGGCATGAAATCGAGAATGTCAGCGAGGCGTTTCTGTGAATCCTGTACCGCCTGTTCTGCCCTCCGTCTCTCGTGGATATTCTCCCAGAAACGGAGTGCCTTGCGGGAGATATTCGGCAGATCCTCAAACACGGTCGCCGACTTGACCACGTAATCAACGGCCCCGGACTTCATGATCTCAACAGCAAGGCGTTCGTCGCCAAAGCCGGTCATGACGATCAGGGGCGTTGTCACCTTCCCGTCAACGCGGGCAAGGATATCGATCCCTTTGCCGTCCGGCAGGTTCCAGTCGGAGATTACCAGGTCGGGCGGATCGCGCACCGTTATCTCCTGTGCCTGGCGGATGGTGCCTGCAACCGAGATCCGGAACGGTTCCGGATCATCTCGGAATGCCCGGAGAATGAGATCCAGGTGGTCCCGGTCGTCCTCCATTACCAGGATATGGAGGGGCGCTTCTTGAGTTCCCGATGGTTCTGGAGATGCCGTACCCGCATGCCCCCAGAACTAGTCCCTTATCGGTTTTGCATTCCAGCCCAGCCAGTAGAACCCGAGATCCTTCATCAGCCGGGTGAAGGTCTTGAAGTCCAGGGGTTTGACAATGTAACTGTTGGCATGATAATCATAGGACTGGGCGATATCGCTCTCAGCCTCCGAGCTCGTGAGGACCACCACCGGAATGCGCAGGAGGTCGGGGGTGGTCTTGATGGTTCGTAAGACCTCAAGTCCGTCCACCCGGGGGAGCCTGAGATCGAGGAGCACGAGATTGGGACGGGGATTCTGCACAGCATCCGCATAGGCACCCCGGGCGAAGAGGTAATCAAGGGCTTTCTCGCCATCCGACACATGGTGGATCGTGTTTGCCACCTGCTGGTCCCGCATGCCACGGATCACCAGTTCGGCATGATCCTCATTATCTTCGACGAGCAGGATGTGCAGGGGTTCCCCGGTCAGTTCAACCATGATTTCTCTCTTATATTTAACGGGTATTATTGGTATCGGTGGAAACCGCACCGGCCACCGGCAGCGTGAACCGGAATGCAGTCCCCGTCCCGGGCCCGTCCGATTCAGCCCAGCACTTCCCACCATGGGCTTCGATGATTCGCTGGACGATGGGCAGGCCAACCCCGGTGCCCGGCAGGTTCCCGTCCAGCCGCTCGAAGAGGTTGAAGATCCGTGCGAGGTACCGGGGATCGATGCCCATACCATTGTCCCGGACAAAGAAGACCGGGCCGTCCTCCCCGGCCGTCATACCGATGCTGATCACCGGCTCGGGCTGGCTGCCCAAGAACTTGAGGGAATTTTCCAAAAGATTGGTAAACACCTCACGGACCCGGGCACGATCGACAACAACCACCGGCAGATCCGGGGCAATCTCCACGCGGACCTTATGCTCTGCAAGGGGGCCGTCGAGGAGGTCCGCCACCTCCCGGGCGATAACGCCAAGCCCGATGGGCTCCCGCACACCGGTACTCTGCCCGGCCCGGGAGAGTTTCAGGAGATCGGAGAGGAGGATCTCCATCCGGTCCACGGCACCGGTGATGCGGTGAATATGGTTTTTGAGTTCGGCCACGTCCGTCCCTTTCGACACGCCCTCTTCGATCATGCCGGAGAATCCCCTGATGGTGATGAGCGGGCTCCTGAGTTCATGGGATACGGTATAGGTGAACCGGGCGAGCTCTGCATTCTTCTGTTCGAGCTCCCGGATCACCGCCTCCCGCTGCTGTTCGGCGGTCTTCCGTTCGGCAATCTCCGCTTCGAGTTGCAGTACCTTCTTCTCGAGCTTCCGGTACAACACCTCGTTATACTGGCGCAGCACTTCCATCTCGTCGCCAAGGGGTCGTGCTGCGGAGGGGGAGCCGTTCTTTTTACTGAATGATTCATTTAAGACTTCCCGTACTTCATTTACCAGAACCTCCGGCTTCTGGGGTTTGATGATGAACCGCTCTGCCCCAAGACTTCGGGCAAACTTCTCATCCTTGGGATCGGTATAGGTCGCGGTATAGAAGATGAACGGGATCGTATGCAACATGTCATCCGCCTTCCACCGCCGGCAGAGCTCGAACCCGTCCATCACCGGCATCAGGATATCGGTGATGATGAGGTCCGGGAGCGTTCTCTTTGCCGCAGCAAGAGCCTCCGCACCATTCTTCGCTGAGATCACCTCGTACCCGTTCCCTTTCAGGATCGATTCCAGGAGGTAGAGATTATTCGGGTTGTCATCCGCGATGAGGATACTGGTCATCCATGCTCACCGGTCATCCACCCTCACCCTGCTCGCCCCGGGCCTCCAGGTACTGGGCGATCTGGTCGATGAAGGTCCGGGGATTGATGGGCTTCTCGATATAGCCGGTGCATCCCGCATCCAGTGCCTTCTCCCGGTCGCCGGTCATGGCATAGGACGTGAGCGCAATGATGGGCGTGGCATGTACCTCGGGGATCTTCCTCAGTTCCCGGGCAGTGGTGTACCCGTCCATCACCGGCAGCTGGATATCGAGCAGGATCAGGTCCGGCCGCTCCCTTGTTACCTGATCGAGCCCCTCCTGCCCGTCATGCGCCCGTGTCACCACATAGCCCTTTGCACTCATGATAAAACTGACCAGGTAGAAGTTCTGGTCATTGTCCTCAATATACAATACTCTCGTCGTCATGATACGCTCCTTTCAACAGGAAGTGTGAAACTGAATGTGCTGCCCCGGCCCAGTTCGCTCTTCACGGTGATCTCGCCCCCCATCAGGGTAACGAGTCGTTTTGAGATCGAGAGGCCGAGGCCGGTACCTTCATACTGCCGGGTCAGCCCGGTCTCCACCTGCGTAAAGGGCCGGAACAGTTTCTCCAGGTCCTCCGGTGTGATCCCGATACCGGTATCGGCCACGCTGACCCGTACCGCATCTCCCTTCTGGGAGCAGGTAATCCGGATATGACCCTGCTCGGTGAACTTGATGGCATTAGAGAGGAGATTGAGAAGGACCTGTTCGACCCTGCGGCTGTCCGCCCGGACGATCCCCACGTCCCCGGCAACATCAAGTTCGAGCGCGAGATGCCGGGCCTCCACCATCGGCCTGACCGTGCGGACCACCTTGTCAAGCACGGGACGGATCGCGAACGGTTCGTTTGCGATCTTCAGCTGGCCGGCCTCGATCTTCGAGAGGTCCAGCACATCGTTGATCAGGGCAAGCAGGTGCTCGGAACTGTCCGAGACCATCGTGAGCTGCTTCTTCTGTTCCTCGTTCAAGGGCCCGGCCAGTTCCTGGAGGAGGATGCCCGAGAACCCGATGATGGAGTTGAGCGGCGTTCTCAGCTCGTGCGACATTGTTGCGAGGAACGCTGACTTGAGCCGGTCGGCAGACTCGGCAGCCTCTTTTGCCTGCGCAAGTTCCCGGGTACGCTCGGTAACGATCTCCTCTAAGTGATCGCGGTGATCTTTTAATTCCGCGAGCGCCCGTTCCCGCCCCTGTTTTTCGGTGTGGATCTTCTCTACCATCGCCTTGAACGAACGGGCAAGGCTCCCGATCTCCCCGGCCCCTCCGGTCTCAATGGTCTGGTTGAGATCCCCCGTCTCCGCAATCTTCCGGCTCACGTCCGTCAGGCTGGCAAGAGGCCGGATGACCGTGTAGTTGAGGGCGATGAGGGTGATGACACTGAGCAGCACGAGGGCCAGGAGGACAAACATGAGGATCCGCTGGATGGATTCATTGATCTTCTCATCAATCGCACTGAACGGGACAAAGGTACCGATCTTCCACCCCAGTTCCGGGGAGGTGTAATACATCAGGTAGGTCCCGTTGAGGACCAGAACACCCTCCTTTGAAGCGAGGAAGACCGGGGCCTGGTCCCCGAGAATCGCGCTGACGTTCTGGTAGAGGAGGGACGAATCCCGGCTTGCAAGGATCATGCCGTTCTGATCCATGAGGATCATCTCACTGCCGTCCACGCTGCCCATGGTGGAGATGTAACTGGTCAGGTTGACGAGCGTGATGTCAGCACCAACAACCCCGATCATGGTCCCGTTCCGGTCAAGCAGGGGGGTGACGATCCCGATGTTCACATCGTCCGTGGTCACGGCCTTGTAGGGATCGGTCACGGAGACGGTGCCCGGGTGTTCCTTTGCAAGGATGTACCACGGCCGGTCGCGGGGATCGTACGCAGTGGGCCGGGCCCGGGGATAGGACCGGACAAACGCCCCGTTCTCCCGGCCCATGTACACCGAACTGACAAACGGGTGCGAGGTCTGGTAGTCTTTCAGGATACTGACGATCTGCTGTTCATCATCGCTGATAGAGTACTGGAACATCTCTTCATCGGATTGCAGGAAATTCGTGAAATGAGCATCATCCCGGGTCTGGATATCGTCATTGAGCGACAGTGCAAGGACATCGTACTTCGCCTCCCCGATGAAGGTGGAGAGGGCAAAATCGATGTGCCTGAGCTGGCTGATGGAATCTCCGGAGAGGGTATTGAGGTTCTGCTTATGCAGGGTCGATGGCAGGACTACGCCCATCAGCACCAGTACCAGGATCGCGATGCACAGGTACAGGATCAGAACCCGGGACTGGAGTTTCATAGGTATTCCTGAATTATTTTAAACCGATATAAGTGTATCTGCCCGCCGGTGAGTCCCTGCATACCAGAAGATTGTACCGATACCCGGTGGAACGAGAGCCGGCTACCTGATTAGGATTCTTCGGGCTTGCAAGGTGATCCCGCTGCGGCCCGGTGAGGGATACGGGGATGCGGACCGTCCCGATGGTCGTTTGGGTAAAAAAAAGGCACCAGATTCCCTGAACGCCAGCGGGTGTACTTCAGGCCGGGTGCTGCTCCAGTACCGGTACCGTGATCGTGAACTTTGTACCGGAAGACCGGTCAAGGTCGATGGTTCCCGAGAGCTGGTCGGTGAGGCTTGTCACCAGGTGGAGCCCGAGCGAGCTGGTATTCCTCCAGTCGAATGATTCGGGAATGCCGGCCCCATCATCCGCTACACGGATCCGGATCTCCACCTCATCCTTCTCCCCGGTCACCGTGATCGTTCCGCGCCTCCCCTCCGGAAACGCGTGCTTGAGCGCATTGGAGAGGAGTTCATTGATGATCAGGCCAAGGGGGATCGCCCGGTTGATATCGAACCGGATACCGGCCATGTTCACCTCGAACCGCACCCGTGATGCCGAGGCTCCGTAGAATTTTATCAGGCTCGTGCCCATGAACTTCACGTAATCGGAGATGTCAATGGACGAGATGTCATCGGATCGGTACAGCCGCTCGTGGACAAGCGCCATCGCCTTTACCCGGTTCTGGCTCTCGGCAATCATGGCAAGCGTTGCGGGATCGCTGATCTGCCGGGACTGGATATTGAGGAGACTTGCCACGATCTGGAGATTGTTCTTCACCCGGTGGTGGATCTCTTTTAACAGCAGTTCCTTCTCGTGAAGCGACTTGTTGAGCTGCATGGTCCGTTCGGCAACGCCCGCCTCCAGTTCCTCGTTGAATCGCAGCAGGTGCTCCTGTGCCCGTTTGCGCTCGGCAATCTCTTCTTCGAGCTGCATCACCTTCCGCTCCAGTTTGTGGAAGAGCACCTCGTTGTACTCGCGGAGGATCTCCATCTCGTCCCCGAGAGGCTTCGCTTTCGCAATGCCGGCGCCGGCAGGGGATTTATCCAGGATCTCGCGGATGATCCGGACAAGCTCTTCGGGTTTCTGCGGCTTTACCACGAACCGCTCCGCTCCCAGGTTCATGGCAAATTTTTCGTCCCGTGCCTCGGTATACGTGGACGTGTAGAAGACAACCGGGATATGCCGTACGTGTTCGTCTGCCTTCACACGGCGGCAGAGCTCGAAGCCGTCCATCACCGGCATCATGATATCGGATATGATCAGGTCGGGAGGATTTTTTACTGCCGCGTCAAGTGCCGAGGCCCCGTTCGTTACGGGTGTCACCTCGAATCCGTTCCCTTTCAGGATCGACTCCAGCAGGTAGAGATTGGCCGGTATGTCATCCGCGATCAGGATTTTTGCCATCGCTCATCTCCCGCAATGCAGGCCCGATCCTGCAACCAGAGCAGCAGTAATGGGCAATGCATATTCCGGGATAATAAGGATTTGCATCCGCTTTGGCGGGAAAGAGGGGGCTGACCCGGTCACGGCTTTTTAAAAAAGCGGTATGCGCCGGCAGGAACGGCAATCTCAAAACGGGCGCCCCGGCCCGGTATGCCCGTCTCCCGGATACTCATGCCGGAGAGGGAGAGGAATTCCCGGGCAAAGAAGAGCCCGAATTTTCCCTCTCCCCCGACAATGCGTTCAAAGATCGCAGGCTTCATCTCGGCAGGAATGCCGGCCCCGTCGTCTTCAAAGATAATGAGCAGTCCATCGGGTTCCTCCCGGCAGGAGACGGAAATACCCGTAACGGCTCCCCCGTGCCGGATGGTATTATGGATGAGACTGTAGAAGACACGGCCGATCAGGGGATCGGCATAAATCTCAAGACCGGGCAGGTCGCAGGTGAGGGCGATCGTATGCTTCTGGCTCTGGAGCGACATCTGCATCCGGATGATCTCGTCGAGTACAATCCAGCGGGACTGGCCCATGCCCATCTGCTGGTAATCCTTGGTCTTTTTGATCAGGTTCTGGATCGTCTCAAGGATCTCTGTCTGTCTATCGAGGAAGGCAATCCGCTCCACCTCGCTTTTCGGGGCCCGGGCGAGCGCGGTATAGCCCCTGAGTGCGGTGATCTTGTTCTGGATATCCTGGTAGGTGACCTCGGTCATGAGGGTGAGTTTGCGGTTCGCGAGGAGGATTCGCTCTTCTGCCTCCTGGTGCCCGGCAATCTCTGCTTCGAGCTGCTTCACCTTCCTTTCGAGCTTGCGGAACAGCACCTCGTTATGCTGCCGCAGGCTCTCCATCTCATCAAGCGTTGGTTCAGCAATTGACCGGTCCTGTTTGAATTCCGCGAGAAGGTCACAGATGATCTGGCCAAGAACCTCGGGTTTCTGGGGTTTGATGACGAACCGGTCCGCACCCAGGTTCATGGCAAACTGCTCGTCCTTGGGATCGGTATAGGTTGCGGTATAGAAGATGAACGGGATCTGCTTCAGGTGCTCATCCGCCCTCCACCGGCGGCAGAGCTCGAAGCCGTCCATCACCGGCATCAGGATATCGGTTACGATCAGGTCGGGAGGATTTTTTACTGCCGCGTCAAGTGCCGAGGCCCCGTTCTTTACTGAGACTACATCGAAGCGGTGACCCTTGAGGATCGATTCCAGCAGGTACAGGTTCTGCGGGTTGTCGTCGGCAATGAGGATGCGGGTCATAAATCTCCGGTCTCCTGCTATCAATCGGGTAGTTCGTTATTATTCCCCGTACCTGTTAACATTTCGGATTATTACGTGACCATATGCGGCGTGAGGCCGACGCACACAGGATCGGATTCCGGCACTACCGTTCCCCGGGAATCAGTCGTGCTTTTCGGGATCGCTGTGGGTGGCCGGCAGCGTGAACCTAATCGTCGTCCCCTTCCCCGGCCCCTCCGACTCCGCCCAGATCTTCCCGCCATGGACTTCAATGATCCGCCGGACAATCGACAGACCGATACCGGTCCCGGGCATCGAGGGGTTGAGTTTCTCGAAGAGGTTGAAGATCCGGTTGAGGTACCGGGGATCGATGCCGATACCGTTGTCCTAGACAGAGAAGACCGGCATCTCCCCGCCGGTCTCCGCACTGATGCGGATGTGCGGATGAGGCTCGTCACCCATGAACTTGATCGCATTCTCGAGTACGTTGACCATGATCTCGCGGATCCGGGCACGGTCCACGTTCACCACCGGAAGATCCGGTGCAATCTCCACGGCAACCCCGCGTTCAGTGAGCGGGCCGGCAAGGAGCTCCACGGCCTCCTTTGCGATCATGCCAAACGGCGTTCTTGACGGGGGACTGATGACCCGGCCAACCCGCGACAGTTCAAGGAGATCGTTCAGCAGGGCCTGCATCGTGTCAGCGGCCGTGCTGATGCGGAGGATGTCCCGCTTCAGCTGCTCCGGGTTGCCGCTCCGGGCATCTTCCTCAAGCAGCCCGGCAAACCCCTTGATGGTGATGAGGGGGCTCTTTAAGTCATGGGAGACCGTGTAGGTGAACTGTTCGAGCTCGGCATTCTTCTGTTCGAGTTCCTTAATCATCGCCTCGCGTTGCTGCTCAGCCTGTTTGCGCTCCGTGATGTCCCGGATATTGCACTGGATAACGGTGGTGTCGGGATCGACAGGATAGACATTGCTGACAAACTCAACTTCTTTTTTCTGCCCGTCCTTGGTCTCAAGCGGGAGATCTTCGTACCTGAGATATTCCTTTGTCTGCAACTCATCAAAGGCAATTTTTGATAAGATCTGGTCCTTGAAAAGGCCAATCTCCCAGAGATGTTTTCCGATGAGGTCATGGGGAGGATACCCAAGCAGGGTCTCAATGAACGGGTTGGCATCGATGATAGCACCTGTATCCCGGTTCAGGATCAGGATCCCGTCCTTTGCCGATTCAAACAGGCGCCGATAGCGCAATTCAGAAATCCGTGTCTGCTCTTCAGCCTTTTTGTGATCGGTGATGTCCAGTATGGTCCCGACAATGGTGATGAGACTGCCGGATTCACCATACCTGCCCTGGAAGGTCGAATGATAATAGCCGGTGCTCTTATCCGGCCGGAGGAACCGCTGTTCGTACGTACCCGGTTCGCGGGATTCCCTGGCCCTTCGGATCAGTTCATGGTTGCGCTCGTGATCCGCAGGCCAGGGCGAAAGGGCCATGATAGACTCGATCTGCGGCGTGAACGTAGCCGGATCGAGGCCGAAGATCTTAAACACTTCATCAGACCATGTAACCGCACCGGACCTGATGTCCCAGGACCAGTACCCCAGGTGCGCCATCTCCTGGGCCTCGTGCAGTCTCTGTTCGTTCTCCCGCAGCGTATCCATGATCCGTCTTCGTTCCGTGATGTCGCGGAAGACGATGAGATCCGCGGGTGCGCCATACCATGCGATCTTCGATGACGACAGTTCGATGGGGACGTCCAGTCCGTCTTTCCCGACAAGGATCGTCTCGTACTGGTTGGGGGCCGGCTCTCCTGCTATCCGTTTCCTGAACCGATCCTGAACTACTCGTTCGAACTCATCGGGACGTACCAGGTCCCGGATACTTGTCTGGACCAGTTCATCGATACTGTACCCGGTAATTTCTGCAGCACGTTTGTTGGCGAAGACATGCATGCCATTCGCCGCTCCAACCAGGAACCCGTCATTGGCATTCTCGGCCAGGGAGCGGAACGCATCCTCACTCTTCTGGAGTGCTGCCTCTGCCTCTTTCTGGGCCGTGATATCGATGATCGATCCTTCTGCAACCTCCATCTCATAGTTGAACCGTGCGGAGAACTGCGTCCAGAAGATCTTCCCGGTAGTATGGTTCCTGAGTTTCAGGACATAGTTATCGATATGTCCCTGCTCCCGCAGGATCCGGCCCACTTCGGTGCGATCCTCAGGGTTTACATAGTGGGGGAGAATGTCCGAACCGATCGCCTCTTCAACGGACGAATAACCCGCAAGTGCGGCGTACCGCTCGTTGCAGGTAATTACGGTAGCATCGTGGAAGCTCGTCTCAAAGAGCCCCACCTGTGCGTAGGTGTACAGGTTCCGGTATTTCCGCTCGCTCTCTTTGAGTGACCGCTGGATTGTTGCGAGTTCCTCGTAATTCGCCCTAAGTTCCTCTTCCGTTGCCGTGATCTCTTCAAAGGCAGCTTCGAGATCGGTGGTCTTCTGTTGCAGCGCTTCGTCCGCCCGTTTCCGTTCCCGCTCGGCATTGTCAATGGTATCGCCAATCTCCCGGGACAGGTAGGAGACAACCAGGTACATGACAAGCAGGGAGACGAGGACCATCACTGCCGCTGCCAGAACAACTGTACTGCTGGCAGTTCCCAGGATGAAGACCGTGATCCAGTTCACTATCAGAATAACGATGATGATGACCGGCAAAAGCCCGCGAAGGAGTTTTGACCGTGTCGACCCATCGGATATTCCTGACAGGGGCCAGCTGGCAGGACCGGCAGCTGCTATCAGCCCGGTCCCCAGTATCCCGAGTGCAACAGCGGTGGGAAGTGCGACCGGGATAAACGACCCCCCATAGAGTAAGGGAGCACCATACCAGTATCCGATGAGTATCACGCCGGCAGTAAGGGTAATTACGGTGCCCAGGATCGCAGCCGGATCGTTCTTTTTTTTGAGGAGCAGCAGGATGGCAGCACATCCCACGAGGAAACATGCTGCGGTTACCGGTGACATGTGTCCGACAGGGCTTGAGCCAAGGAGCCCGCTGGTGCTGATGAAGAGAGCATCGATCTTCAGGTCAAGACCGGTCACCATGCTCGCGAGTGTCAGGCCTGCCACAAGAATGCAGAAACTTACGAGACCCGCAATGGCCAGGCTGACCTCGCGATGGCCGGGCCACCGGGTCACGGAAAAGAGGGCGAGCCCTAAGAGGATAATGATAAGGGCGGTGTTGGGCGCTATCGGAATATATTCCATCCGTACGCCTGTCAGGACACGTGAATCCAGAATCCAACCGGTAAGACCCAGGCCCCCGATACAGGTGGAGATGATCCCGCAGATGCGGGCAACCCGTAACGAGATTGACGGGAGGATCTCGGCCGTCATGGGATATCACGCTCCTGTCCGGGAAGGCCTGCACCCACATCAGTGACACTTGGTGGCGAGAGTTCCGGCGATTCGCCCGTGGGCGGCATAGTCTTCCGTTATCACGGACGGTTTATATAACTTGCTGGAAATAAACAGGAGTTTTTTTAAGAAGACAACAAAGGCGGGGGCGACCGTCGGCCGCACGGCCATCATCTGCGTTCAGTACAGAAAATCCGGATCGATCGTACCTGACCGGGCGGTATCCGGCACCGTCACGGGTTATCCGGTATCGATCACGGTATCCACAAACGTGGTCAGCTGGTTCATCAGCATCGGGTCGAGCCCCTTCTCGGTGGCAAGAAAGATGCCGGAGATATCCATGAGCCGGAGCTTGTTCGTCACAAAGTGGATGAACTTGGAGATGTTCGGCGACGAGAGGTAGATGAGCAGCGTACTGATGGAATCAAAGAGGATACAGACCTTCTGCCCCGACCGCTCCTTTAAGATCTCCGTCACCGCAATACCCATGTCCGTAAGATTGGCAGGATTATTGATGAACCGGACGATCCCGGGAATCTCTTCTGCAGACCCGAGCGAATTGCGTGTCACGGCATCGATGAACGAGACTTTTGTCAGGTCTATCCCCTGCTCGCCATAGAGTTTCGAAAGGATGCTGTAAGGGAAGTTGGTGGTGATGACGACCGTGTGATACCCGAGATCGGATACCTCCCTGATCAGGTCGATGTTACGCTGTCGGATATTCCCCGGGGTTGCAAGGACGAGAAAGATCCGTTTCCGGGCAAGCTCGTCCGGGTTGACAATCAATGCCACGTGGTCACCCCTCAAGGAATTTCCGGTATGCCTCGGGAATCTCGCGGTTCTTATCGAGAATTGCTTTCTGGAACTCCTGCACATTGCTTGCGATCTGTGCGGCATTGCGAACCTGGGCATCGAGCAGCATCGCGATCTCGTCAGAGGACAACTTCCCGTCGCGGATCAACTGGGCAATATCCAGAAGATTGTCCCGGACGATCCCCACCGGCTGCTGGATCCGCATCGCCATCTCCGTCATGTACGCGAGCAGTGCCTCCTCGGCCTTCTTCTGTTCCGTGATGTCGCGACCTATGGCGATCGCGTACTGCATATCCCCCCCGATCTGCCGGGTGTTCCACGATATGACCCGGGTTTCCCCGGTCTGGGTCCGGATCCTTGTCTCAAAGTTCGCGAAATAGCTCTTTGTACTGATGATCTCCGTGATCTGGCGGGTCAGGGTCCTGCGATATTCAGAATCCGGATACAACTGTTTCCAGATATCCCGGCTGCCAACCGCCTCTGCCCGTGAATAGCCGGTGATCTCCTCAGCGGCTTTGTTCCAGACCGCGATCTTTCCTTCCGATTCCATCACCGCGATCAGGACATTGGCATTCTCAATGACACTGTCGCGGAACGCATCCAGTTCCCGGAGCCGGGTGATGTCCTGCCCGACGGTTACGACAATGGACCCGGACGCATGGGTTGACTCCTTGGTGTTCCAGAGGATGATACGGGAAGCCCCCGAACGGGTCGTGATGATCGTCTCAAAATTCTCGAAATATTTTTTTGTGGTAAGGATGGTGGCGATCTGCTTCGTCACGGAGTCACGGTACTCTTTTTTGGGATAGAGCTTCTTCCAGATCGTGGTCTTGCCGATCACCTCCTCCTTGGAGTACCCGGTGATCGTCTCTGCTGCCTGGTTCCAGGCAAGGATCGTCCCGGACTTCTCCATCACCGCGATCATCACCAGCGCATTCTCGAGGATGCCTGCCTCGATGCATCCCGGTTCATCTCTGTTCGTCATCGTCTTCCCCATCCATGGTGGTATCACCGGATAGTGGGGATATATCCCGGGAGATTATATAAACATGTGAGCGGGATGAACCGGGCTCCTGCCGGAAGAGCCGGTTCCCTCTCCGGTTTTTTTATTGTTCAGAGATCGTTTACACATAACCTGATGGTTACAGGATTGATCTGATGGCATCAACAGAATATATTATAAAACACAATCGATTTTTATTCGCACATGATTTTCGATCGCTGTCCGATCATGATCGTCTTGTTCCCCGGCCCGTACCCGGCTTCCGAAAAGTCCGGGCCGGCAACCGGGCCGTGGAGGTTTGCAGCGTGAGCCATGGACCCCTGCCCTACCAGGCAATCGATGAAGCGATCGCCATCGGCCAGCTCCGCGGCAGGGTCCAGATGAGCGGGACATTACACGAACGGTTGTACGATCTCACCCTCGCCACAACCGTCCCGGTTGCAGTGGTCAGCGTAAAGACGGCCCCGCGGATCCTTGCCCCGGCCCGGGAGATTGCCGCGGAGTTCAATGACGATATTCTCCGGTTCCGGACCATGATCCGGGACACCGCGGTCTCGTGCGAACTCTGGCTCCGCTCCCGGCACGGGACCTGGCGGTTCTTCCGCATTGCCCGTGACCGGATCATCGAACTAAGCCGGGACGGAACGCCTTTGACGTGAAGAGCGGGCCGGGTTGCTGAAGATCGAATGATGCAATAAAAGAATTCCAAAATTTTTGGGCATCCTTTGACGGGCAGATCAGAAAAACGTCCGGCAGGGGAAATGAGAAAGCATATAATCAGGCTATTGGGATAGCACTACTACCGCATGTCCTCCACCACCGTGCATGGCGTTGTCAAATCCATGGGACTCGTCTTTGGCGATATCGGGACCAGTCCCATCTATGCACTCACGGCCATCTTTCTCCTCATCCCGCCAACCCCGGAGAATATCATGGGGATGCTCTCGCTGATCCTCTGGACCCTGACCACGCTCGTCACGGTGCAGTACACCTGGCTTGCCATGCATCTCGGTAAGAAAGGTGAAGGCGGGACGATTGTGCTCAAGGAGATCCTGCTCCCGCTGCTAAAGTCCGGCAACCAGATCGCATTGGTATCCCTGCTTGCCATTGTGGGTATCGCGCTTTTCATCGGTGACGGGGTCATCACACCCGCTATCAGTATGCTTTCTGCGGTGGAGGGCATCACCCTCATTCCGGGTCTCGAACAGACATCCCAGGCAACGCTCATGGTGATCGCGGGTCTCATTGCGATCGGTCTCTTCTCCTTCCAGGCCCGGGGAAGCGAACGGGTGGCATGGGCATTTGGGCCGGTCATGGTCATCTGGTTTATTGCCCTTGCCGGTGCAGGCCTTGTTGCCATCTGGTCTGCCCCGCAGGTCCTGCTTGCGATAAATCCCCTGTACGGCATCAACTACCTGACCTCCCACGGGCTTGAAGGATTTTTGATTTTGTCCTCGGTGATCCTTGTTGCAACAGGGGGCGAAGCGCTGTACGCGGATATGGGGCATATGGGCAGGAAGCCAATCGTCACGGCATGGTACATTGTCTTTGGTGCGCTGGCGGTGAACTACCTCGGCCAGGGGGCATTCCTCATGAACCACCCAGGTGCCCACAACATCCTCTTTGAGATGATCGTCTCCCAGTTCGGTATCCTGTACGTTCCCTTCCTCATCTTAAGCATCGCCGCAACGATCATCGCATCGCAGGCCATGATCTCGGGAATTTTTTCTATTGTGTACCAGGGAATAACGACACGGATCATGCCCCTGTTGCGCATCGATTACACCTCCCCGCAACTCCGGTCCCAGATCTATATCGATATCGTGAACTGGGGACTGCTCCTTGCGGTCCTGTTCGTGATCCTGATCTTCAAATCCTCCAACAACCTCACGCATGCCTACGGTCTCGCGGTCTGCGGTACCATGGTGATCACCGCGATCCTGGTCACATGGATCCTCATCCTTCGCGGGCATATTGTGAAATCACTCATCGCTGTGTTCACGTTCGGGATCACGCTCGTGTTCCTGCTCGCGAACCTTCATAAAATTCCCGATGGGGGTTACTGGTCGCTTGTGATTGCAGCCATCCCGTTCTGCATCATCCTGATCTACGTGAACGGCCAGAAGAAACTCGCTGCTGCACTCAGCCCGGTCCCCCTCGATCAGTTCCTCATCAGGTTTGATCAAACCTACAATTCGCTGAACCGGATCTCCGGAACAGCACTGTTCTTTGCCCGGGACTTCCGGAACCTGCCGCAGTACGTTCCCCGGATCATGTTCAACAACCGGATCATCTATGACGACAATATCATCGTCTCAATCATCCGGACAGAACAGCCGTTCGGGGTCACCTGGGGCGTCACCCGCGAGGTGACAAAGGGCTTCTCGATCTTTGAAGTATATCTCGGGTATATGGAAATTGTTGATCTGGGGGATATCTTAAAAGAGGCAGGGATTGATGAGCTGACGATCTTTTACGGTATGGAAGATATCGTGACAACGCATGTGATCTGGCGTATCTTCGGGGCGATCCGTCGTCTCTCTCCTTCCGTTGTGCAGTTCTACAAGTTGCCGGCCGAGAAGATTCATGGCGTAGTGACGCGGGTTGAGATGTAAAAAAATCTGAATCACAAAAAATATTTTCAAAATTTTTTTCAGATGCCGGAATTTTTTTTTAAACTGTACGGGAATCCGGAAAAACCGGGCAGTCCCGGTTGCCAGAAATGTTCCGGAAGATCACCGGCACTCCGGCCCGGCACGACCCCTCATCTCCCGCGGCTCACGGGAGGTCTCCCCGATCCAGCCTCTCCGTCGGAAGCACCCCTTATTGTAGGGACAGGGCAATCCGGGCATTTTACGGGCTCCGATTGACCTCTTTTCCAGCACCAGAGGCAGGGTTCCTTAAAAAAGAGACAGGGTTAGATGCAGATCTGCCCATTTTTACGCCGGAAGGGAGAGACAGAGTCTGGCAGGGTTACAGCGGCCGATCGCCCCCAAAACCAGAGTGCAGACCGGATCGGCAGGGTCCGGGGCGGGAATTTTTGAGGGATTGTGGTGGGTAGTGATGACACCTTCGGAGTTCCTCAAGATAAATTCCCGGCGGAGGCGATTGCCAGGTTCAGGTCTGTCCTGCGTGACGCCACGCCCCTGCCGGCACCGTAATCTCGAACCGTGCTCCTTTCCCCGGTTCACCGGTCTCGGTGATCGTGATGCCGGTGATGGAGAGGATCTCGCGGGTGAGAAACAGGCCAAGACCGGTGTGCTTACCAAAGCCCTGTGTGAAGAGGCGGCGCTTACCCTCAAGAGAAATTCCTTCCCCGTCATCCTCGCAGACGAGGGTGAGCTGCCCGTCCATTTCACGGCATGAAAACCGTATCGCGGTCATCTTCTCCCCGCCATATTTGAGGGCATTATCGATGAGGTTGTAAAATACTTTTTCAAAGAGGAGATCGGCGAACACCTCAATACCGGCACAATCCTGTTCCACGGCCACATTCCGCAGGGGCAATGCGGCAGTTGATTTTTCAAGGATCGCATGAACGTTCTGCCAGACCGGTGCCGTCACACCCAGATCCTGGTACTCGCGGGTGAAATTGATCTGTCGTTCAAGTGTTTCAACAATTTTTTCCTCCATGCCGGTATATTTCTCAAGGGTCTGCCTGTCCGTAATTTCCCGGGAGAGTTCGATATAGGATTTGAGTGCCGAGAGCTGGTTGAGGATGTCATGCCGGGTGATGCTCGACAGCAGGTTCATCTTCCGGCTTGCAAGCGCGAGCGCCGTCTCTGCACGTTTCCGGTCGGTGATATCGTGAGTAACGGAGGATATCCCGACGATCTTCTCTGCGTTATTGAGAATGGGGGAGAGGGACAGGGTGACCTGTATGCGTGTCCCGTCTTTTCTGATCCGTTCGGTATCGCACATGATCGTTTCACCCTTGCGGATTTTCTTCAGGAGCTGGAGTCCTTCCTCCTGCTTCCCCGGGGGGATGATGCGGAAAACCGAACTCCCCACCATTTCCTGCGACGCATACCCGTACAGGTGTTCCGCACCGGCATTCCAGTCCGTGATAACGCCTTCGGGTGTCTCCCCCACGATAGCATCGCCGGATGACCTGACCACCGACACCAGCCGGCGGCACATCTGGGTATCGTGATGCATCCGTCCGCTTAAGGAGGATACCACCGCTGCGATCACGATGAATACACCACACCGGGCGATTGCAGAAAGCATCTCAACGGTTGTCGGGGGAACAACCGCAAAGGAGACGAGACAATAACAGATCGAGAGACCGAACGCAAAAAGAACGCCCCATCGCGGGTAATAATAGGCAGTCAGGATGAGGGGGATATACAGCAGGTGCGGGAGCACATACGTGATTCCATACACGATCCCGTAGATGTTCAGGATAAGGAAGACGATGGTACTCACGAGGATAAGTGCAGGGATCAGGTACGGTTTTTTCCACACATCATCGAAGAATAAAAATTCCATGCAGCTGATACCCCGGTTCATTGCTAGGTATAATTTCCGGGTTTTTTAAAGTATTGGGCCCGAATTTTCTATAACCCCGGGTGATGCGGTCTTTTTTAAAAGACTCCTCCTCGCATTACGGTTTTTTTATGCGTGGATTTCACCGGTTGCAAAACGGGACTTGCGGGATGTCGGCAACCGCAGTCGGGATACACCCAATAAGGAGTCTGCTAAAAAAACAGTTATCGCGATCGGATCGCTCTGGTGGATGTCCAGCCACCGTTTCAGCGGGTGAACCGGTACATCCCTTCCGGCACCACGATCTCGAACCGTGCCCCGTTCCCCGGCTCACCAGTCTCGGTGATCGTGATGCCGGTGATCGCAAGGATCTCACGGGAGAGGAAGAGCCCGAGGCCGGTGTGATGGCCAAAACCTTTCGTGAAGAGGCGTACCTTATCCTCTGCGGTAATGCCGGTCCCGTCATCCTCGACCACGATCACAAGCCCATTCTCCGTTTCCTGCGACGAGATCCGGATCCGGGTCATTGCCGGTCCCCCGTACCGGAGCGCATTGTCGATCAGGTTGTAGAACACCCTCTCAAAGAGGGGATCGGCGTACACCTCAAGCGCCGGTATCCGGAGATCGATCGTCACATCCCGCATGGGCAGGGCCGCAGCTGCCCGGGTCACGCAGTCCGCAACCGGCTGCCAGGACGGGGCTGTGACACCAAGGTCCTGATATTCTTTGGTGAAGGCGATCTGGCGCTCGATCGCTTTTGCCGCCTGCTCGATCTTGAGGAGATACTCGGTGGCCAGTCCGGCTTCCCGGGGGGACTCCTTCGAGAGTTCGAGGAATGCCAGTATGGAGAAGAGCTGGTTGTTGATGTCGTGGCGGGTGATGCTGGAGAGCAGGTTCAGCTTCTTGTTGACCTGTTGCAGGGCCTCTTCCGACCGACGGCGGTCAGTCACGTCCTGGATGATCGAGTGGAGCAGTTTCTGTCCCCCCGACGTGATCGGTGCGCTGAAGACCTCGACATCCCGGATCTCCCCGCTCTTCTTCCGGTGCCGGAAGTTGAATACCAGTCCCTGATCTTCCACGGCACGGGACATGTTCTGCCGGGTGATGGCCGGGTCCGCGATATTGATATCCATGATCAGCAGCCGGCAGAACTCCTCGTGCGTATACCCATAATAGCGGCTGGCTGCGGAGTTTGCATCCACGATCCTGCCGGTTGCCGGATTGAGAATGAACATGACCGCATTGTTGAGTTCGAACATGTCGCGGTACCGTTTCTCGCTCTCAAAAAGCGCCGCCTCCGCCCGTTTGCGATGGGTGATGTCGTGGGTGATGGTCGATACCCCCGTGATCTGCCCGTCTTCATTCTTGATCGGGGATACGGTCATGAAGACATCGATGATCCGGCCGTCTTTTGTCCTGCGCTTCGTCTCCAGGTAGTTGATGTGATCACCGGCCCGGATCTCCTCCAGTATCCCGGGGGTTTCGTCACGCTCCCCCGGAGGAAGGAGGAGTGAGATCGGTTTGCCGATCGCTTCTCCTGCCGTGTACCCGTAGAGGTTCTCCGCACCGGCATTCCATGAGGTGATGATCCCGTCAAGGGTCTTTCCGATGATCGCATCAATAGAGAACTCCACGATGGCTGCAAGGCGGAGGTGTTCTTCCGCGGCCCGTTTCTGCCCGGTGATATCCTCAAAGACCGCAACGAAACTGCCCTTCTCGGGGGAAAAGACCGAGACCCGCATCCACATCTTCAAAGGTTTGAAATCGATCTCAAAGGTCTCCGGCCTGCCGGTCGATGCCACGCGCCCGTACGTGTCAAAGAGGTCCGGGGTGAGTGTGCGGATATCGGGGATGGCCTCCAGCACCCGTTTCCCCCGGATCCCGGAGAGGCCGGTGAGCCGTTCGAACGCGGCATTCACATCCAGGTACACCCAGTCCGCGGGCCTGCCGTCCTTGTCGTAGATCATCCGGCAGTAGGCAAACCCCTCCAGCATATTCTCAAAGAGCGTGCGGTATTTCCTCTCGCTCTCCTGCAGGGCAATTTTGTCTGCCGACAGGTGCTCCGAGAGATAGGCAACCACTGCCGCGACCCCGGCAAAGACAAAGAACCTGAACCATGCCCCGATGACGACATCCGCCTCGCCGCCTAAAAAAAGGTACACGAGCCAGACATAGGCAAGGGAAAGGAGCATTGCGAAGAGGAACCCGTTGTAGCGGTAGTGGTAGGCAACAAGAATGATCGGGAAGTAAAAGAGGTGCATGAAGATGATCGTGATGCCGGTGGACAGGCAGTAATAGGAGACGAGCAGGACGACCGCTGTACTCGTAAGGATGAGTACCTGCCAGGATCTCTCTGAAAGGGAGATGCCGGATCCTTCCATGGCGGAATGTGTGGTAGTCATGCAAAACTTCCCTGATCGGATTGCTCCCTTGCAGGATCATGATTCCGGAGGGATCGTGCGATCCCGGGAATCCACCGGCCTCTTTTGCGAGAGGTGAGCAGACCTGCCCCGCCCGTGCTTTTGCCCGGAGAGGGAGTACCGAAAATACCCCCGAATCCCGATATGCCTTTCTTGGGTTTTTTGTTTATAATACTATTTCACGGAAATAATAACGTGTCCCTGATATACGCCAGCAGCACCCACAAAAACCAATGCCTAAAAATCTTAAAACGCCCCATACCATTCAGGATTATTCATGCCGGAGGTCCAGGATTGCCGGCAGTGCGGGAAGTGCTGCGAGAAGTGGGGATGGGACCAGTACGGGATACCGGAGGATCTCGCCCCGTGGATTGAGAGCCACCGCACCGATATCCTCCGGCATGTCGGCATCAGGTTTTCTGACGGGAGGCGTTCAACCGGCCGCGATCTGGTGCCTGCCGATCTCCCCAGGGTCGCCCGGATCTATTACTGGGTCGAGCCAACCGGCAAAAAGCGCACATCCTGCCCCTTCTACGATCTCAGGAACGATGGCAAGGTATACTGCCGGATCCATGATACCAAGCCGGCCGTCTGCATCGGGTTCACCCCCTGGAACGAGGGCATCCGTGACTATGCCCTGAACTGCCCGGCCTGCCGGGACAATGCCCCGTGATCCTCCGCGTTCCCATAAAAAACCCTGGTGAAAAAAACCGGGGTTGCCCTTTGGATCAGTTGAGGAGCCAGAGGGTCCCGGTCAGGACTGAGGCAAAGGCAGTCCAGCAGATATACGGGATGAAGAGCCAGCCTGCGGTGGGATTGATCCGCTTAACGGTAAGGGTCGTTGCCAGAATGAAGACGAAGAGGATCAGGATCTCGATGAATGCCACTGCGATCAGGTGCATACCAAAGAAGAGGATGGACCAGGCAAGGTTCAGGCCGAGCTGGACGGCAAACAGGGCAACTGCCTGCTGCACCGGCCGGCTGCTCATACCGTCCCTGATAACAAGCCAGAGCGAGACCCCCATCAGGATAGAGAGGAGCGTCCAGACCGGCCCGAAGAGCCACGCCGGCGGGTTGAAGGAGGGTTTCAGGAGCCCGGCATACCAAGTGCCAACCTCCGGCATGGTGAAGACGGAGCCGATGATGCCGATGAAGAGGGGGATGGCGATACAGAGGACAAGGAGTCCCAGCGACCGGGAGGAGGGGAGTTTCATAATGGATCAGCTAGTAAAAAGCGCAAGGGGCCGATTAATTTTTGGCTGCCTGCCCATCAGGGCCGAAGAAAAAATGCTTTAAGATGATGTACCGGGGAATCGCCCAACACCCTTGGGGATGAGTATCTCGAACCGGGCACCGCATCCTTCCTCCCCGCACTCCTGGATGGTCATGCCGGTGATCGACAGGATCTCGCGTACTAAAAAGAGACCCAGGCCGGCATTCTTCCCGTACCCGCGTTCGAAGATCTTCTTCTTCTCGGACTTTGCAATCCCCACGCCATTGTCCTGCAACACCAGGACCAGGTTCCCGTCCCGTTCCTCGCAGGTCAGGGAGATCTCCGTCACCCGTTCCCCGTGGATGAGCGCATTCTCAAGCAGGTTGAAGAGGGCTTTTTCGAGGAGCATATCGGCATACACTTCGAGCGTGCCGACATCCACATTCCGGGAAATTTTCAAGGAATCGACATGCGAGAGGGCATACAGGAAGACCCGGGTCACATTCTGCCAGCGGGGCGGGTGAATCCCCATGTCCTGGTAGTTCTTTGCAAACTCCAGCGAGCTGACAATCTTCTGGATGAGTACATTCTGTTTTTCTGCAAAGGACTTTATCTTCCCCGTATCCGTGGTATTGTTCGCGAGCTGGAGATATGCCGAGAGGGCAAAGATGGTGCTCTGGATATCCTGGAAGATGATCGTGTTCAGGAGCCCGAGTTTTTTGCGGCCCTGTGCGAGCGCCTGCTCCGCCATCCGGCGCTCGGTAATATCCCGACCAATGGCAAGGATGCGGGGTTCGAGGGTTCCGTCTTCGTTCACCATCTCAAGCCGGCGCAGGCGCATCTCTATGGGGAACTCCTCGCCGTTCTTCTTTTTGCTGACCCACTCGAAATCCGCTTTGCCATCCTTAAGGGCAGCCTGCATGTACCCCCTCGCCATCTCAGAAGTATACCCCTCCCCGCTCATCTCATGGGGCTGGGCAATAATGAACTCCTCGCGGGAGAAACCGGAGACGGTAAGGACATTTGCATTCACATCGATGATGCGGCCATCGGCACCGTGGACATAGATCAGGTCCGGCGATCCCTCGTAGATCGCTTCGAGGTGGGTCTTCGCACTCAGGAGTTCCTGCTCGGCCCGCTTCCTCTCGGTAATATCCTCAAAGATGACACAGATCCGGTCAGGGGTATCCTGCGGACGGTAGGCATTGCAGTGGTAGAAGCCTTTTGTTGGATCGTGGTACATCTCAAAGGTCCGGGGCACGCCGGTCAGCGCTACCTCCCGGTAGATCTCCAGCCAGCTCTTCTCGGTTGTGGGCCAGACCTCAAAAACATCCCTGCCCTGCACATCTTCCAGTTTCACACCCGCGATACGGGCATAACTGTCGTTGAAATACCCGAACCGGAAACTGACATAGTTCCCGGTCTCATCGAAAACCGATTCGAAGATAACGAACGCATTGATCATGCTTTTCAGGATCTGCTGCAGTTCGCCGGAGAGTTCCCGGAGCGCCGCCTCACTCCGCTTCCGTTCGGTGATATCCCGGACAATTCCCAGGACTTCATCCTCGTTGAGTGCCACCAGCCGGGATTCATACTGGCATTTCCCTTGAGGAAGATCGAGTTCATACTCGAACTGCTGGAGTGCCCCCGTCTCCAGTGCCAGTCCGATATGGCGCATCATAATCTCTGTGGACTCGTTCCCAAAGCCACTGCCCCGGATGTTTTTTCCTATGATCTGGTTGGCAGGAATGGCAAGGATGCTCGTGTCCGGTACACTGAAATCACGATATACGCCGTCTTGTGAGATGACAAACATCATGTCCGGTATCGCGTGGAGCAGGGTTGCATTCCGGTGCTCGCTCTCCCGGAGCTCCCGTTCCCGATTGATGAGTTCCTCATAATTCTGGCGCAGTTCCTCCTCCTTCTGCGACAGGTCCTGGTACGCGGCGTCAAGTTCCCGGTTCTTCTCTTCAAGCGCGTGTTCGGCGACAACACGGTCCGTAATATCCACCGTTGATGAGATGCTCTTCTTCGTACCGGGGATGATCGAGACATGGTTGATGCAGTACCGCATCGTGCCGAACCGATCCACGAGCCGGAATTCATAGGTCTCCGGGACATCGGACTCCTGCATCCGGCGGACATGGTAGGATTTGAGCCGCTCCAGATCTTCCGGAACGATAAATTCCATCCAGGTATGATCCCGCTCCAGTTCTTCAACGGAATAGCCGGTCAGTTTGGCGAGCCCTTCATTGGCCCGTTGGATCGAATTATCCTCGTTGATGATGAAGGAGGCCGAACCGGTTGTGTTGAACACCGTCCGGTAAAACTGTTCGCTCTCCCGCAATGCCGCCTCGGCCGCTTTCTGGGCCGTGATGTCGCGGAAGGCCACCTGCACGGCCATCGTGCCCTCCCAGATTATCGGGACTGCCACTGCCTCGACATCGAATACCTCCCCGCTCTCCCGCACAAACTTTTCTGCAAGGGGCTGCTGGACGGAGGTCCGCCCGCCGTCTGCCCGTTCAGCAACAACGTTCTGATAATCGGGATGAATGAACGTAAAGATTGACCGGCCTAGGTAGTCACGGATATCGCCGATCCCGAACAGCCTGAGCGCGGTCCGGTTCAGGAACACAATCTTTGTGTCCCGGTGGATCACGAGGCCGTCAAAGGAGTTCTCGACCAGGTTCCGGTACTTCTCCCCGCTCTCCCGCAGTTCCTGCTCTCGTGCGCTGAGTTCTTCGTAATTCTCTCTCAGTTCCTCTTCGCTTGACGACAGTTGCTCATAGGCTGCGTGCAGTTCCTCGTTGGTCTTCTGCAGTTCAGCCATCTTCTGCTGGAGCTCGGGGTAGTAACTCTTCCGGAGGGATGACTCTCCAAGGCCGATGATCCGGTTCCGCTGTTCCTGCCAGTCGGGCTTCTCCTCAGAGTGCTTGTTCATAGATCCGTTCGATGTCCTTCTGTGTCGGTTGACGGGGGTTCGTTGCCATGCAGGGATCGTAAAGCGCGTTCCTTGCAAGGGCCGGGATGTCCTCTTTCGTTACACCCAGATCCGCGAGGGTGTCGGTCACCTGGAGTGTTTCACGCAGGTTTCTGATCCCGGCAAGGATCGTCTCTTTCCGGTCTGCATGGCTGGTGGCAGAGAGGTTCAGGCCCATGGCCTCCCCGATCGTCTCGTACCGTTTCGGGCAGGCCGGGTAATTGTATGCCATGACATGTTCGAGCAGCAGGGCATTGCACTCACCATGCGGGAGGTCCGAGAGGCCGCCAAGACTGTGGGCCATGGCATGGACCGCCCCGAGGCTCGCATTCGAGAAGGCGAGGCCGGCACAGAGGCTTCCGAGCATGGTCTGGTAGCGGTGCCCGGTATCCTTCAGGCTCTGGCAGGCCGAATGGAGATAGGCCTGCATCAGCCGGATGGATTCGAGGGCATGAATGTCCGTTACCGGTGAACTGGCATTGGAGACATAGGCCTCCACGCTGTGGGTGATCGCATCCATGCCGGTGTGGGCGGTCAGTTCCGCTGACAGGGTGGTGAGCGGCAGGGGATCGATGAGGGCAATGTCCGGCACGATCTTCTTGCTGATGATCGCAATCTTCACCTTCCGTGCAGTATCGTTGATGATGGCAAACTGCGAGACATCTGCCCCGGTCCCTGCGGTCGTGGGGATGCAGATCATGGGGGGCGGGGGTACAACGATCTGATCCACGCCTTCGAACTCCAGGATGTTCCTGCCGCTGGAAGAGACGATCCCGATCCCCTTGGCGCAGTCCATCGGGCTGCCACCCCCGACTGCGACGATCGCATCGCACCCGGATTCCGCGTAGACTTTTGCCCCCGCCATGACCTCGTGATCCCGCGGGTTGGGGGTGATGGAAGAGAAGATCGTATGATCGATTCCTTCCTCGTCAAGACTGGCGGTCACGTCCTTCACCCAGCCGGCCTGGATAATGTGGGGGCCGGTCGCAACCAGCACGTGCCGTGCACCAAAATTTTTTGCGTACCGCCCGGTCAGGAGTCGGGCATCTGCGCCAATCACAAACTCCGGGGCAACGAATTTCCTGAGTTCAAAACGATCTCCGGTCATGGCATCCCCCACTGTTACAAGTCATAAAACGGTATCATCATATTTGAAGATTTTCAAAAAGCCGCACGTTCAGGCCGCCATAAAAGCAAATCCGGCCCGGTTGAACGAGGTATGTAAGAGTAACGGTTAATATTTTTTAGTTAATACGGTTCATGATTTCCCGGCACTGAGTGTATCCTTTAATCCCCTTTTACTGCATAAAGATATACAACAGGTAGGAGAACGGGTGGGATCGCAAGGAGCGTGTATCCTCATAAATGGTCCTTACAATCAGTTAACCTCAGTACCTGGGTTGGAGTAGACGTGACAGCAACCATTCTTATCGTGGACGACAGCACCTTCATTGTCGAAGGGCTGGTCGCTATTCTGCAACGGCATTACCGGGCCATTCCCTCATTCGGGGGCGAAGAGTGCCTCACCATCCTCGAAACCGAGAAGCCCGATGTCATCGTCCTCGACATCATGATGGAGCCCATGGACGGGTGGGAGACCCTGTCCCGGATCAAGGAAAATCCCGCCACGCGGAACATCCCGGTCCTGATGTTCACCGCAAAGAAGATCACGCCCGAGGAGGCCGAGGCACACCGGACCCTGATTGGCGGGGTACTCATCAAACCCGTGAGCCCGAAAGAGCTGATCACCGCGATAGAGACACTTCTCGAACGCGACCGGCGGAACAAGGAGATCGTCCGCTATCTTGAGCAGGCCGGTCTTCCCCGGGTCACGATTGACGCGTATGTTACCCGGTCTGCGAATCTTGAGGTTGACCGGAGCCTGCTTGCCACCCTGCAGAAAAATCTCCCGCACAGCCCGGCGATACCGGTCACCGTACTGGAGGACCGGATCCAGAACGGCCGGGCAATGCTTGACGAGCTCCTGAAAGGGACCGGTCTCACGGTGGAATTTCTCAATACCCTGCCGGGACTCCCGGCCTCCGGACCCGGTGATATTCCTGTTGGAGGCGTGCAAAACCCTGTGCCCGGTCCCGGGACTGCCGAACCCGTCCGGACAATCCCGGCACCCGCTCTTGCGCATGATGCGCCATCACCGGCTCCGGGGATCCAGGCTGATGCGGTTCCAATATCCGGGTCGCATTCTGTTCCCGCGACACCGGTACTCCGCGATCTTCCCCCGGTTTCCGTTCACTCTGTCCCTGTGCCGGAGCCGGCCGGTGCCACACAGCCCGATTCTGCACCTGCTGAGCCAGAACAGGTTGCGTGGATTCCCATCCCGTCCCATGCCGATCCCACGGCCCGGGACTATTCGTCGGGCGTTGATCAGCGCACCGTGCCGGATGGTGCCGTCAAACCCCTGGGGAGACGCATTCCAAAACCCGTGGTGGTCTCGGTGCCTGCCTCAGCAGCCGGGCCGGGCGTGCCCCTGATGCACAAACCTTCAGCGCCCCTTTCGGAGACGGAGCCTCAGGGGTTCTTTGCCCGTATCCTGGCGGTCATCAAAGGCATATTCTCACGAAAATAATGTTCCGGTGATCCGTCCCTGCATTCTTTTATTTTGCCGGACCCGTGGGGCCGTGCCCGTATAGCATCACTTAGGGCTGGAGGAGGGTCCGGAGCACATGGTCCATGACCACCGGGTTCCTTGGCATATGGATGTGGCAGTACTGCACGGGCGGGATGGCACCCGGGCCGGTTGACGGGATGACATCCGGCGTAATGCCGGGCAGGGCGGATTCCTTATTCGAGACGATCCCGTCCCCGCAGAAGCTTGCCCGGAAGATGCCATCGTCATCGCGTTCCCAGGTCTGGCCGCGAAACCACGGGAAGAAGGCCGGATCCTGCCCGGTATTTTTCGTTACAATGGCATGGTATTCGATATCGGTTCTCAGGCCGGCCCCTTTGAGATCCTGCATCACGTTACTTTCAAAGAGCACATCGCAGACCAGCGGGTCGGCTGCCGGATCGAATCCCACGGGCACGAAGATACCGGAGAGCTGCCTCTTTATCTCCCGTCCCCTCTCTGCATCAAAGAAGAGTTCAGCGAGCGCCGAGCCGGTGTTGGGTGCACCCAGCCCGACGAGCCGCCGCACTGTCCCCTCCCCACACTGCCCATCCATCACTTCCAGGTAATACCGGGCCGCACACGTCCCAAGAGAATGGCAGACGATATCAATGTCCCCGGTATATCCGCACGCTTCCCGCATGGAGAGGATGTACGTGTCCAGTGCCTGTGCCACAGCCGGGATGGTGGGGCGTTCCAGCGTGGAAAAATCAAATCTCCAGACCGGTACTCCCTCCTTCACCAGCAGGGGAGAGAGTTTGTTCCAGATGCCGGGATGGCTGTTCCAGCCGTGGACAAGAACCACCGGGGGACGTTCATGCTGATCGTGTGCGTTCATGGCCGGGAAATAATTGCGGGCAGCCCTTGTCAGGCCGGCCCGGTTCTACCTGCATATATGGGCGAATGTCCAGCATAAACATGGCGCGTCATGGAACGGTGTGCACCTTTTTTACCCGGCATCTCCTTGTAAGGTACAGGGACACTATGGCAATTGACTGGTACAAGGAATTTATCAACCTGAACTACGAGCCGGCAAAGGACGACATCGTCTGCCTTTACTACTTTGAACCGGCTGCCGGGATCAGCGGGAAGGAAGCGGTCGGCCGCATTGCATCGGAGAGTTCGACCGGGACGTGGACCACGCTCTTTACCATGCCGCCGCGGATGAAGGCCCTGCAGGCAACCGCGTTCGACATCGAAGGGCACGTGGCAAAGATCGCGTACCCCATCGAGCTCTGGGAGGAGGGCAACGCGGTGCAGCTGCTCTCCGGGATCGCGGGCAACATCTTTGGCATGAAAGCGGTGAAGAACCTGCGGCTGATCGATGCGGCCCTGCCGCTCGCGTACCTGAAACATTTCAAGGGACCGCACTTCGGGAATGCCGGGATCCGGAAGATGATGAAGGTCACTAAGCGCCCTCTCACGGGCGCTGTGCCCAAGCCCAAGATCGGATTTACCGCAAAGGAGCATGCGGAGGTCGGGTACGAGACCTGGATGGGCGGCTTCGATTTCGTGAAAGACGATGAGAACCTGACCTCGACCTCGTTCAACCGCTTCGATGACCGGGTGAAGTACATGACAAAACTCCGCGACAAGGCGGAGAAGGAGACGGGTGAGGTGAAGTCCGCGTTCCTCAACATCACAGCCGATGTGGAGACGATGAAGACGCGGGCCGACCTGCTGGCAGCAAACGGCTGGAACTACTGCATGATCGATGTGGTAGTAGCAGGAACCGCAAGCGTCATGACGATGCGGGACTACTGCTCGGACCTCGGCCTTGCGATCCACGCCCACCGGGCCATGCACTCGACCTTCACCCGGAACAAGAAGCACGGCATCTCGATGCAATTCCTGGCAAAACTGATGCGGCTCATCGGTGTCTCGCAGATCCATACCGGGACAGCAGTCGGGAAGCTGACCGGCTCCCGGCGCGAATCGGTTGCACTCTCCGATCTCCTGCGCGAGAAGAAGACAAAAGCCGTGCCGGGCATGCTGCTCGAACAGGACTGGGGGAAGATCAAGACGGCGTTCCCGGTCTCATCGGGCGGCCTGCACCCCGGTCTCGTCCCCGATGTGATGGATATCTACGGTAACGAGATGGTGCTCCTTGTGTCGGGCGGCATCCACGGACACCCGAAAGGTACCCGGGCCGGCGCGAAGGCAACGATGCAGGCGATCGAGGCATGGCAGGAGCACGTGACACTCGAAGAGAAGGCGAAGAAGGCACCGGAACTTAAGGATGCGCTCGGGAAGTGGGGACACTACAAGCCGGTGTGATAGCCGAGAGTTTTCTTTTTTTGAAAATCTGTGAATATAATTAAAGGTGATTAGGTAACATCCAGCACAAGACATGATGGAAAAATCGTGTAAGTGAGATTGTGAGTTCCCCTCAGAACCGATAATTACATAAAATTGTTGAAAAATGAAATGTGTTCAATACCCTCAGTATTGGATCTTGTTCTTTTTCTTCAATGCAATGATTTGATAGCCACACACGATTGCTCCCGGTATTCCAATAATTATCCCCCACTCGAAAATAGTGAGCTTATTAATTAAGGTGATGATGAATGGTGGTTGAGGTGGTGGATTGATACGCTTCATAGTCTCGTCCATTTGTTTTTGTATTCCACTATAAGGGTTGGATACTCCAGTCGGATGCGGTTGTGAGATTTGTGTAGATTGATCAAGTTGAAAAAAGTGTCCTGTGGTCAGTAAAAAACCCGCAATGCCAACGATAGCTACTACAATAAAGAACCCCAGTCCGAACTTGAGATTTTTTATCGTGATCTCGTTTTTCTTTGCCTGTTCTGCTGGATCTATTGGAGGTGTAACCTTTTTTTGAGGTGAATCTGGTTTTGTAAGATTTGCCCCACATTTCGGGCAAAACGGATTTTTATTGTCATTGGAAGCCCCACAATTTTTGCAAACCCCGAAAACACGATCATCTACCATACCCTTAAATCATTTTTTTAACATAATAAATTTGTTAATTGTTTGATTAAAATAATGACTCTATTGAAATCCAAAACAGGTTATATCGACACTGGAAAGATCTATTCATTTGTATATCCTTTGCGATACCACCCCCTCCATGCTCCGCATGGAGTCGCCGCGACGCCGCGTCGGGTCGCGGCTGGGCAAGGTTGTTGATCAGAAAATTTGCGAACCGGTAAGTGCGTAGCGCAAAACCCGATGAGGCGTTTTGCGCGTGGGGCATCACAATAAAATAAATTTGTAAACAAAATTCAAACTCCTCTGCACAAGTTTCAAAATTTTTCCGGTCTTTACCGCCAAATTTTTTTAAATTTTTTTCCGCGCTGAAAATTTTCCGGAAAAATTTCAAAAAAAATTCGGAAATTTATTTTTCTTCGAAGCCTCATGGCTTCTCGTGCTTCGGGTTTGGAGAGATTGCAAACCTTAACGAGTTGAAGGGAGGCATCGGCCGACCTTCAGGTTTGAGAGTTCACAGCATTTCGAAAATTTTTCCGGCCCGGATCAAAAAAGCCCGGCACCAAACTCCCTTCCCCACGCCATAACCTACCTCCGGAAACCACCAGTTTTCAGGGTTGGCAACCTCCCGAATCCGGGCCCTCCACGACCCCCGTTTACCAAAAATTTCCAAACAGGGCCCGGATTGAGCCCCGATTGGGATCGAACGACCCCCTGTTTGATACAAAACTCCTGGAGTTTTTGATTGAACATGGTGCCCGGCAGATTATAACGATTCTTCATCCTACAGGAACCCGGTTTTAGTTGAGCGGGGCCTGCAATTATCGGACCCCTGAGATCCCGATCTCCGCGGAAAATGCCCGGTTTACCAAACGGGGCATTTTTGGAAAATCACGCAAAACGCCCGGATTCAATCGGGGGCACATATGGTGCCTGTTCCGCCAGAGTGGGCTGAAATGGAGATTTCAGGATCTGGGTGAGTTTCCGGTCCGGGACGGCACATAAAGGGAATCGGGGCGGACCGGAAAAAAAGGGCCGCCAAACGCTGCTATGGGGCTCCGGAGGGCATTATATGCGCCCCATTTTAACGTCCGTTTGGTGATCGGGGCATGTTACATGGCCAATTTCCCGTCGGAGCGCCCCGCCACCGTCGGAGAATGATGTAGCGGATCATGGGGTCCGGAGAGGGGGGGGATCGCGATGAGACTTGGTGGACTGGCGAATTTTTTTTAATTTTTTTATTCAAAAAAATTCTGCGTGATCAGTAATTCTCTTTTTCACTCATCAGCGTGTCGCGCTCGACCTGCAGCTTCCGCTCATGCCGGATATTCTCGACCATCACGCAGAAGACATACATGCCAATGGCATTGGCAAGGATCATCGGGATGTACACCCGCTCAACCACCGTAAGGGCCTGATCGAACGGGCGGGCAATGAGGAGCGTGAGCACCATGTGGAATATCTCCATCAGGATGGCAAAGAGCACGGCAATCTTCCAGCCGGCAAATTTCTTCTTGCAGTACAGCCAGATGAGCCCGCCAAAGAGACCGGCAAAGATCGCAGTGACCGAGCAGGAGTAGACAGTGAGCCCGCCCATGCTGAACCGGTAGGCAGCGCCAATCAGGCCCGCACCGATGCCCACCCACGGGCCGGCGAGCAGGCCGGCAAGCATGGGCCCGAGGTCGCGGACATTCACAACCGATCCCAGGAAATCGATCCCGCTGACCGTGCCATACACGGAGAGGGCACCAAAGAGAATAATGAGGATGATCTGGGTCGTGATGGTTGGGTGGCCGTCCAGGATCTCCGGGAAGATCCGGCTCCGTGTCAGGAGGTAGGCGGCGACAATGATGACGCACATCAGTTGCAGCAGAACATTGAGCTGGGTGAGGATCGAGAAGTCCATAATGGAGTACCTTGGTGCTCTAGAAATTGCAGATATTTTCACATAAATGTGTCTTGATTATTTATTTACATGAGCCAAATCGACACGTCACCACTGGGGCATGCTCATCAGTGCCGTAAGGGGGGTTTGTGCCGGTGGATCAAAACGTAAACCCGACCCGGTCCCGAAACGCTGTGCCGTGTACCGTAGGGTAACGGAAAAAACCTGCTGGTATCAGGCACCCCGTCTATCCGGAATTACCGGAGCCATGCGAGGTACCGGGCAACAATACAGGATGCTGGAACCAGGTCCTGCCATGCACCGGATAAAGAGTCTGTAATAATGCAGGTGCTGCTGCCGGATCTCCCGCACAGCACCGGCACCAGAAGAAAACTCATCGCGTACTGAAGAAATTGAAGACTTTGATCCCACCGAACCGCTCGAAGAGGTACAGTATACCAAAGAAGAGGGCCGCATAGATCACAAACCCGGCAATGAACCCGGGAATACCCGTGAGCCCGAGCACGCTCATCAGCACATTCGAGATCCAGTTGGCAACGAGGATGGCGCAGAGGAGCACGAGGATCAGCGTCACGCCCCGCTTCACAGATGAAAAATCCATGGATCCGGTGTGGGTTTGAGAGATATAAAGATGACAAATGCAATGCTCCCGGCCGGCGGTCGCAAACGCAATGACCCCAACCTTAAAACCCGACGGATGCAATAATTCAAACGGGAGCAATCAATTATGGAAGCCAGAAGCGAGAGAAGAGAGGGCGTACTCGTATTTTTTATCAACGGGAGGCTCGACGCCTTTGGGGCGCAGCAGCTTGATACGTGGGTGAAGGACGCACTCCATGACGATGACAAGGAACTCGTCATCGATATGACCGGAACAAACTACCTGAGCAGCGGGGGCATCCGGCTCTTCAACAGTCTGTTAAGGGAGTTCAAGCGCAGGAACGGAAAATTTGTCCTCTCTTCGGTCGGGGAATATCCGATGAAAGTCCTCGAAATGGCGGGGTTCCTCTCGGTCTTTTCGATCTACCCGACAACGGACGAGGCAGTCGCGGACCTTGGTAAGAAGCGGAAGAACCCCTCGCTCTTCAACGAGATCTTCCACAAGAAGATCATTGGTGACGGTGTCACCATGACGATCGAACCCGGGCCAAAGACCGCGGCGCCGGTCCTCCGGGTCACAGGAGAACTCGAAAAAGTGCTCCACGCAACAATCACCCCCGCCGACATACGGACAAAAAAATTCTCTGAAGTCACCTATTCCCTGGGTCTTGGCGCACTCGGGGCGGATGCAAAGGACGCCCTTCCCGTGCTGGGCGAGATGATCACGCTGCACGGTTCGATGGTCTGGCTTCCCACGGACGGCAACAGCTCGCCCGACTTCATGACCCCTTCCGACACGTCCACGGGTGATCTGCCGGTCTACACCGGCTACAATATCACGCTCGACGGCCCCTTCAGCGAATACGTAACCCTTGACGCAACGGATACAAATGGCGTGAGCATTGCCGACATCTACCGGCTCATCTTCACCTCCGCGAGAGAACGCATCCCCTCGTACAAAGGAGTCATTGCCATTGCAATGTGGGGTGTCATCTCCTCATTCGCCAGTTCTGGTATCAAGAGATCCCCGGTGGCCGGTTCGGGGCTCGCACCCGGTGAATCGATCATGTCACCGGCCCGGTCTCACGAATGGATCGAATCCGACAAAGGCACCTCATACAAGGGCGATACGCTGGTAAGTTTTGGTGTGGGTATCGACCTTGCCGGGGACCGTTCCTCCGTACCGGAGGAGATCATATCCTCAATCTACTATACAAACCCGCTGAACACGGGAGCAGGAAAAGAGCAGTATCTCCACAACCATGGCGTAGTCTTCCGGAATGTTCCCTACGATCCCCTGCTCGACTTGAACTCGCAGATAAAAAAGATCGTTACAGACGGGGAATTTGTCGATATGCGCCACCTGCTCGATGCAACACGCGTGCGCCGGGCCAAGATCGGCATCGCGTACATCCAGAATATCATCCGCGAACCGTGAAGCACGGTTACGCCGACTTCTTTTTTACCATGGTGAGGATATTCTTCCCGTCTTCGTAACGATACGTGACCGCGTTCATGAGCTTCTTTGTTAAGAAGATCCCAAGACCGCCGATCTTCCGGTCATCGATATCCGCTTCAAGATCGGGTTCCGGCAGCGAAAGCGGATCGAACGGGGAGGCCTGGTCCGCAAGCTCGATCGTGATCTGATCCGGATCCACCTGGATACCAATCGCGATCTCCCCTCCTGCATCACCGTACCCGTGCAGGATAATATTGGTCACCGACTCTTCAACGGCCAGCTGGGTATCGAGAATATCCCCATCAGAAAATCGCCCGGCAATCATCGCGGCTTCGAGCCTTTCCGAGAGTATCGCAATCTCCTGGAGGTCCGCGGGAATCCTGTATGAAAACGAGGGTCCGGGCATCTTACATCACCTTGACGATCATCAGGATCTGGACACTTAAGGTTGGGTGGCCTCGAGCGATCTCCGGAACGATCCGGCTCCTCTTGAGCAGGTACGCAACCACGATGATGACGCATATCATCGAAAGAAGCGTGATCAGGGAAACAAGGAGGGTATTATCCATAGGATCCTACTGTACGCATTGCTCCCCGGGGCACATAAAAGGCTGCCACACCCTTAAAATCATGGGGAGATATGCTTATCTTTTTTAAACACTGACATTGGACGTAACATCATACACAAAGGATTGTATGGGGGAACATCGTGGAGATTTCATCAGCAAATAATAACGACGCAACGACCTTGGCGATCAATGGAAGGATCGACACGGCCACCGCACCGGAACTGGAACAGACCATCAATAAGGAGATCGAACAGGGCCACCGGAAAGTCCTGCTGAACTTTGCCGGCGTCTCGTATATCAGCAGCGGCGGGCTCCGGGTGCTCCTTGCCACCGCCAAGAAACTCAAAAGCCCTGAAGACAAGTTCGCCCTCTGCGGGCTCTCGCCCGAAGTCCATAAGATCCTCAAACTTGCGGGATTCACCTCAATCTTCTCGATATATACGTCTGAGGGAGAGGCGCTTGCCGGCTGGTAATGTCCAGCTGGTTCCCTCCATTTGGCAGCCATTACCGGGTGCTGCCGGGGCAGAGATTTTTCCCTATATCCGGAAAGTCGATGTCATCTCTTCTAACTCGTTTTTGATCCGGACACCGGACGCCATCCTCTTGATTGACCCGGGCGGCCTTACGGATCAGGCAGAGATGCTGGCAGAGCTCATTGCCGGATGCCATGCTGAACGGGATCGCCCGGTCTTTGTCATCCTCACCCATGCCCATGTCGACCATTTCAACGGCGTGCGGGATGTCCCGGCCTTTGCGTATGCGAATACAGCAGTCCTGATGGTGCAGGAAGAGGGTGCACGGGCACTCGAACGCGGCGATCGCTTCCTGACGCAGGCGGATATGTTCAACCTATCAATTCCCCCGATACATGTCGGGGTCCACCTCTTCTCCCCCACGCGGAAGGATCAGGCCGACACGCCGGTTGAACTTCACCCGGCAAACAGGGGCCGCCTGGTAATCACCCGCTCGCCGGAAGATCCGACGGGGGATCAGGCAGACCATGAACGCATCAGGGTCGGGGCCTCGCTTGCGGTGGATTGTTACCACACGCCCGGCCATAGCCCGGATTCGATCTGCATCCGGATCGGCAGCTTGTTCTTTATCGGGGACCTCCTCTTTGCCGCAAATCCCGGGGTTGCCGGGCTCTCGGGCTGGTCGCAGGAGGGGCTCGTTCGTTCGCTTTCGACCATGGAACCGCTCCTTTCCAAAGAGGATATTACTATCATCTGCCCGGGTCACGGCCGGACCATAACGCCAAAGGATGCGGCGTCCATGATGACGATGGTGAGGAACGATGCCCTTGCCCTCTCCGACATTGCCGAGTTCAACCGGGAGCGTGCCACCGAGGCCGCGGCATATGCCGAAGACTGCATGGAGGTGGTGAACGAACTCTTCACGATCATGGCCGGCCGCCTGGACTATGTTGCCTATGTCCTCTCCGAACTGGGAGAGGCCGGGATCGCAGAGAATGCCAGTGCCCTGATGAACGGCGACAAGGTTGACGAACTGCTGGACGCGTTCCGGGCCTTTGCCGAAGAGCACCACCGGGGACAGAACCTCTCAATTCACCTGGCATTAAAGGCCGGGCAGGTGATCGGGAAACTGGAGCATTCCTTCAACAAGTCCGATCTGGCACGGATCATCGACCCGAGCATGATCCGGCGGGCGGAACGGCTGCTCTCAGATTATACCACGATGTTTAGGGGGTATACCCCCCCGCGGGAGATTGCCCCGGTTGACCTGTCATCGCTGTTGGATGCGCTGGTGGCGGGATTCACTATTCCCTCCTGTTCCGATGAGGACGTGCTCTCATCAACGGATGACGATTCTGCCTTTGCAGCGATCCTGATGGCCCGGATCGGGGCACGACCTCTCCTGGAAGACGTGGATTTCTCGATGGAGGGAAAACCGGAGCACCTGCCGGTCGTCATTGACCGGGATCTCTTCACCGATCTCATCACCTATGTGCTCGAAGACCTGGTTGGTATCGGCTCCGACACTATACGAGCAGAGGTAAGGACAACCGACACCGCGGCAATGCTCACGATCACGGGCAATGTCGTGACCGGAGATACGGAGACCGGGCGGGCCATGCGATTCCTGCACGGTCTGTCTGAACGCGCCGGAGGATCGCTCACACAGGGCCGGGACGAGTCCGGGGCGACAAGGTATACGATCCAGGTTAGCCGGGCGATCTAAAACGATGAGTGTTCCCATGCCCGATCAACAGTATCCCCCCGCATCGGCGCCTAAAAATCCGGCTGCCCCGTTTTTAGAGTTCGAAAACGTCACCGTATACAACGGGGAGAAGCAGGTACTCGATACAATCTCAGTCACCATCCGGGAGGGCGAGCATGTCGCGATCCTCGGGCCGAACGGGGCAGGGAAATCCTCGTTCATCAAGACCATCATGCGGGAGTTCTATCCCCGGCTCGACTGCGGTGACGTCACCTTCCGGATCTGCGGGAAGGAGGTCTGGGATGTCTTCTCCTTACGGTCAGCGTTCGGGATCGTCTCCAATGATCTCCAGTACACCTTCACCCGGGGGATCACCGGCCGGGAAGTCGTCCTCTCCGGGTTCTTCTCCAGCATCGGGCTCTTCAACCGCGAGATCAGCCCGGCGATGAACCGGAAGGCTGACGAGATCATTGCATTCCTTGAGATCGGTCATATCGGTGACCGGTCAATGAACGAGATGTCATCCGGGGAATCCCGTAAGTTTTTGATCGGGAGGGCGATGGTGCACGACCCGAAAATCCTGATCCTTGACGAGCCGACCAACAGCCTCGACCTCCACGCCCTCCATACATTCCGCCAGACCATCCGTAAGATCGCCCGGTCCGGCACCGGTATCATCCTTGTCACCCACAGCCTGCCGGATATCATCCCGGAGATCGGCCGGGTCATTCTCATGAAGAACGGGAAATTTGTAAAGGACGGGAGAAAGGAAGATCTCCTCACCGACCAGCACATCGGCCGGCTCTTTGAGGTGCCCGTGCACGTGAAGGAAGAGGATGGGTACTATTACGCAACCGGATACTGAAGAGAGGATTTCAGAGAAAACTAAAAGGCCCGTTTTTTTATATCAGGAAATTCTTAATAGGGCTTACTAATTCCGTCCCCACGATTCCAGATTTTTGCTGAGGGATTGGCTGGTCGGATTGTCCTGCCCGAAATAATTTTTGATACTTTCCCTTTTTGGCAAACGAGGCAGAGGATTTTTTTATCAGGCTGCATCTTTTCATCCAGCGTGCCCATGCAGGGAGTGCAGTACGATCCCGTGCAAAATCCATGGCAGCGTAACGAACCAACCGGGTCAGTCCCCCATCCCGGCACTCTTCGGTATGGTTCGAAAAATGCAGGGAAGATCAGATAATGGGTCAGATCACCCCGGTTCTCCGACGTAAAACCCAGAACCCCGCCAGACCCCCCATAGCGATGGCCGGGCCCCGGATCACCGCCCCCCACAACCCAAATCTCATCCCCCCGCCCGATCCTCGATTTAAACAAGCTCTAAACAGGCCGGTTTTTTCCCTTGCAAAACCTCCGGATAAGCAAACGGGGCCAATAGCGGGATTTCTCGTGAGACTCCTCGCAAAAACCCCCGAAACAGGCCGGTCGCTGATAACCGGAAAGAGTAAAACGGGGCCCTGTACGAGCCAGGATGGGTCATTTTTACCGATCCGGGCAGGTGAGAGTACTGATACTCTAAAAAAGTGGCAGTAATCCTCCCTCATTGGAGGAGGGGGAAGATCCGATAAACGTGTCAGATCGCCCCTGTTCTTCGACGTAAAATGCCAAACCCCGCCAGACCCCCCATAGCGATGGCCGGGCCCCGGATCACCCCCCGCCACAACCCAAACCTCATCCCACCGCCCGATCCGCGATTTAAACAAGCTCTAAACAGGCCGGTTTTTTCCCTTGCAAAATCCCCGGATACGCAAACGGGGCCTGATGCGGGATTTTCCGTGAGACTCCCCGCAAAAACCCCCGAAACAGGCCGGTCGCTGATAACCGGAAAGAGTGAAACAGGGCCCTGTACAAGCCCGGATGGGCCATTTTCACCAAAAAGGGGAGATGACTTCGATAGGCTGGCCTCCTGCGTATTGGAATAAGCGGGAGCGTTCATCCCCGGTAATATGGTGCACAGGAACGAAGGGAGACAAAAAAATGAGCTGCCTCACCTAGGAGAAAAAATCAGAACTTCCCCTTGGTACTGCGGACTGCTTTTTTGTCGCCGCTGATCGTGAGAGCGTCCCCAAGGGCGATCCCGAATGCCTTGAACGCTGCCTCGCACTGGTGGTGATCGTTCTTGCCGGTGAACGTGATATGCGCCGTGATCCCGGCCCGGGTGCAGACCGAGTAGAAGAAATGCTCGAAGATGTCGGAGGGAATGGACCCCACAGCCTTGTTGCCGAACGTGCCGTGCCAGACCAGGTACCCCCGGCCCCCGCAGTCGAGTGCCACCTGCGCCAGCGACTCGTCCATCGGGATGATCGCATGGGAGAACCGTTTGATGCCCTTACCATCACCGATCACCTGGCGGAGTGCTTCACCGAGCACGATGCCCATGTCCTCGATCGTGTGGTGGCAGTCCACCTCAAGATCTCCTTTCGCTGTTAAGGTGAAGTCAAATCCCCCGTGCTTTGCGAGCGCCGTCAGCATGTGATCAAAGAACGGCACGCCGCTCTCAACCGTCACCTTCCCGGTTCCGTCCGGGCTGATCCGGAGTGCAATCTTCGTCTCTTTTGTCTCCCGTTTCACTTCCGCAGATCTCATACACATTCCTCCAATGCATCCTTTATTGAAATCTTCCCACTGTACAAGGCAGACCCAAGCACCGCTCCCCATGCACCGGCATCCTTCAGGCCGGCCACATCGGACCGGGACGAGACGCCACCGGCCACGACCACGGGGATCTTTACGCTCCCAATCAGTTGTTTGACCGGCGCAAACCGGACACCCTGCTGGAGACCCTCGACATCGACATTTGTGTAGAGGAGCGAACCGGCCCCCAGTTCCTCGAACTTCTGTGCCCAGCCGATATAATCGCCGGCCGTCTCCTGCCATCCGTGGACCGCGATCTGGCCGCCTTTGGCATCCACGCCGGCCATCACCCGTTCGCTCCCGAACTCTGTTGCAAGCTGCCGGATACAGTCCGGCTGCTGGGTCGCAAGCGTTGAGATGATCACCCGGGAGACCCCGGTCTCCAGCCAGCGGGCCGCATCCTCCACCGAACGGATGCCCCCGCCCAGTTCGATCTCAACCCCGGTCTTTTTCACCAGCTCATCGATCAGTTCCGCATTCCTGCCGGAACTGCCGAACGCACCGTCGAGGTTGATGATATGGAGTGCTTCAGCACCCTCATCCAGCCAGCGGGTGGCGCAGGCAAGGGGATCGCCATACGCGGTCGCACTCTCCCGTTTTCCCTGCACCAGCTGGACGCACCGGCCCCCGAGGATGTCAACGGCGGGAAAGATCTTCATGCCCACTCCCTATCAGCGGATCATCCGCTGGATGGCCATGACCAGGATATCCTTGGCCCCGGCCCGCCGGAGCTGGTTGATGAGGGTATAGACCCGCTCCTCGCTGACCACCGCATGGACCGCGACAAGGCCCTCGGACGAGGCCACGTCCATCACGGTCGGGCCGGAGAGCCCGGGCAGCACCTTCTTCACCGTTTCGAGCGATGAGCGTTTCACGTTCATCATCAGGTAGCACTGGCCCTTTGCCCGGATCACGCTCTCCAGCGCAAGGTGGATCTCCTCAATCTTGTCCTTCTTGCTGGTGAGGGATGTGCGGTTTGCAATCAGGTGGGTGGAGGTGGTGAGCACGTCCTCCAGCACTCTGAGCCGGTTCGTCTTTAAGGTCGTTCCCGAACTGGAGAGATCGATGATCGCATCGGCGATCCCAAGCTGGGGCGTTGCCTCACAAGCGCCACCTACCTGAACGATCTCGACCTTCACCTTGTGCCGGGCGAAAAATGAACGGGTGATCACCGGGAATTCAGTGGCAACCTTCTTGCCGGCCAGCTGCTTTACCTCGGTGATGCCGGAGTCTTCGTGCACGGCAAGGACCAGTTTTGCCTTGCCAAACTGGAGGTCGAGGAGTTCCTCGACATCGGACTCCCGCTCCACCACCATGTCATGGCCGGTGATGCCAAGGTCGGCCGCTCCCGTAGCCACGTACTCCGGGATATCCACCGGGCGGGCAAAGAGGATCTCGACATGAGGGTCGAGGGTTTTTGTGATCAGGCGCCGTTCGCTGGTCTCGGCGAGGTGGAGCCCGCTCTTCTCCACGAGCTCCGTGATCGGGGCGGCAATGCGGCCCTTGTTCGGGATTGCCAGCCGTACTACTTCAGAAAAAGAGGGGGTGCCGGAGGATTTTTTTGGGGTCTTGGCGGGTTTTGCCATATTGCGCATCAGAAGGTCTTGAGCTTGCCTTCAATTACCTTTTCGGTAATGCTGGTCACATTTGCCAGCTGGTCATCCACGATCTCAAGAACCTCGGCATTGACTTCCTTGAACGAGACACCGGCCTTGGGCAGGAGCTGGACGCTTGCCACGAGGGGGTAGTCGATCGGTTTTCCGATCTGGGAGAGGAGCCGGACGTACATCTCTTCGATGCCGTCAACCTTGGTCACGCACTCGCGGGCGATATGCGTGGAGAGCAGGTTGTAGATCTTGCCGATGTGGTTGATCGGGTTCTTGCCGCTCGTTGCTTCCATCGACATCGGGCGGTTGGGGGTGATGAGCCCGTTGCAGCGGTTGCCCCGGCCTACCGAACCGTCATCGCCCATCTCGGCTGAAGTACCGGTTACGGTGAGGAAGACGCTCTTCTTCTTGATGTCGTCTGCGGTGTTGACGTGAACGGAGACTTTTCTCTTCGTGCTCTTCTTGGCGACAGTGGTGATCTCATTCTCCAGGATCGCCGTGTATTCCTGGTACTCCTTGATATCCGCACAGTACTTGTCAACGATAGCGCAGGCGATGGTGAGAGTGATGGTGTCCTTGTCGCGGAGACCCATGATCTTGATGTCCTGGCCGATTGCGGGGTACTTCTTCCGGAGCTTGGTGTCGATGAAGTTCGATGCGTTCAGGATGATGTTCTCGACATCCGAGAAGGGGGCGTGGCCGACACCAAAGGAGGTATCGTTCGAGCGCGGGGCCTTGCCCGAGCTTGGCTTGAAGACATCACGCAGGTCGGTGGAACCGGTGCCGAGGCGGGAGTCAATAATGACATCCCGGTTGAGGTTGAGTTCGGGAAGGATCTTGTGGAGGTAATTGTGAGCTGCCTCAACCGCGATCGCATCCGTGGGCATGGTGATCCCGTTGAACTGCTTGGTGGCACGGCCATCGAGCAGAACGAACATGGGGCGGATGATCCTGCCGCCACCGAACTCGGGGCAGGATTCTCCGGCAACAACTTCTCCCTGATCGGTGTTGTGGTGCAGGACAACCCCGAATTCGTCGAGGTAGGCCTTGCACAGCGAGTGGCTGATGGACTCGGCAATCCCGTCGGCAAGACTGTCGGGGTGGCCGAGGCATTTGCGTTCGACAAGTTCAATTTTCTGTTTTTCCAAAGGAATCTGGTTCAGTGCTTCGATCTGGATATTTCTCTTCATGGGGATCCTCGTGACACTTGTAGTAGTACAAACGTCCGGGAGTCATATAACGATTTCTAATAATGCAATTGTTACTGCACCAATTATTACTTAAGGTAATAAACGGACTGTAACGGAACGCCGGATACACGAGGGATAATGAACCGAGTGATCGCCGAAGAGAGTACGTATTCAGAAGTATCTGCGAAAAAAAGACAGTCCCTGCAAGCGGGATATTACCTGCGTAAAAATTTATGCAGGATAGTCATCTCGCTGCCTTTCGGGGCCTTCCTGACCGGAGGCCGTGCCGGGGTGACAGATCGCTCCGCTTCAACCTCATCCTCATCCCGCTTATCTACAACGGGCCGGTGCTCCTGGCCCGGGGGATCTGTTCTCGTGGCTTTCTTTGTCGGGGTGGTCCGGGCATGCGGGTTGGTCCGGTTCATGTTCAGTTTGGTGCCGCAGCCCGGGCAGAAGTTGGCGGAATGCGGCAGTTTCTTGCCGCAGTTGTGGCAGAACTGGGGAGAGTTGTCAGCTGCCTCAGCCACCTCTTCGTGAACGGGAGTCTCCGTGATCTTCTCCTGCACGATCGGGCGCCGCTGCGGGACATGCTCGGCCTCCGGCTCATATTCCACTGCAGGGCGGGTTGGTGTTTCGATAACCGTCTTCTTGACCGTCTGGAGGGGCTGGGGGGCAGTCTGCCGGATCGCACCCTTCATCGCGACCTTCATGGCAGACTGCACTTCGGGTTTGCGTACGGGAATGCCCTCGGACTCTTCAGTAGGCGGGATCTCCCGGTCATACCCGGTCTTCACAATGTGCCGGACCGGGGCCTTCCGAGGGGGAAGCGGGGCTTCCTCTTCGGGTTCCGGCACCTCCTCTTCCGGTACCGTGTAGGTGGTGAGCAGGCGTTTTACCGGGGGCTGCCGCTCGTGATCCTTGAGCGGTTTTCGTGCAGGCCGTATCTCCTGCTGGTGCCGGGGTTTCTCCGGCATGACAGGGGCCGGTTCTTCTTCAGGTTCGTATTCCGGCTCCGGCTCTGGTTCCGGTTCAGGCTCGCGGGATTCCCTTGCAGGTTTCCGGGCGGGCTTTTTTGTATCCTCACCGCTGAGCAGGGTGATCCACTCATCGATCTCCCTGGACCGGTCCATCCCGTTCTGGGCAAAGACCAGTTTCATGGTCTTGGTATCGTCGTCACCGGATTTGATGGAGAGGACAAGGACCGGGTCCGAGCTCTCGGAAAATTCCACGATACTGCCGACGATCGTATCCCGGGCCACATCCTTTGCCGTGACTTTGAGTTTCTTCTCCTGCGTATCAATCAGGAAGATGCGTTTATTGGTCAGGTAGGCATGGAAGAAGAACTTCTTGACCGAGACGTTGAGGGCGCCAATCAGCACCTGCTCCCCCTGCTGGAGGATGGCCGAGAGACCCCCTTCTTCCCCCTCATCTTCTGACCCGGGTTCACTCTCGGGCTCCCTTGAGCGCTGGCCCCCTTTCTGCGCTGCGGCACCGGTGCTGTCAGTAAACCGGACGGGCCCGGCCTCTGCACGCTTCGGGTGCCTTGTAATCTTACCGCCGCAGTAACCGCATTCGGTAACTTCATCGCGTATATTCATCCCGCAGTGAGGGCATTTCATGGGTGAACTCCGTTATTACGGTATCCGGACTTTATAACTATAATGTTCTCATCAGATATGAAAAATACTCTGATCAGCATCGATCCGCAATCCGGTACGGTTCAGGCGTTGGGCCGGATGAACGTTTCCACAGACTGTACAAGGGTAAGGCGATCCGCTTCCCGCTCTGCTGAGTAAAAGAAGAGCCCTGCCTCTTTCTGGTTGTTGGACAGGAGGGCATTGACCCGGCACCGGGCCGGATCCCCGGTGAGGAGACAGTCATCCGGACCGACTCTCCCGAAATGGTTGTTGATGGTGTGATAGAGGGGTTCAGATGAGTCTGCGACATGGTAGAGACCCCGGTTCACGGCCACGATCAGGACCCCCCTCTTTTCGGCCTCCCCCGAATCCCCTGTACGGAACGACCCGAACTTCTCATCCCCGAACGGGTTGAGGAATTCGCGGTAGAACGGGTCGAACCTCTCCTTGAGGTGGCCTAAGAACAGGCCAATCTTCATGGGCAGGTACCGGGAGTACTTTGCATTCACCGGGTCACGCAGGTGCTCAAAGGCCGGTTCCTGCAGTACCTCTTCCAGCGATTTCTGGATCCGGGTGAATGTATCCTCCTTTGCCCCCCCGGTGAATTTCAGGGGAATCGGTCGGAAGTACAGGTTTTTCCCGGGAAGCGGGATGGCAAGGGATCCATCCTTTAATGCAGTGACCGTGACGGAGGCGGGGGGCAGAACATGCGGGGTGGGTTCATGACCGGCGGGTTTTCCCAGGGCCACACCCTGTTTGGAGGTACTGCTGCGGCTGCTGCTCCGTATAGTACCGCTGCCGGGTCCCCGGGCAATGGTTGCCCAGATCTCCGGGGTATTCGTCTTGTCCAGGTATCTCTTCCAGAGCGGGTCGCTGATCTTTGCAATCGAGACCAGCCGGAATGCGGGCCCAACCGGGATGAACTTTGCACCGCAGTGGGAACATTCGATGATGAAATCCGTGTGGGGGATGCCGAAGAGCTGTTTTCCCGTCACCCGTTCAAGGATCCCGGTCCGGCAGATGGGGCAGGTGTCAAGCCAGGAAAGGGATGCACCGGCATCCGCGCCAACGCCCCCGAGCCGGACAGACGGTGCCATGGTCGATGCGATATGCCATGTCCACGGGGGAAGCAGGTGAACGGCTCTCCTTGTTTTACGTATCTGGCGGTCAGCAATATCCGTCATCTCCGTGATGCCGGCACTGCACAAGACTTCGGTAATCACCGGAACAACGGTCTTTCCCGAGATATCCAGCCGCTCTTCAAGGATGAGGTCGAGCCCCCGGGCAACCATTGCATCAACACCCTTGGGCGTGGTGAGGGCAAGGGCACGGGTCGGCTCGGCGTTCAGGCACTCCATGACAACCCCAACGAGTTCCCCGGTCACATGCACACCGCCTCTCAGGAACGGGAGCTGCGAGACGCGTTTTGTCACCGTATCGCAGGCATGTGCAAACAGTTCGGGGGCGATGGGTAAGTACTGGGGTTGGGCCATGGAGGTATCAGCGCCTGATCCATTGACCGGCGACCCGTATAACGGTTCGTATGCCCCGCGGATCCAAAAAACCGGGCACCCTAGCCAGAAAGGTGTATAATAAATGTGTATATCCATCGCGGATCAGGAATGCACCGCTGCGGCCCTATATTGAAGTTAATAGTAACATACATAATGTAAAGTTTATTATACTAAAATTACTCACGCTGATCTATAACAGAGGTCCGCATTATGCACATCACGACAAAAATCAGGCGATCCCTCGCAACAGTCCTCCTCACGGCGGGACTCGCCTACCCGGCCTGCGCCGCCGTCTGCCCCAAGGGCATCGGGGGCTGCACATCACCGGGAAGGTGCTCCCTCTTTGCGGATGCTGACGGGAACTCGCTCTGCGATTATACCACACGATCCGGATCCTCCACAACAACAGGATCCGATCCATTCCAGTCCTCAACACCATCAGCACCCGGTAACGCGGTCACTTCAACAACCGCGCCGGTCACCTCGTCAGCGACTCCTGACCCGGCAACAGGCACGGGCATCGCGGATCTGCTTTCGTCATCGGCCGTGCTGGTCGGCATACTCCTCTTCGTCATTCTCTCGGGCGTGCTGTACTTTGCATTCCGACGGGGAATCCTAGGGGTACAGGTGAAACAGGCCGGTCCGGCAGGGGCGCTCTCAGTGCTCATTGCCCTCGGAGTCTCCCTGATGGCGGCCTGCACCCTTGCCCCGGATACGATTCCGGCCATGTCCTGTGCCCTTATCTATGCAGGGGCAGGTACCCTGCTCACGGCATACCTGTGGCATGCAGGGGCAATGTCCCGGAAGATCGTCCTTACGGTCGCTGCACTCAGCACCCTTACCGGCTTTGTCCTCCTTGCCCCTCTCATGCCCCTGGAATTTGCCGTGCTCGCGAGCACCCTCTCGGGTGCATCAGCCCTGACCGGTGCGATCTGTGGTATCGGTGTACTTGTCCTGCTGGCCATCGTCTTCGGGAGAACGTTTTGCGGCCATCTCTGCCCGGTGGGATCGCTGCAGGAGCTCGCCCATGCCATACCGGGAAAGAAGATCGAGTACGGCTGCACGAAGTGGCCTGAGTATATTCGGCTGGCCATCTTTGCCATCGCGATTATCGCCACATTCTTCTTCGTGGACCTGATGGAGTATACCGGGCTGTACCAGCTCTTCTCCCTCACCCTGACCGCAGGATTCTTTGTCGGGCTCGGGCTTGTCCTGTTGTCGGTCTTCTGCTACCGCCCGGTCTGCCGGATCATCTGCCCGTTCGGGGTGCTCTCCTCTATAACGGCAGCATTCAGCCGCTTCCGGCTGCAGCGCAACGAGTCGTGTATCCGCTGCAAAAAGTGCGAGAAGGCGTGCCCGGTCCATGCTGCCGGTGAACACGATTCAAAACGGGAATGTTACCTCTGCGGCCGGTGCACCGATGCCTGCCGGGTAAACGATGCAGTCAGGTACCGGAATAACAGGAGTTCATAAAAACCTGCATGCGGGAGAGACCTCATACGGGAAAGATCCCGGACCATTTTTTCCGGTCGCGGTCAGGCCGTGCCCCGGAATTTCCCCGGCGGTACACGGATCTCGAAACGTGCTCCCTGACCCGGAAGGCTCGTCACATGGATCCCAATCTCCGTGATGGCAAGGATCTCTTTTGAGAGGAAGAGACCAAGGCCGGTATGTTTCCCGTATCCCCGTTCGAACATGCGGGGCAGGTCCTGCGCAGAGATGCCGGCCCCATCGTCCTCCACCGCGATCACCAGATCCTTGCCGTCGCGGTGCGAGGAGATGCGAATCGTGGCAATACCCGGTCCGCCATATGTTACCGCATTGTCAAAGAGGTTATAGAAGACCTTGTCAAGCATCGGGTCGGCAAGGATCTCCCATGACCCGATGGTACTTACGAGCGATACCTTCCCGAGATCCACATGTGCTTGTGCACCCCGGATGACCGCTCCGGCATCCTGCCAGACCGGCGCCTCGGTGCCGAGCTGCTGGTATTCCCGGGTGAAGGCGATCTGTTCGTTCATCGCCATGAGCCCCTGCTCCTGTTTTCCCAAGTAATCGATCTGGACGGGGTCGGTTGCCAGTTCGCGGATCAGTTCGAGATAACTGTGCACGGCCACAATCTTGTTCGTGATGTCGTGGCGGGTGATGTTTGTCAGGAGGCTGATCTTCTTGTTGGCTTCAGAAAGTGCAAGCTCAGCCTGTTTCCGGTCGGTGATGTCGCGGAGCAGACAGAGATACGCACCATCTGCAACCAGACCCTCACTCATGGGGGTAATCAGGACATCGAAGTAGCGGGGGCCGTTAGTCATGCGCCGTATCTCGATGCGGCACTGATCCTTTTTTGAGAAACTCGCTTCCGTTACCGGGACGAGTTCGGGGATGACCGCCCCGAGATCATGGCCAATGGCGTCCATGGAGGTGAAACCTGCGATCTCTTCAGCAACGGGGTTGAGATCCATCACGCGGTTCTTCCGGTTCACCACCACCACCCCGTCTCCCATTGCCGAGAAGACACGTGAATAGGCCACCGGGACCGCCGAGAAGAGCTGGTACCGGAGGATACCGATGGCAAGGATGATACCGGTGAGGAGGAACGAGATCGGTGTCAGGTCGTATTCGGGGAAGGGAATGAACGGCATGACATAGGCGATGTTGGTGAACACAGGAATAGATGCGGCAAGTACCAGGATCGCACTCTGGCGCCGGTAAAGTCTGGTGGAGCTAAAGAGCCTGCCCGCCGCAAGGACAAGGGCAGTGAACGTAAGCAGGTAGGAATAGCCGATATGGAGCCAGAAAAGGGGGCCATGCTCATAGATCCAGATGGTGGTGTCATCAAGGGATATCGGGTAGAACCCGGCATAAAAGAGGTAATGGAGCATGTTGGTGATGACAAGAAGCCAGACGAGGGCAGGAATGACAAAGAAGAGGGGAACCGTACGGCGCGTGAGATAGTGTCCCCGTCCGGTGTAGACAAGGACTAAAAAGAGCCACGCAACCGGCACCACCGGAACGGCCAGGTACTCGATATCATTGAGGAGGAGGACCGTGGAGAGGCTGGAACTCATCAACTCGCCGGCATACCCGAAGATCCAGATGGTGACGGCGGCCATCAGCAGGAGGAACGGCTGGATGATCGGAACGGCCCGGTGGCGCCAGGCTACAACCGTGAGCAGGGCTGAGACTACACCCGCGAGCAGCATATAGAGGACGATAGCGGAGTACGTGACGATCATATCTTCATCTCTTGGGGAATTGCGCCGGACAACCCTGGTATTAGGAGCTCCCTGCGATCTGTTGCACGGATACGGGCATCAGGGGGATCCTTTCATGTAAGTCATTTCCATGCATCATAAATACCGCATATAATTTTACCGTTCATGCGCCGGGGGCCCGCATTCATGGGGGGTGAGCGCCATTTTGCCGCTGGATTTTAATCCGATCTCATCCAACATTCCTGACCATTATGATCCTCAGGACTTTGACCCGCGTCTGCGTCAATGACCTTGACAATACCCTGCGGTTTTATGAGCGCCTCATGGGAAAAGCGGCTGCGCTCCGGTTCGCGATGCCGGCTGCGGGCCTTGAGCTGGCACAGGTGGGGGACCTGCTGATCATCGCCGGTAAGGATGCGGCCCTCCAGCCGGTCCGGGCAACCAACGCAACATTTCTCGTGGACTCGGTCGAGGAGTACCTCCAGTTTTTGATTGCAAACGGCGGAACGATCCTGCGCTCGCCCCAGGAGGTCCCGACCGGGATCAACATGACGGTCCGCCATCCCGACGGGCTGATCGTGGAATATGTCGAGCACCGGAGAGAAGAACCGGTGTAAAAATACCAAAAAAAGTAGGATTTCTGAATTTAACCGTGGTCCCGGAACAGGTTCCGGACCATCTCCGGGATCTCGGAGACCCGGGCTGCCACCGGGACACCATGTTTTTTGAGCCGGGCGATCTTGGACCGGGCATCCCCTTCGCCGCCTTCGACAATGGCGCCGGCATGGCCCATCCGCTTGTCCGGGGGTGCTGAGATTCCGGCAATGTAGGAGACGATCGGGAGATCGCTCGCCTTTGCCCCTTCCTCTTCAAGGTTGCCACCCACTTCCCCAATGAGGACCACGGCTTTTGTCTGCGGATCGTGTTCAAACCGCTCCAGCACATCCACGAAGGTCTGGCCGATCACCGGGTCACCGCCGATCCCGACCACCGTGCTCTGGCCGATGCCGGCCCGGGTCAGTTCGTCCACAACCTCATACGTGAGCGTGCCCGACCGGGAGATGACACCTACGTTCCCGTGCAGGAAGAGGTTCGAGGGCATGATCCCCAGTTTCAGCTCGCCGGGCGAGAGGAACCCGGGACAGTTCGGGCCGATCACGCTGGCGCCCTCCATCTCCGCATAGGCAAGTGCCTTCATCGTGTCCTGCACCGGGATGTGCTCGGTGATGCAGACGATCGTCTCGATACCGGCACTGGCCTCCTCCATGATCGCGTCGGCCGCTGCCGCAGCGGGGACAAAGATTACTGAGGCACCAATATCGTGCTCCTTCATCGCGTCCTTCACAGTATTGTACACCGGGACATCGTGCACGGTCTGGCCGGCCTTGCCGGGCGTGACACCGGCAACGACTCCACGTCCACCCACCTGCCGGGCATAGGCATTCATCAGGCCGATATGGAACTCGCCCTGCTTGCCGGTGGCTCCCTGCACGAGAATCCCCGCCTTCTTGTCACCGTAGATCATGCGGTCACCTCAACAGCCTTCTTCACCACGAGATCCATCGTATCCAGCATCTCGTAGCCCTTCGCGGTGAGGAGCCTTCTGCCCTCTGCCTCGTTCGTGCCAGCGAGCCGGACGATCACTTTCTGGGAGATACCGGCAGCGATGATGCCTTTCGCCACCTCATCGCACTTCGTGATCCCGCCAAGGAGATTCACGACAATAACTTTTACCGCCGGAACACTTGCCACGAGCCGAACCGCGTGCATCACGCGCTCGCTCTCGGCCCCGCCCCCGACATCCAGGAAGTTTGCCGCCTTCCCGCCATAGTGCTCGATCAGGTCCAGGGTTGCCATCGTGAGGCCGGCACCGTTGCCGATCACGCCAATGGCGCCATCCAGTTCCACGTACGAGAACCCGTGCTTCTCCGCTTCCCGCTCGCGTTCCGAGAGGTCGCGGTTGATGGTGATACCCTGACGCCCGAGAGCATTGTCGTCCACAATAATCTTGGCGTCAGCCGCAAAGATCCCGTTGGGGGTGGCTACCAGTGGGTTGATCTCGGCAAGGAGTGCATCCTTCTCGATGAAGATGCGGTAGAGCTTGTTGATGACCGGGCCGATCTCCTTGGGGGCTGTCCCAATCAATTCGCGGATCAGGAACGGAGGGAGGTCCCGCATCAGGGGGTTTGCCACAACATTCCGGATTAGCTCCGGGTGCTCCTGCGCCGTGATCTCGATCTCGATTCCGCCGGCTTCCGTGAAGAGGATGAGCGGGCGCCGGCTCGACCGGTCGATCGTGATGGAGAGATAATATTCATGTTTGATATCAAGCCGCTGCTCGGCCAAGATCTCTTTCACGGGCAGGCCCTTGATCAATTTGCCAAAAAGTTCCTGTGCCACTTTTTTACCGGTAGCCTTGTCGGCCATCAGGATACCGCCGGCCTTTCCCCGGCCTCCGACATCCACCTGTGCCTTTAAGACAAAGGCATTACCCAGTGCATCGAGATGGGCATCCAGTTCATCCGCTGACCGTATCAGGAATCCCACCGGGACGGGGATCCCGGCTGCCTTCAGCACGTTCTTTGCCTCGTATTCGCGTAACTTCATGATTGTTTCCCCAGGGAAAGGCCAAGCTGCATCGCCTTCCGGTTCAGTTCCTCGGTGCCCTTGGGCACGGAGTCAAGGATCGCTTTTTCCAGTGCCGGCTCGCTCACCACGTTTGTCGAGGCCACGACCGCCCCGAGCATCACGATGTTGGCCACGATATCCTTCTTCAGATTTTCTTTTGCCTGCTGCGTTGCCGCAATCTCGATGAACCGGCACAACGGCCGCGAGTGGACGAGCGTAGAGTCCAGGATCATCACGGCGGGGGATACCGCCTTTGCCCCGTACTTCTCGAACCCTTCCTGCGACATGATCACATAGATGTCGGGGCTCGTGACTTTCGGGTACAGGATCTCCTCGTCATCGATAACAACCTGGCTCATCGAGGCGCCGCCCCGGGCCTCGGGCCCGTACACCTGCGTCTGGATGGCGAACTTAGCATCGTACATCACGGCCGCCCGGCCGAGAATCACGGCGGAGAGGATGATCCCCTGCCCGCCAAATCCCGAGAACCTGACCTCGTGTCTCATGGCTTCACCCCCATGGCCGGTCGGCTCCTCTTCGTGAGTTCCCCGACCACGAACATATCCTCGGGGATCGCGTCACCCGCTTCCAGCATCCGATCCCGTTTTGCCTTTAAGAGGGAATGGACCTTCAAGTATTCCACGTGATCGGCCACCTGCCGGAACTTATTGCGCCGGCCAAAGGCCGTGGGGCACTGGACCAGCGCCTCGATGAACGAGAATCCCGGTGTTTCGAGGCCGACCTTCACCGCCTTCTCCAGTTCCTTGACATGATACGAGGTCCAGCGGGAGACGTAGTTCGCTCCTGCGGCGGTTGCGAGCTCGCAGAGATCGAACGGGATCTCCGCACACCCGTACGGCGTGGTGGACGAGAGGCAGCCCTTCGGGGTGGTCGGGCTTCCCTGCCCGCCGGTCATGCCGTAGATCTGGTTATTCATACAGATGACCGTGAGATCGATATTCCGCCGGCAGGCATGGATGAAATGGTTGCCCCCGATGGCCGCAAGGTCGCCGTCGCCCGTGAAGACCACCACATGCAGGTCGGGATTCGCCATCTTGACACCGGTGGCAAACGGGAGGGCCCGGCCGTGGGTGGTGTGGAGCGAGTCGGTGAGGATGTAACCCGGCGCCCTTGAAGAGCAGCCGATACCGGAGACAAAGACCGTATCCTCCTTCTTCCAACCCATCTGCTCGACAGCGGCGAGCGTGCAGTTGATGATCGTGCCGTTGCCGCAGCCGGCGCAGTAGATATGGGGGAGCCGGTCCTGGCGGAACCATTCATCAAAACTCATCGCATCACCTCAAGCGCAGCGGCAAGTTCCCGGGGGGTATGGAGTTCCCCGCCGAGTTTCGGGAGGCTTACGACCGGCACCTTCACGTGCCGCTCGATCTCGCGGGCGATCTGACCGAGGTTCATCTCGGGAACGAGGAAACGCTGTGCGTTCTTGAATTTCAACAGTGCCTTCTCGGGGAACGGCCAGACAGTGCGAATCCGAAGGAACCCAATGTTTTTGTCGGGATGGTCGTGGAGCACCTGCTGCACGGTCCGTACGGGACCACCGTAGGCAACAAAGACCTGTTCGGCATCCGGATTGATGATGTCGTAGTCCGCCATCGCGTCCCGGGCGTTCTCGATCTTGTCCACCAGCCGCTGCACGAGCGCTGCATGGAGGGGCGGGTTCGTTGCCGCCGGGTAGCCCCGCTCATCGTGGGTGAGGCCGGTCACGTGGACGTGATGGCCGGTGCCGAACTGCCCAAAGCCGGGGATGAGATCGGCATCCGCATGGAAGGGCAGGACATCCGCTTTCAGGGGTTTCCGACCAATGCGTTCCACGCTGTCGGGAACAAGGATCTTCTCCCGCATGTGGCCAACCGTCTCATCGGCCATTAAAAAGACCGGCACGCGGTACTGGTCCGCAAGGTTGAACGCCCTGGCCGTAAGTTCGAACATCTCCTGCACGCTTGCCGGGCAGAGTGCTATCACTGCATAATCGCCGTGCGAGCCGAAACGGCACTGCATCATGTCACCCTGTGCGGCCATCGTGGGCTGGCCGGTCGAGGGCCCGCCCCGCTGCACGTTCACGACCACGCAGGGCGTCTCGGTCATTGCGGCAAACCCGATGTTCTCCATCATTAAGGAGAAGCCGGGGCCGCTTGTCGCGGTCATTGCCCGGGCACCGGTCCACGAGGCGCCGATGATCGAGGCCATGCTCGCGATCTCGTCCTCCATCTGGATGAAGACCCCGCCCCGCTTCGGGAGTTTGGCCGCCATGTGCTCCGCTACTTCGGTCGAGGGGGTGATCGGGTAGCCCCCGAAGAAGTTACAGCCGGCCGCAAGCGCTCCTTCGGCGCAGGCCGTGTTTCCCTGCCAGAATTCAACTCTCGTCAATATTCAATCGCCACCTTGTGGGGTTCGTAGGGCGCTTCCTCAACCCAGTGGATTGCCTGGTCGGGGCACGTGAGCTGGCAGACCCCGCAGAGCTGCCGACCGTAGAGGTGCCGGAGCCGGCAGTTGGTGCAGCGTTCGGGCCGGTCGAGCTCAGGGATGGCAACGCCTTTCCGGTTCAGTTTCTTTCCCTCGCGGAAGATCTTATACGGGCAGACTTTCGTACAGAGATTGCACCCTTTGCACCGGGTCTCGTCAATGGCAAGTTTCATGGAATCGGTGGTCCAGAATCGTTAGTATATATTCGGGCAACCCTTACAAAAAACCTCTTCTCCGGGATCACACCTGCTCTTACGGCTCCGTATATTTTTTGAACGCCTCTTCCGCATGGGTGCGGGCCGCACCAAAGATGTCGTTTCCTTTCGAGTCGATCCCGACCACGAGCGGCAACCGGTCAAGATTGATCGCCCAGACCGCTTCAGCCATGCCGAGGTCTTCAAAGAAGACATCCACCAGGGTCATGTGAGAGGAGGCAAGCGCTGCACATCCCCCGGTGAACGCGAAGTACACGCCCCGACCGTTCAGCTGTTTTTTGACGGTGGCACCCATGCCACCTTTCCCGATCAGTCCCCGCACACCCTTCTCGAACAAAAATCCGGAGAGTTCGTTCATCCGGGCCGAGGTGGTCGGGCCGGCTGCGATGACTTTTTTGTCCTGGATCACCGGGCCGCAGTGGTAGATCACGGCCCCCTTGGGATCGAACGGGATGCCTTCCTTGTGCATCCGCAGGTGTGCCTCATCGCGGGCGGTGAAGACCAGACCGGAGAGTTCCACGCGATCGCCCGCACGGAGCTCCAGCACTTCAGGCCCGAGCGGGGTGGTGAGCTGGACAACTGTGCCGGTCACAGCTGCACCTCCACGGTCGCATGCCGGTTGGCCCAGCACTGGATGTTGACGGCCACCGGCAGCGATGCGGTGTGGCAGCCGGCGGTCTTCACCTTCACGGCCAGAGCCGTGTGATCCCCGCCGAGTCCCATCACACCGATCCCGAGCCGGTTCACGGCAGCGAGCAGCTCCTCTTCGTACGCGGTCATCTCATCGACCGGCTCCAGGAGAGCTTCCTTTGCCAGCGCCGCAGCGCCATCGAATGTGCCGCCGATGCCGACCCCGATGATCACCGGGGGGCAGGGCCGGGAGCCGGCAAGGTACACGGTCTCGACCACGAACTTCTCGATCTGGTCACCCTGGGAGGGGAGGAGCATTGCTACCCGCGACATGTTCTCGGCACCCGCACCCTTGGGGAGCACGGTGACGGTGAATTTTTTGCCGGGCTTCACGTGGATCGCGGGCATCCCCTCGCCCGTGTTGTCGCCGCTGTTGTGCCGGGTGAGCGGGTCAACAACATTGGGACGGAGGGGGACTTCCTTTGTGGCCCTGCAAACACCCTCAGCCACCGCGTCATACAACGCATCCGTGAACGGGATCTCCGGCGGGATCGTGAGGTAGATGACCGGGACACCGGTATCCTGGCACATCGGTACGCCGAGCTCTCCCGCGGTCTTGATGTTCCTTAAAATATTGGCAAACTCGCCACGGGCCACCTCGTTCTTCTCGGTGCGGGCGGCATTTCCGATCACCTTCAGCACGTCCAGCGGGAGGCGGACGACGGCTTCGCGGTAGGCCCGGAACGTTGCATCGGCAAGCGCCGTGCGGATCCGGGCGGGGTCCGGTGTCTGCATACAAATATACTGGGGGGATGGGGTAGATATAGCGATTGGAACCCGGTTACCGGGGATGGACGGGGTCTCGCGCTTGAGGCGCCCGCGTGGGCTCGCCCCCGCAATCGTTTGCCAAAAATATTTTTTTTAGATAACCCCGGATCATCAGCTCCCGCCAACGCGAACATTTCGGGAGATCATTGTGATATCATTCAACATCGTTAACGACCGGGATACAGGTCCGGTAGTGTAAGGGAAGGCCCGGGGATCACCGGCCGAATCCTCCCCTCCCCTTGGTGTTATCTCCCGATCCTTTGCTATCAAAATGAGCACCGGGACTAGTACTCCCTCAACATTTATTCTCCGTCGTAGAATCCCCACAGCAGGAACCCTGAAAGGGACTAAGTACCCTAAATGAGGTACTAATTCACTAAAATGAGGCACTAAGTCCCCATTTTCTCCTCATTTTCACGTCGTAGAATTGCGGACGTAAATAGCGCTAATACAGGGGCGAAACGAAGGGGCGGACGGACCGGGGGAAGGGGGAAATGAAAGGACGGCCTGTTTTCCGGATCGGCGTTACGTCGGATGAAGAAGATTTCACGTCGGTGAAAATGAGGATTATGTAATCTCAGCCATCCCCAGAGATTGGATGCAGTTCACCGAGGGGAGTGTCTGATGATGCCCGTAAATTTTTCTTGAGTAAAAAAATTTAAGAATTTTTTTTGAAATTTTAATTTAAAAAAATCCTGAAAAAATTTCCGGCAAAAATTTTTTCCGGCATTACATTCACTCAACTCCCCGGCCGGGACAATAAACCGGTACTGCAATCCCGATGAGCGATCAGACCCTGCAGGGTTCCAGGGAACCCGTAGTCTGTTGTTATAAAAAAAAGATCCGGGGACCGCACTCACTCTACCGTAATCCGGTCGTAGAAAACCGCTGCAACCACAGCCCCGATGACCGGCCCGATGATGTAGATAGGGAAGAACGCCCAGAGGTTCGAGCCGCCAAGCAGGAAGTCCATCACGTACGGCCCGAAGGTCCGGGCCGGGTTGAGCGAGGCCCCTGAGATGTTGCCGGCCATCGTGATCATGCCGGCAACCGTCAGGCCGATGATGAGCCCGGCAAATCCCGGCGGGGCACGCTTGTCCACCGCAACGCCCATGATCACGAGCATCAGCACAAAGGTTGCAATCGCTTCGATGAGGATCGCCTGCCCGTACCCGATCCCGGGAAACGGTGCGGTTGCCCCAAGGCCACCGATGGTCACTGCATCCATCCCCACGCTCAGGAAGAAGAGCAGGCTTCCTGCCGCTGCCCCAATGCACTGGGCGATGATGTAGGCAATGGCGTCACCGGAAGGAAACCGTTTCGTGGCCCAGAGCGCAATGGTCACTGCCGGGTTGATGTGCGCCCCGGAGACCCGGCCGAGCGCATAGATGACCGCCGCAATGACGATACCGAACGTGATCCCGATCGCAAACCAGTCGCCGAGCCCGCCAAGCTGGCCGATCCCGATATTGAACGGGGTTGCCGGTTTTGTCCCGGCAGCAAGCATCAGCGTGATCGCCGCTGCCCCGGCACCGAAGTACACGAGGAGCAGTGTGCCAACGCCTTCAGCGATACTGCGCTTCGCGAGCGAGGCCATTACTTACCATCCCCGTACGCAGCATTGCAGTCAGGGCAGAGCATCCGGGGCATCTTTTTAGGAAGTTTCCGGGAGGGGAGCGGGTACTCTCCTTCCCAGACATCCACCTCTTTCCGGATCGTGTGCTTCATGCATGTCCCCATACCGCAGGCAACACAGACCGCCACGGCATCACTCTCCTTACCCTCCTTTGCACAAACGTAACATTTCATGATTCTCACCTCATCCCGGGCCGGGTCAGACCGCTTCATTCCACTGGCAGGAGCAGTGTCGGAAATCCATCAGCGCAGCCGATGCACAGTCCTTGCAGATCCGGGCCGGCGCCGCCGGGACATCCTTGCTTAAGGCAATGATGTTGGTCATCAGGGTCGCCGTGACCGGCTCGCTCGTTAAGAGGCACGGGTAGTCGGAAAGGCGCATCATCGCCGAGAACCGCACGGTCATGGCACAGGCAGGGTACGCGTACCGCTGCGGGTTGGCCATCACCTCGTTTTTGAGGATCGGCGAGAGATCGACTTCGAACCCGCCGACTTTTGGCTTCAACTGGCCCGGGCCGGCAGCCTGCATCCTCCGGGCTTTGTCCACCATCTTCCAGCCCCGGTAGATCATGTCCATGAAATCGCAGTTGTGGAGTTCGATCGCGGCACTCCGCTTCGGGTAGAGCTGGACATAGTTGTGGTAGCGTTTCGTTAACATGTCCACGACCATGATCGCGTTGAACCCGTCGAGTTCAAGGATATACTCGGCCGCACTTGCCGATGCACCGGTTGCCACGGAGAGCGCCTCCTGCGGGGTCTTCATCTTCGGTGCCGCTGCCTTCAGGGTCTTGTCCATCACTTCGGTTACTGACTCGATCACGGCCATGATCACGTCGTCCTTGCACATGTTGTACGTGGACTGGGAGATGTGGTGGGCGATATCCCCGACACAGTAGGCCGGGACGGTCACGATGTTGCCGTAATGCACGCCCTCATCGAGTGAGGCCTTCACCGCTCCCTGCATCTTTGTGCGGTACTCCTTCATGTACTTCCGACAGTCGAACGAGTTCTGGCCAACGCTGTCCATCAGCTTCGCCTGCGCATCCACCGGCGTATCGTAGATGGACTGGATCATGGAGATCTCCTGTTTCACGGCATCAGCGAGCGTGGCCCCTCCTTCAACGGCATGGGCAAAGACATCCCCAAAACCGTACGAGGTGTTCATGCCCCACGACTTTGCCGCAAGGATCGCCTGCTTGTGGGCCACCGGGATATCGGTGGTCTTGAGGATCTGGTTGACGATATTGCTGCTGCTCCCCGGGATCAGGGCAAAGTCCACGACACAGGTGGGACCGTAGAACCCCGCGTACCGCCGGGCCGACTCCTTCCCGATCAGGGCTTCGGCCTTGCCAACCGCCTTGATGAATGTCTCCGCACTCTTCCGGAACTTCGGGTCGGCATCGTAGAGCATCTCCAGGATGACCGGGGTCTGGTAGTGCTCGACAAACGGATCGTCCTCGGGACGGATCGTATTCGTCAGGCTTTTTAAGATCGTATAGTGGGCATTGACCGAGTCGGTGTGGAGGGCGAAGACCGCCTTGCTCTGGCCCCCGACAGGCTTCATCCCCTTGACTGCATCGACATACGCCTTTGCGTCGTCGATGACAAATTTTTCACCGCGTTTCTTCTTTACCTGGTTCACATCGGCGTGCTGGGCAGCCATCGCTTCCGTGATCATCTTTTTGATTACTTCCTGCATGGTGCTGCAACTCCCGGCACCGGCATCAGAGGGGGTGCCTGTAAGGCAACCTTTGGTGTATTATTTATAAATAGTTTCAGACCGTGCCAACGGATCTCCTGACGTGAGTACAGGAAAAACCTACGGTCAAACAAACGTGCTGGTACGGGAAAAGAATAAAAAAACGTGAGAGAAGGGAAAAAATTACTTCTTGCCGCCCTTTGCCGGGGCTGCACCTTTCTTGTCGTCAGCCTTGGCCGGTGCGGCATCCTTACCGCCCTTTGCCGGGGCTGCTGCTGCACCCTTGGCACCCTTTGCCGGTGCTGCACCCTTTGCGGGCTCAGCTGCTGCTGCGGTTGCCGCTGCTGCCTCTTCGGTTACAACCGGTGCTGCAACAACCTTCTCACCGACAAGCTTCGGTGCCGCGATGATCCTGCCGCTGACCTTGATCGTGGAAACTTTCAGGTGGGAGGGGGTCGGGAGCTTGTGGCCGGAATGGCGGAGTGCATCCTTGATCTTCTCTAAGTACTGGGGGCTGGAGAAGACCGTCATGATCTTCTGGCCCGGCTCGACACGCGCGGCAGTTCCGACGGCCTTACCGAATGCAAGACGCATCCCTTCAGAGACACGGTCCGCACCGGCGCCGGTTGCCTGCTTGTTCTCGCGCAGGACGTGGTGGGGAAAGACGCGTACCTTGAAGTGGAAGTTGGACCTGCCGACATCCTTCATCAACCGGCGGTTGGCAGTGATACGGGCTGCTTCAAGAGCGGAGTGCCGGATCTGGCAGGCCTCTTCAACAATAAGATCAACCTCGGTCGGGAATTCCTGCGAGAGGTTCCCCATCTCGA
>Ga0265296_1000240_pt1 | contig 100024 bp, 96 predicted proteins | sample MunlanPumphouse1_FD_189073 | JGI IMG/M metagenome (GOLD analysis project Ga0265296, IMG submission 189073) | Groundwater microbial communities from a municipal landfill in Southern Ontario, Canada - Pumphouse #1 | ecosystem: Environmental > Aquatic > Deep subsurface > Groundwater | place...
GGAAGGGATTCGGAAAAAACTCAAATTTGTTTCGTTTGTTTCGGTTCTTCGATCACTCGGTTGATCGGAGGTTGAGAGAATTGATGACTATCCAAAATTCATGGAGGAAAATTTAGAGAAGTACTGGGTCCAATGAAGATCCTGCCTGGTGAGATCCCGGTGAAGCGGCTTTGCACCTCCCGGAAAAATTATTGTATCCGGCTCCGGACAACCAGGTACACAACGATGATGATGAGGGAAATTACGAGAATGTATTCGTCATAGAGGAATTGGTTGTGCTGTGCCAGGATCTGTCCCAGGTTGACCAGGCTGATAACCGCAACACCGGACCAGAACCCGAGCCCGAGCTGGCTCCCGTCCAGTTCTCTGGTATATTTCATGAACTCAATCGGAATTTTTTTTTATTTAGCCGTTGCGATGTGAGTGGCACCGGATTGCCGTGGATTTTTTTTTCAAACCGCTTCTTCGTGAGCGATGCTCCCATTCTTCCGGGAGCGATGAATATCTGCAATCCCGACTGATGGGAACCCCCTGCCGCAGAATCCCGGGGTGAACCCCGGATTTATCTCTGATATGTGCGTCTTAGAAACCCCCCAAACCGAGGCCCAAAACAGGGGTTCTTTTCGATATGAGCCTACCACCCCCAGTTTTCACTGAGAACTGCCAACCAAAAGGGTCTGTAACGGTTTTTCAATTGGCACCAAAATACCCGGATTAGTCTGAATCGCTTGTATATTCGTTTTTCTGAAAAAGTGTGCTGAAATGCACGGTTTTTTGCGATGTACCTTTGGGACCGACCCTCCGGAATGGCAATCCGGGCTCGTACAGAGCCCGGATTTGGGGGTGGGGGATGAGGGGTATCCGGGTGGATTGTTACGACGGAGATGTGGGGGAAATACCCCTTTTACGATTGCTTTGGTGCCATCATTCAGCCGGGATCCCGGGTGTGGCCCGGGGCGGTGAATTTTTTCCGGATTATACGGAAAAGATTTCTGGCCGGATTTTTTTAAAAAGAAAGTTTCCGTAATTGATTCCCCATTATTTATCCGGGCTTCTGACTCTGAAACGTGTCCTGGCAAGATGGTGGTGCGTTGACCGATGTCTGGGGTATCTGGACAACGTGTAATATTGGATTCCAACCTTCAATGCAACCGCACCTCATCGTATACTTAAACGGGCTTGTGCGCAGTGATGAGGCTTTCTCCGCCCGGGAGGATGACCCGCTCGATACGGGTGAAGCCGGCTTCCGCAAGCCAGCACCGGTACTCATGTTCGGTGTAAGCCCGGCCCTCATCATAGACGTTGATGAAAACCAGGTTGAATGCCACGGTTGCCGTGGGAGAAAGGCGTGAATCATCAAGGACCTGGCCAACAATCAGGATCGGACTGCCCGGCTTGAGAACCCGGAAGAGGTTCCGGAGGGCCTGCCGTGCCTCGTCCACCGATAAGACCTGGAAGAATGCACGCAGGACCGCCACATCATAGACTCCCGTCAGCGGGCCCTGCACTGCGTTGCCCGTGACTACATCGGCCCGCCCGGCCATGCCCTCTTCTTCAATGAAGCGTTGCGTGACTGGCGCAACGGATGGCATTTCCAGTACCGTGACGTGGAGCTGAGGGCAAACCGCGGAGATAGCGATTGCAAGGCCCCCCGACCCCCCGCCAACATCGAGGAGGTGACGGCAGGTTGAGAAATCCATACGGTTTGCCAGGAAGTGCCCGACAGCCTTGGTTCCCGGATGCAGACCCCGCAGGTACGTCTCCATTGCTTCTGGTGACATTGCGGCGAAATCGAGTTTTGCCTGGGGATGACCGGTGCGGATGGACATGGCGGTCTGCTGGAGTTCCTTATAGCGGGCGGTGTAGAATGCGTGCCGTCCTCCGAGATACGCCGGCTTGCCTTTTACCAGGAAGTGATCCGCTTCGGGTGTGTTGGCGAAGCGCCCCTCGCTTACGGTCAGCAGATCTGCCGCAACCAGGGCATACAGCAGCGGGGTCAGCCTCGCGGGTTCTACGCCAAGTTCCCCCGCAAGCTGCAGGGCGTCCATCGGGCGAGTGCCAAGCGGTGTGAACAGGTCGAGCTGCATGCCCGCGATCATAGCGAATGCAGGATACGCAGCAGAACCAAGTTTCTGAATGGTTTCCGGCTGCAATTCGGTTTTTGTCATGGTGTCCTTCCACTCTCCCTCATAATATCTCACACCCATTCTTACAATCTTATGGTCACGATTGACTATGCATACGGTGAATGAACCAGAACCGGCAACCAACCTATTTTATCCGGGCCGGGTACTTTAATATCAACGCGAATAATGGAGAACCATGACTTCAGAGCCACCAGATTATACAGCCGGAACAATTGCCTTTGAGGAAAAATATCCCCAGATATCCGGTATCTCAATTTCCATCATGGAAACAAAATCCGGCCTCCGGAAAGAATATTGTAAGGCTGGCTATTCCGACATAAAAAAAGTTCCCGCCATCCATCCCTGCAGCAATCCCCGGTGCAAAGAGGGAGGGCTGGATCTTGGCCGGGCTATTGCCGATATGGTTGCCAAAGACCAGTCCAATCACAAGATCAATCTCCGGTCCTGCATAGGCTATACCACGGTCCCGAGGGGCAATTCACCGGGCACCCGGTGTACGAATGATTTTGCCGCCGTCATCAAACTCACCTACCGGGATAGTGTTTAACCGCCGTCATCTGCAAAAAAAAATATCCGGCACAGCTTTTTTTTAAGATTACCGGAACATGCAGATTTCTCATGAACACTCATCAACAAAAATAATTTTCATGGAAGAGCCGGCGTCTCCCGCGAAAGAATTCCCCTCGTCCGGAATGGCCCGGATTTTTTTTACATCCCCCTCATCGCATGCGAAATTCGTTTGCGTGAAGGGCTGCAAAAAAAAACAGCACAGGATCCCGTTTTTTCGTCGCATCCGGCGTCCAAAAGGGCTTTCGGAACCCCTAAAACAGGGGTCCAAAACAGGTGTTCTTTTCGATCTGAGCCTACATCCCCCAATTCTCACTGAGAACCGCCAACCAAAAGGGTCTGTAAGGGTCTTTCCAATTGGCACCAAAATGCCCCGATTGGCACAAATCGCGTGTATAATCGTTTTTCAGAAAAAGTGTGCTGAAATGCACGGTTTTTTGCGATGTACCTTTGGGATCGACCCTCCGGAATGGCAATCCGGGCTCGTATCGGGCCCGGATTGGGGGGTGGGGGATGAGGTACATTTGGGGGGATTGTTACGACGGATGGGGTGGGAAATGTCGTCCTTTTTGATTGCTTCGGTGCTGTTCTCTATCCGGGATTTTTGTGGGGACCGGGGCTGTGAAAATTTTTACGGATTGGCCGGAAAATTTTTTGGCCGGCTCTTTATGAAAAATATTTTTTTCTTTTCCGGAATTATTTTTGAAATTTTTTGTAAAACTTTTCCGGGAATTTTTTCCAGAACGATGCGATGCCTTCGCGAGAAAATATTTCGTCGGGCTCTGCCCCACGCACTTACCTGACTCCGGTGCGAAACGGAAATTTGGTGTTGGGGAGGATCCTTGGACTGATGGGGAACTTCTGTTTAATGCAATGGTCTGGGCAACAAATACCCGTATGTGGGGTACATCCAAAGAATTGACCTTCATTATGAAAAGACCTGAAAAAAATACTGACGTCATCTGGAATACTGTTGATTTGCTTATACCAGGGGTGGAATTTAATGTCTGGTCACTGAAAGATGAATTGACAAAACCTGCTATCAATACTGGTATGTGCATTTACGATCTTGCCCCTGAACAATCAGTAACAAAACACCTCTGGAAAAACAAGTTTAATCGGATTAATCAATGGCGGAGGGAATTGAAATATTTGCTCTGTAGAAATCCTATCCAAAACAGACGGTGCCGATGACCGAAAGATCTAAGGTACAGCGTCTCCTTACTTTGATGTGTCGTCATGTAAGGAGACAACTAAAAGATTAGCGAGACGGAATATCAGGTTTATCCGAGCTGCGATTTCGATCGTGAAAGCAATACGAATTACTCCGTATTCCAGTAAATATTCGAAGAAGATCTATACCCAGTACCAACTTCTTATCCTGATTCTCTTCAAAGACTACCTGAACCAATACTATCGGGATTTCATTGAAGACGTTGAGGACATGGAATCGATCCAAGAGGAATTGGATCTTTCTGTCGTGCCACATTTTACAACGCTTCAGAAATTTTTCTGCCGAATAAAAACCCTGTACCTCCGCTATGCGTTCAGGAAAACTCTGAACCTGTTCTATTGTGATGATAATCCAATCCCAATCACAGCTATCGATTCATCTGGATTCACCAGCGGATATTCGAGTCACTATTACTCAGCCAGAACCGGCAAGATTCGAAAACATTTCCTGAAAACTTCGATCTCGGTTGATACCGAACGACAAGTCATCACCGGATTTGTCGCTTCGAAAAGCCGGGTTCACGATACCCGGCACGCAACCAAATTGCTCCGACAATGTCACAAGATACGACGGTCGGAGTGCTATGTTATGGACCGGGGATACGACTCCGAAGCGATTCATCGTCTGATCCGAGAGGATCTGCACGCTGACTCAATCATTCCAATCCGGTCCTGGAATAACGTGGTTGTTGGAGGAATTTATCGTCAGGAAATGGCTCAACAGTTCGATGTGGTCAGATACAGGAGAAGACAACTTGTTGAAAACAAGTTCTCCGTCCTGAAAAGAAAGTTCTGTGGGGATCTAAAAGCTCGCAGATTCGCAATTCTGATGAAGGAGATCGCAGGGAAAATGATTGTCTGCAACATTCACAGGTTCTTACAATTTCTCGTCATTGAGGTTTTCTACAGAGCAGAAATATTAAAATAAACTAATAATGATTATAAATTATAATGTATTTTTTTAGAACTAGCTAGACTTGGCTAACGTATTCGAATTCTTGAGTTTGGTCCTATACGCTTGTCCTCAAAATAGATTAGATTATCTTCTTTCATCCTCTGAAGCTCTTGAACGGTTCTACCAGCAGAACTTTGAATTGTATCAACTAAATCTGCAGCAGTTGTCTCCTTTTTTTCGCTTAGTATTCGTAAGATATGACCTCTAATAGTCTCTTCCCGAGCTTCGACATGTGCATTTCGTGACACTGAAATAGCCCGATTAATTAGATCACCCATTTCATCACGAAGAGAACCAACATTAGCTTCCGTCACACTTTGTTTTTCTAATAAACGGCGAAGTTCACGATCTATTTCTTCCTTAAACTTCGAGACCTTTTCATCGGCTTTTTTATCTATTTCCACTGTAAGGTCTGTGTCACGGGAATTTTCATCAGGCCACATATGTTTTCGCATATCTGTTACCGTTTCCCGCATCATTGAAAACGTGTCAGAATATAATTTATCAAACAATTTTTCTAAACGTTCAACACTTGAACCAATATCCTTTGATGCTTCGGTTGCATTAGTGGAAAACTCTGAAGACATTCTAAAAAAAACAATTGATAACCAAATTGCAATAATTGCTAGAACAAGTGAAGCAATAGATGCTATTAGTCCAATTATCATAAAGGCACTTGCTTCGTCCATAATAAGTTTTCTCTCCCTTGATATTAAATAGCATGATAAGATAAAATTCATTTAATGCTGGAACCTTATTACAAGAAAATATTGGGGTATTCTCCTGACGCCGATGATAAAGAAATTTTGAAAGACTGGAAGCATAATGTATCTATAACCTGTAAGCCCTGTTGGGAACTCAAATATTGTCCCTACGGCCCATTGGTAGAAAAATTCCCTGCATATCCAGTAACACGATCAGAAATGGAAGGTTGTTTGGATGAAGGATGTAAAAATGTTCTTGACGATATGCCTGAAGATCTACCGCCAAAAATTATTTTAGAGTGCTATTGTACGATTTTTGGTCATATGTGTCCAGTCTTTTTTACTAGGGAACCATTCACCGAAACTCACGATGGTCGAAGAATATCTCGTCATATTCCTCGCGATATTATGTTAAAAGTTGTTCGACGAGATGGTAACATCTGTCAAGAATGTCATGAGCATGTGAAAGATGATGAAATTGAATTTGATCATATTATCCCATTTTCAAAGGGTGGCCCGACTGATGTTCACAATCTTCGATTGGTATGTCGAAAATGCAACCGTAAAAAATCAAATAAAAAACCCACAATCTATACGGAGTTGGGTGAAATTTTTAAAACCTAATGCATTGAGAAGAGATTTGGACTTGAATAATTTTACTCCCCGGCCGGGGCTTAAACTAATCCGTAAAAACGCATCGCCTTGAACCTTCAAGGCAGTATGCGCCGACCGGGACTCGAACCCGGGTTTAGGCGTTGGCAACGCCTAGTGATAACCACTACACTATCGGCGCAGTGTGCTCTACAATGTGAGCATTCAAACGATTTAAGCATATCGAACCGCCGGGCCCCCCATTCGGCAATCCTCCGGGGTGAACCCGGTTTTTTCCCGGTCGTAAGGATGCTCGCACGCAGGAAAGGAATTCCCGTTCGCGGCGTTTTCTCTTTTCCGCATCGCGACAGCAAATGCAACATCTTAATGTAACGCAATCGCCCTAAATAGTACCAATGATCCCTCTCTTCGTGGATTGTTCGGGCCGGCGCGTTCTCATCTTCGGAGGGGGAGATGTGGCAGCACGGAAATGCGCCTACTTTTCCGGAACCGCCGATGTCACGGTCGTGAGCCGGTCGTTCTCCCCGCAGCTCGCGGCCCTGCCCGTTCGCCGCGAGGAACTCGACACCCGCACTCTTTCCGATGAGGCCCTCTCCGCGAAGCTCGACGATGTATTTCTCGTCATCGCGGCGCTCTCGGACCCGGCCGAGAACAACCGCATTGGCGTCATCTGTGCCGAAAAGAAGATCCTCTTCAACAATGCGGATGGCGAGACCGGCGATGTTATCCTCCCGTCCGTTACCCGGGGAGAAAAGTATACGATTGCCATCAGCACCGGGGGCGCGGGCCCGGCCGTGTCCCGTTATCTCCGGGAGCGCATAGAGCACGATTACCCGGCGCTGGATGCCATGATCGGGCTGCAGGAGCAGCTCCGCGAGCGGCTCAAAGAGACGGAACCCGACCAGAAGAAACGGTCCGCCATCCTCCGGGCCGTGCTGGAAGACCGGGCCGTCTGGGACTCCCTGGCAAAGGACCCGGCCCGGGCTGCTGAGGAGTGCATTGCGAGGAATGTCCATGGATGAACCTGTTGTGGTGCCGGTTGCAATTGCCGGCGTCAGCCATCACACCGCGAACGTGACCGCACTCGAAGCCTTCCGCTTCTCAGGCGAGTCCGAATTCCTGGAAGCCGCCCGCGGACAATTCCCGGGCGTTCTCCTTCTCCAGACCTGCAACCGGGTGGAAGTGCTGGTCGAAGGCACCGCAGACGAGCTCCGCACGTTCCTTGCCGGCCAGGGGCGTGAAGGCTTCTTCGTTCACGAAGGAACCGGGGCGCTCCGCCACCTCTTCAGTCTTGCCTCCGGCATAGACTCGATGATTGTCGGGGAAGACCAGATCATCGGGCAGCTGAAAAAAGCGCTCTCGGATGCGCAGGAAGCTGGGACCGCCTCGACCCTGCTCGAACTCTGCATCAACAAGGCCATCCATGTTGGCATCGAAGTGCGCAGGCGGACCTCGATCAACCGGGGCTCGGTCTCGGTCGGGTCCGCAGCAGTGCAGCTCGCGGAAGCCGAGATAGGCAGCCTTGAAGGAAAGCACATCCTTGTTGTCGGGAGCGGCGAGATGGGGCTTCTGGTGGCCCAGGCGCTTGCCGCCAAACGCTTGACTGCGATGTATGTCGCGAACCGGACCTATGGCCGGGCCGTCATCCTCGCGGACAAGATCGGCGGAAAAGCCGTGCGGATGTCCGAGCTCTACCACTACATCACGCTCTCGGACGTTGTGATCTCCTGCACCTCCGCCCCCCACCCGGTCATCCGCCGGCAGGAACTTGCGCACGCCATGAAAGACCGGTGCTGGCCGGTGGAAGGCCATCCCCGCCCGCTCATCCTTGTCGATATAGCCCAGCCCCGGGATGTCGAGGAAGGATCCGAGACCGTTGACGGGATCCACCTCTTCACCATCGACAACCTCCGCTCGGTCAACGAGCAGACCATGAGCACCCGGAAGGCCGAGGCGGAACGGGCCCATGCCTTTGTTGAAGAGGAACTCCTCCTCTTCCTCCGGCACATGAACCGGAAACAGGCCGACGAGGCGTTAGCCGCCCTCCACACCTGGGCCGAAAGTGTCCGTATCCGCGAGCGGGACCGGGCAATGTCCCGGCTCGGGAACGCTGATTCGCGGACCCTTGAGATCCTCGACGACCTGACCCGGGTCCTGTCCCGGAAACTGCTCACCGACGCCACGTTCTCGATCCGCTCCAGCGCCGAGGAAGGCGATCTCGCCGGGGCCGAAGCCCTGCTTTGTGCGCTCACGAAAGGAGAGCGGATCAGGAAAGAGTACGTGCCGCGGAACGAATGAACCGCAGGAACGCACGCCGCCTTTTTTAATGGTCGTGGATATCCGATCCTTTCCCGGAATAATCCCCCTGAACGGGTCTTCACAGGGGGCCCTGAAAATTGTTTATCCGGGACTCTGCACATGCCGTTGGCCACGTAATCCGATCGCACGCACCGGCGCCCCCGGTTTCTGGTCCGGGTATGGGGGCATCAGCCTCCCTCAAAACCGTTGTCCAAAAAATCAAAAAAAGATCAGGGAATCTTCGCATAGGCCTTTTGAGCCAGCGAGGTTACCGTCTCCATGGTCGCATCCGGCCCGGTCACACGGATGATCTCGATGATAGTTCCCTTCGAGAAGATGATCTCGGCAACGTCCGATTTCAGCTCTGCCGAGACATCGTGGTTCTCGGAACCGCCAACGAGCGGGTTGATATTGGTCGGCTTGATGTACAGGCCGGCCGGGGCTTTTCCGGTAAATCCACTTGCCGTAAAGGTGGCAGTTCCCATGGTGATGTTGGAGTATTCCAGATCGGTATCGGCCCGGTCCTGTTTGTCAGCCATTGCGATCACGCCCGGGATGCTTGCCACCGGATAGACTGCAATGGACTGGAGGATCTCGCCCGGGACGCCGTTGGCCCCGGCAGGGCCGGTGTACCGGACCGTGTAACCGCCCTGCCAGCCGAGATCGCGGGCGATATTGCTGATCTCTGCCGGGTTCTTTGCCGACTGGTACGCAAGCGTGAAATTCGGCGGAACATCTGCCGGCATCAGGGCGAGTGCGGAAAGGTTGGTGGTCGATACTGCCGGGGTTGCCGCAGGGGATGTCCCCGGGGAGGTGCCGGTTCCCGTGCAGCCAGCAGCCAGCAGAACGGCACACACCGCAAGGGAGAGAAGAATGGAGGAAAGAACCTTCATATGTATCACTCATGCAATAGCGGTTAAAATGATTTTTGTTTTTCCCCCGGTGTGAAATGTTTGCGGTGAGGCCAGGCTCACCGTATCAACGGCTGTGGGGCCCGGTTCCCGATGAACAGTAATACACTTCCCGCCGGTCTGCCGGCTGTTCGGGGCATGACGGGCACAGGCAGCCTTTCCTGTCGAACATGCAGTCCTTTGTCTTTCCCTTCACGCAGAACAAAATGCTCTCCCCTGCCCGCATGCATTCCGTGTAACTGGGGCACGGCTCGCAGATACAGCCGCTCCCGTTTTTCAACGCAGTCTTTTTCCGGTAAGGCATATGCACTCTCCTCCCGGCTGGCCGGGATCACCAACCAGTGTATCGCATTCCCCGGATAATGAATCCATTCCTCACACCCGGTCCCGCGGAAAATCCCGGCCTTGTGCAATCTGCATCAATGGCTGCCCGATCAGAACCGGTAAAGGCTATCCGGGTACTGTAGAACTAAATACCTCAATTTTCAAAATGTAATTATCCAGACAGCAGGACGTTGTGGTGCATCGTGTTTCCCGAACGACGAATGAGAAGAAGACGGACAAGGAATATCCAGCCCCTTCTGCGGGAGGTAACACTCTCGAAAAATGATCTTATCGCTCCCCTTTTTGTTGACGAGTCCTTAACGGCACCCCGGCCAATCGAGGCCATGCCCGGACAGTTCCGGTATCCTGTCGGCGCCATTGCGGCAGTTGCCCGGGAGCTCTTCCGGCAGGGTATCCGGGCAGTTCTCATCTTTGGTATCCCAAAGGAGAAGGATGCCGGAGGCAGTTCAGCCTATCACCCGGAAGGGATCGTGCAGCAGGCCGTGCGGAGGATCAAGGCGGAAGTTAAGGATATGGTTGTCATCACGGATGTCTGTGCCTGCGAGTACACGGATCACGGGCACTGCGGGATCGTGGGCGAGACACGAAACGGCCCCGACCTCCTCAACGATCCCTCGCTCGAACTGATGAACCGGATCGCGATCAGCCATGCCGGGGCCGGGGCAGATATCGTTGCCCCGTCCTGCATGCTCGACGGCATGGTCGGCTCGATCCGGGCCGCGCTCGATGACGAAGGGTTCGAAGAAGTGCTCATCCTGTCCTACTCAACGAAGTTCGCCTCGGTACTGTACGGCCCGTTCCGGGAAGCCGCGGATTCCGGGTTCTCGTTTGGCGACCGGTCAACGTACCAGATACCCCCCGGCAACAGCCGGGAGGCGATTCTCGAATCCCAGCTGGATGCAGACGAAGGCGCCGATATGCTGATGGTCAAGCCGGCCAGTTTCTATCTCGATATCCTCGCTGAAGTTGCAGCGCTCGGCCTGCCAACGGTTGCCTACCAGGTGAGCGGGGAATATTCGATGATAAAATGTGCAGCAGCAAACGGCTGGCTTAAGGAGAAAGAGACGGCCCTCGAGAGCCTCACCTGCATCAAGCGTGCAGGCGCGGACCTCATCATCACGTATTTCGCTGCAGACGCGGCAAGGTGGCTTGATGAAGCATAACTCCAGCGAGCAGCTGTTTGCGCTTGCAAAGACCCTGATGCCCGGCGGCGTCAGCAGCCCGGTACGGGCTATTAAACCCTATCCGTTTTACACGGCCAGCGCCTACGGCTCCTGCCTTACTACGGTTGAGGGCACCGAGCTCCTTGACTTCTGCATGGCGTACGGCCCCCTGCTTCTCGGCCATGCCGCCCCGCAGATACGGGAGGCGATCGCAAACCAGCTCGAAAACGGCTGGCTGTACGGCACCCCGTCCCCGCTCGAACCGGCATTTGCCGGTATGATCACAGCCGATCATAAGGGTATGGACATGGTCCGGTTTGTGTCAAGCGGCTCGGAAGCAACCATGGCCGCCATCCGGCTCGCCCGGGGGTTCACGAAGAAATCGGATATCGTGAAGATCGAAGGCGGGTTCCACGGCGCTCATGATGCCGTGCTCGTCAAAGCCGGCTCCGGTGCAACCACGACCGGTGTCCCCGACTCCGCGGGTGTGCTCGCGGACCTTGTTGCCCACACCCGGCAGGTTCCCTACAACGATGCCGAAGCGCTCGAAACCCTGCTCTCCACCCATAAGGATGTGGCAGCGCTCATCATCGAACCGATCCTCGGAAATATCGGGCCGGTCCTGCCCGATGAACATTACCTTGAGGATATCCGCGAGATAACAAAAGCCCACGATGTTCTTTTGATCTTCGACGAGGTTATCACGGGCTACCGCCTCGGTATCGGTGGGGCCCAGGTGCGGTTTGGTGTAAAACCGGATCTCACCACGCTCGGCAAGATCATCGGCGGCGGTCTTCCCATCGGGGCCTTTGGCGGCCGGCGGGAGATCCTGGAGCAGGTCTCTCCGCAGGGACCGGTCTACCAGGCCGGCACCTTCTCGGGCAACCCGCTCTCGCTTACGGCGGGTATTGCAACCCTCTCGTGGCTGCATGACCATGCATCCCTCTATGCCTCGCTCGAGGAAAAAACCCGGGCGCTCGAAGAGTCGATCGGCACGAAGGCCGGCGGCTCGTTTGTCCGGATCGGATCAATGTTCAAGTACTTTTTCCGTGCCCGGCCCCCGAAAAATTACCGGGAGGTCAAGGAATGCGATACCGAAGCCTTTGGCCGGTTCTGGAAGAAGATGCTGGAAGCGGGCATCTTCCTCCCCCCCTCCCAGTTTGAGACCAACTTCCTCTCGGCAGCGCACAGCGATAACGACATCACCACACTTTCACAGGCGTACTCACAATGTCGATAACCATCGGAACCCGGGGCAGCAAGCTTGCCCTGGCACAAACAACAACGGTCTGTAAAAAACTCGAAGCGCTTGGCATAGAAACCAGGACCGTTGTCATCAGCACGCAGGGCGACACCACAACACAGGTTCCGCTCCACGCAATCGGCGGCCAGGGCGTTTTTGTCCGGGCCCTTGACGATGCGATCCTTGCCGGGGAGATCGACTGTGCCGTCCACAGCATGAAAGATATCCCGGCCTATCGCCCGAGCGGGCTGTTCACCTCGGCCATCCTCAAGCGGGACTCGCCGGCGGATTACCTGGCGCACAACGGTTCCCTTGGCAGTGTCCGGGTTATCGGTACGTCCAGCACCCGGAGGAAAGCCCAGCTCCTCCGCCATGACCCGGATATTGTGATCAAGGATCTCCGGGGTAACGTGGACACGCGCCTCCGGAAGCTGAATGACCAGGAATATGATGGGATCATGCTTGCGGAAGCCGGTCTCACCAGGCTCGGGCTCCGGGTGCCGGGCGAGCGGTTCCCGGCCGAGAAGTTTGTCCCGTCCCCCAACCAGGGAACCATCGCGGTGGTGAGCCGGGCAGACCCGTCCTTAATGGAAGTGCTGTCAGCGCTCGACCACCCGCAGACCCGGACTGACGTGATGTATGAGCGGGCGGTTATGGAGAAACTCGGCGGCGGCTGTTTTACCCCGCTCGGGATCTACTGCCGGGCCGGCCACCTGATTGCCGAAGTGCTCTCCCTTGACGGCACCAAAACCGAACGGATCGAAGTGGATGTCACATCCATTGAAGAGGCACGGGAGCAGGGACTGCTGCTGCAGGCACGGGCCAGGGAACTTATCGAAGCTGCCTACAAACAACTGGGGATCTCAAATGAAGGGTAAAGTGTATCTGGTAGGATCCGGCCCCGGCGCAGAAGGACTTCTGACGCAGCGGGGACGGGCGGTAATAGACCTGGCGGAAGTGGTGCTTTTCGACCAGCTGCCGGGGGAGGCTATCTTAAAAACGCTTCCGGCCCGGGCCGAGAAGATCGACTGCGGGAAATTCGGCGGAAACCATATTCTCGAACAGGACGAGATCGAGGCTCTCATGGTGGACCGGGCAAAAAAGGGAAAGATCGTTGTCCGGCTCAAGGGCGGCGACCCGTTCCTGTTCGGCAGGGGCGGCGAGGAACTCGAAACGGTCCGGGCTGCCGGTATCCCGGTCGAGATGGTGCCCGGCATCTCCAGTGCGCTTGCGGTCCCGGCGTCGATGGGTATTCCCTTAACCCACCGGAAATATGCCTCGCAGGTCACGATCCTGACCGGTAACGAGGACCCGACCAAGCCCGAGCCGGCGCTTGACTGGAAGCTGCTTGCGCAACTCCGGGGAACGATCGTTATCCTTATGGGTGTTGCCAACCTTGGAAAGATTGCCGGAGTCCTGGTACAGTACGGAAAACCTGCAACAACCCCCGTTGCGATCATCGAGCGCGGCCTGCGGAAGGACCGCCGGATAACAACCGGCACGCTTGCCGATATTGCAGCCGTGGCACAATCCGCCGGAGTAAAACCCCCGGCCGTGATTGTCATTGGCGATGTCGTGAACCTGTACGATGCAGAACTTGCTGACCTGATACCCTTTGAGAGCTGAACCACAATGCTTGAGTACGTTGAAAAATTTGAGAAGACCGTGTATGCCGTGATCATGCTGATGCTCATGATCGTGCTGGTTGCAGGGATGTTCGATCTGGTCTCGCTTCTCTGGAAGTTCCTGTGGGAAGAATCACCCCTCCTCCTGCAGGCCAAGGAGATGATCTCGCTTTTGGGTGCCTTCCTGCTGGTGCTTATCGGTGTCGAGCTGCTCGACACCATCAAGGCCTACTTCCGGGAGAACACGATCCACGTGGAGATCGTTGTCCTGCTTGCCATCATTGCCGTTGCACGGAAAGTCCTCCTGCTCGACCCGCTCGGTCTGTCTCCTTTCGAATACGGATTTGAGATGATCAGTATCGGCGTGATCATCCTGGGACTCTCTGCCGGGTATTACATGATCAAAAAAGCAGGAATTACGATTGGACCTGACGGTATCAAGAGATCGGTGTAAAGGGTTTTACCTGCATATTTTTTTCGTACGTTCGTCTCATTTCTGCAGCGATCGTGTGGGCCTTTTTTTTAACCATTACGTCTTTCCTTCCCGACTCGGTGTCCGGAAGAATTGCGCCATAAAAAAATGCGGCAATCCCATTATTGATTATAAAAAATGGTTTTATTCAGCCCTGCCCAAAGGATGTTTCCGGTCCGGGTCAGAGGGAGAATTCCGGGAGTCCTTTTGACCGGAACGATGAATTGATCTCCTGCCGCAGTTGTTCGGCACGCCTCTCTTTATCCCGTGTTGCGTTGTTTATGTCGTCAACAACCGATCGGGTATCGGGCATGTCCGCGCCTGCCGGTACAGGAGCTTCTCCGGGGCCCTGCAGGATGGTGACAATCTTCCGGTTGACCGTTATACGCCGGGTGAGCTGTGCAAACTCGCAGACTTTCTCTTTTGTCACGCCGGCTTTTTTTGCCAGGTCCAGTGTCTCTTTCAGTTTCTTCTTCCGCTCAAGGAAGTAACCCACTGCCGCATAGAGCTCGGCAGCATCGAACGGTTTCATGATATAATCATCGATACAGAGTTTGTAATGTTTAGCCTCGGCAGCGGTAAGCTTTTTTCCGGTAATCATCAGGACCGGAATTTTTTGTGTGTCGGGATTTGTCTTGATCGTCTCAAGCGTCTGCCATCCGTCCATCGGTTCCATCATCACGTCCAGCAGTATCAAGTCCGGCGTCTTTGTTTTGAGAATGTCCAGGCATTCCTTCCCGCCTTCTGCCGTAACCGCCACATATCCTTTTTGATTCAGGAGCAGGCGGATCATCTCGAGTACGTCCCGGTTATCATCAACGATCAGGATCGTGTTTTGTTCCGGAACTCCAAAATCTGCCCTGCGCCGGCGGGTTGCCTTCAATCCCAGGCCCACAGCCCCGAGAACCGAGAACGCGAGGATCGAGATCAGGATGAGATTTGTGTTATTGTCTGTTACCGCTCTTTCAGCCGGATTCTTCCGGCTAAGGCAGTCCGGATCGTTTGGGTAATCCGTACAGAAGATGCGAACGGTAGGATCGAGATTCGCCGTAACCAGGAGGGCCCCGCTCCGGGCATCGGAAAGCAGGAATTTCTGCATGTCCTGCTGGTAAGGAACCGTAAGAACCAGATCCCCGGGAGCAAGGGTTGCGGTATATCCGGTAAGACGGTCACTTTCCGTTGCACCCGGGATTTCCCCGAGCACGCGGGATGGATGCTGAATCGTAAAAGATCTCAGTTCTTTTCCATCCGGGCCCAGGATTACCCCGTGAAGGTTGCCGGTATTGCTGTTCCAGTCAGGTGCTCTTCCGTACCTGACACCCAGTTCCGATACAACATAACCACCGTTTACATATCCGAGATGGATCTGCAGGATCTTTCCATAATCCGGAACCGGTTCTGCGCCATTCGTTACTGATCCTGAAATTATCGCAAGGCTTGCAAGCAGGCACAGGATACCGATCCATTTCATGATTGTCTCCCCCCGGCCTGGGATAAAATATACTTGATCCGCTCTGTGGAACTTGCCCCGAACGTGCCGGAATATCCGCTGTACATAATATCCGGCGTGAGATCAAATTTCCAGAAGTTCTTTACACACGTGTTGGATGTACGGTATTCACTGCTCTGGATCTGCCGGCATTGCTCCGGATCGCGATACCGGGAGCGTGCATCTGCAATACAGGCCTCCTGGGAGGACCAGACATTCGGATGGGGATCATTCTGGATGTAATAGGTATCGCCGCAATACGTATCAACGAGCCCGTATACTGCATGTCCCGTCTCATGGGTACCCAGAATCGGCAGGTTAGCGGGTGTTTTCATCTGGTTGTGTCCCGGTCCGAACTCGGTACATCCGGTCATCTCGCAGGATGAATCGGCATACACACCGTAATAGGCGGGGTAGAGGATTACAATGACATCGCTGAATGGTATCTCGTTCCAGTAGTTTTCCGGTATCGAGCCGGCACACCCGGAAAACGCATTGGCCGGAGAGGATGGATCATAATAATAGTAGAAATTGAACTTGTCCTGGTAATTCTGCGGAAGAGGATCGGACGGGTCGGTGATCTTATCCAGGTTCAGGTATGTCTGATTGATATTGTCTATTACATCTGTCCTGAACTGTGTCTCATTCAGGATATACGCCGGGGTGGATACCGGTGTATGGGTATTGCAGTCGTAGGAGACCGTTGAAGGGTAATATACTACGTCAATGGCACGGGTGGAAATACCCGACGGGTTCAAGGATACCAGAAATTCTTTCTGCAGGAGGATTTCGACGGTCGATGTCTCGGGGTAAACGAATGGTTTTGTGACCTGGTGGTAACCCGGCACGAATATGCGGACCGTGTGTCTTCCGTCACTGACCTGCGGTATTACGAGCGTCCCGTTACTGTATGCTGAAGACGTGGAACCCACATACGCGCCGTCAAGGTACACCATTGCATCATTGAGCTCGGTTTTGGAATTTTTATCCCTGGTTACGATGATAACAGGATTATCCCCGGCTGCTGCAGAAACCGGACCTACAATAAAGATAACGAGCATAGCGACAAGAATCCAGCCGCTTATTCCGATGACCGCATGTTTTGTCATGAGTCGAATTTTACACGATGGTCTGAGTGATAATGTACTACGGCCTCACAACAGGTTTATTGCCGGGAAAAACCCGGCCGCAGGGATCCCCGAAGGTTACTGCACTGGCAAAGGCGCTGCCGAATCTTTAGACGAACTTCCGTTCGAATCCGTTAACGTCCCAGTTACCTGTTTCTCTATTTCTGATTGTATTCTCTGCCCTTTTGATAAAATTATCTGTCATTTCAGTATGCGACAGGAATTTCAGAAAAGCCTGGTGACCCGGAGCGATCCCGCAGCGGTTCTGCTCGGGATTGTGCCATGGATGAGGGAATGCCGTTCTTCCGGATCGCAGTACCCGGCCCGATGGTTCCGGATGCGGGATCGGAAATCGTCACCGTTTCAGGGCCTGGGAGTACAATGAACAAATGACCCGTGAATCACTCTCCGGTAATCCCCGTTTTAAAAATGCGGGGAGATTGAGGAACCCTGATGAAAAAACGAGGGATGAAAAATGTGGTTTATCCCTGGACCTTGTGGCACCGGTCCATTGCCGATTCCTGTTCATCGAAGTACGTCTCAAGGAAAACCAGCGTTTCCAGGTCAACATCCGCATACGTGTCCGGTCCGAATTCGAACGGGTTGTCCATGTCGTGGATGAGCAGGATTAAGCCGATGAGCATGGTGCAGATGACGGCAAAGATGATCGTGCCTTCAAACAGGAGATCCATTTTGATGAAGAGCAGAAGTACGATCACGCCAACGGTTGCCACTTCCGCAAGTGCATAGGCTGCCGGGATGAAATCGGTCCGGATGATCACTTCGATCCGGTTGCATGTCTTGTCGATGATGCCCAGTTCATTTCTCAGCTTGGCTATCAGTGGCGGCGCAACGTTCAAAAACGCGAGGGCCCGGATATCGTTGTTCAGCACATCCATTGCCTTGTTGACTTCCACGAGATCGAACCGGTTCTCCGAAAGACCGCATCGGATCGTGCGATGCAGGTCCCGCAGGTGCGCCCGGAATACCCGGGTGGGCGCCTCGTCGTTCAGGGGCAGTACCCGGCTGTCATTGTACAGGGCCTTGAGTGCTGCGGCAAGATCTCCTCCCACCTTCTCGCTCTCCTTGAAATCCGTGAAGGTCCCGGTGAAGATGATCGCGATGGTGAAAATTGCGCCGGTAATGAACGCCCCGACAACGGTGGTGATCGGGATCATGTCGAATCCCAGGATATCGATGATGGTCCGTATCACGAGAAGGATGATCATGAAGATCATGGCCTTGAACATGATCCCCCATTTCTTCTTAAATGACAAATTCATAGATAATTGTTAACCGTCCGGCATTTTAGGATCTCCTGTATGTGTACCCGTCCCGTTAAGATCCTCCGGGCTCCCGTCCGCACATCTATCAGGACGTTTTTCATCCGCCCAAATGTACGATAATGCTCATGGGGCGGGGGCGGGAATTCCGGCTCTGCCCGTTTTTTTTAATTCCGCTGCCCGAACCGGTACCCGCCATGGGGAATAACCATCTCAAAACGGGCCCCGGATCCGGGTGTGCCCGTCTCCCGTATGGTGATGCCCGTGATACCAAGGATCGCTCTCACCAGGAATAATTCCAACCCCTTATGGGATCCAAATTCCCGTTCAAAGATCTTTTCTTTGATAGTATCCGGTATACCCACACCATTGTCCTCAAAAAACAGTATAAGGCTTTCACGGTCCTGCTCGTAACCGAGCGTTACCCGGGTTGCGGTTTTTGCATGCCGCAGGACATTCTCCGCAAGCATCTGAAAAACCCGCTCGAGCAGGGAGTCGGCATAGATCTCCAGGTTGTCCAGATGCGTGTTTCGCTCGATTTTAGAAAAATCAATATGCGATATTCCCTGGATGAAAACCAGGTTTACATCCTGCCACTGTGGCCGTTGTGCGCCAAGATCCTGGTAACTCTTCGCGAAGTTCAGGGACCGGGTGATTTTTTTGATCGATTCTTTGGATTTATTGAAGGCGTCTGTTACTTTCTCATTGTCCGAGAATGCTTTTCCAAGAGTGTTGTACCCGTCAAGCGTGAAGACCGCATTCTGGATATCGTTGAAGGTAACTGAGTTCAAAAGGGAGAGCTTGGCAGTAACCCGGTGTAATGCATCGTCTGTCTTTTTTCGTTCGCTGATATCCCGATCAATGACCAGAATGTATCTTTTCGTCCCCAGATCGAATTTACCGGAAGAAACTTCCACGGGAAACTCGGTCCCGTCTTTTTTCAGGTGGGTTAGTTCACCATGCAGCCAGACCCCGTCCAGGATCTGGATGAATCTTTCTGGAGCACGGCTTCTTTCCGCAGGTGAATCGAGATCGGTGATCTTCATCCGCTGCAGTTCCTCGATCGTGAACCCGTGCATATCGGCAGCGGCTTTGTTGGCAGCGATAATTGCTCCCTGCTCTTCTCCATCTGCATCCAGGAGAAAAATGGCATCACCCGCCCGTTCGAACAGGAGGCGGTATTTCTTCTCGCTCTCTTCGATCTTCTGTTCATCGATTGCCCGTCGGTGATCAAAGATAATGATTCCGATAACTGCAAAAATCATGGCAAGAAGTCCGATCACGTAGAGGATGATGTTCAGCCGGTTCAGTTCAGTGCTCACTACCGAACTGTCCATGTCAATGCCGACAATTCCGACAACGTTTCCCGCCCGGTCCCGGATAGGGGCAAATCCCGAGAGTACCGTCCCCCATGTATCGGTAGTAAACTCCTGGTCAGCTGTGGGGGTGATAAATCCCATGAACAGTTCGGGTTCCGCGTCGGGATACGCCTGTCCGATCCCCGGTGAGTCTGAGTCATATCCGTAATCTCCGTCAACAACAAACACCACGGAATCGCCGTTTTTCCGCATGGTGTAGACATAGCGGATATCGGGGGTTGCCTGTTTTATGGACCGGAGCTGATCCCGGATATGGGTAAACTCCGCGGTGCTCTCCTCTCCTTCACGGATACGGGCATAGGAATCCCCGTCAATCTGGGAAGCTGTTGCACTTGCAACCGCGACCAGTTTATCCTGTACTGCCCCTTTGAGGGCGTGTTGTGTTTCTGTTGAAATGGAATAGACTATGATAATCGTGAGGATGAGGAACAGTAAGATAAGGACCGTGGAGATAATCCGGGAGCTCTTTTGTTGCATGGCGGGTGTCACATCACAAATAACCGAGAGTCAGTTGGTATCGTGTAACGGAGTATATTTGACAGGAAAATGGTTTCTCTCATTCTTGTATTTTTTTCCTGCACACATAGGTTTCGTTTCAATTCTCCGGGGGTATGTTTGTTTCTTCCCACCGCTTCCTGATTGCTGTACCCGCCAGGTACCCGGTCGAGAACGCGGCCTGCAGGTTGTATCCCCCGGTATCGCCGTCAATATCCAGAACTTCGCCCGCAAAAAAGAGGCCCGGCACAATCTTCGACTCCATTGTCTTCCCGTTCACGCCATCGAGCGCAACGCCGCCCCGCGTGACCATGGCAACAGAATATTCTCCGAGCGCTGCGACCGTGAGGGAAAACTCCGTACAGTTTGTCACGAGGGCAGATCGAAGGCCTGCCGAGAAGTGGGCGCATTTGAGATCCTCCCCGATGCCGGAGATCTTCAGCAGCTTGCGGTTCAGCCGTTCAGGGATAGGATACTTTGCCAGGATCGTGCTCACCTGCCAGCTGGTGTTCTCCGCTGCCCGCTGTGCAAGGTCGGCTGAAAACTCCTCGCGCCGCATGGGGCTGACAAATGAGAGCCGTATCACGTCACCGGGCCGGATGTTCCGCGAGGCATCGAGGATACCGGGTCCGGACAGGCCGAGGTGGGTGAAGAGAACGTCGCCGGTATGATCACCCGTTTTTTTGTTTTCCCGCCAGACCGTAAAATGCATCTTTTCAAACGAGATGCCGGCAAGGGCCGCAAACGGGAACGGTCGGATGAGGAGCGGGGTTAACGCGGGGCCTGTTTCCGTTACCGGCTGGCCGAGCGCAGCGGCAAACCGGTACCCGTCGCCGGTTGTCCCGCACTTCGGGTAGGATGCGCCACCGGTGGTGATGACAACGGTTGCGGTGTGGTACGTTCCACTCCCGGTCGTGACCGTGAACGCATTGCCCGTACGGGCAATGCCCGTAACCGGCTCGCCGCACCGGATGACAACGCCCTGTTTCCGGCATTCGGCAAGGAGGACCTCCAGCACTTCAGGAGAGCTCCGTGATGCCGGGAAGATCTTGCCGTTCTCTTCCGTCATAACCGAAAGGCCCCGCTCCTGGAAAAAAGCGATGAGGTCCCGGTTGGTGAACGACAGGAGGGCCGGCTTTAAAAATTTTCCGTGATCCCCGTAATGGTTAATAAACTCCCGGATCTCCCCGTTATGCGTGATATTGCACTGGCCGGAACCGGCCAGCAGGAGCTTGGCCCCGGGCTGCGGGTTCTTTTCGAGAACGAGAACCCGGAGACCGGCAGCCGCAGCCTGGATTGCGCAAAAAAGGCCTGCAGGCCCGGCGCCTGCCACCACAATGTCTGATTCCCCCATACATGCCTCCTACAGATTAATGCCGGTGCATTCCAGATGAATCATTCTGTCAGGATCACCGGACCGGTGTTTCCGGTTTTCCGGTATCCGCGCGTTCTCTCTTCACGGGTCATGGCTTTCCGCTATTCTGCCCGGGCAGGCCCACAGGAACCGTATGAAAGCATATATGGTGAATCCGTCCAAGATTGCATATACGATGTCAGACGGTGCTGGCACTCCCGGAATGAAGATACCTGCAAAAGCGGCGTCGCAGGACTACGAGCTGAGATTCCGCACAATGGCAGAGCATGTTACCCTGGGAATGTTTCAGCTTTCAAGAGGTCCCGAGGGGCGTATCCTCTCGACAAATCCGGTTCTGCCAAGGCTGCTCGGGTACGAACGCGCAGAGGAGCTGATTGGGAAACGTACGCGCGACCTCGTGGTTCTTGCCGGCGATTTCGAGGATCTCACGTCAGAGATAATAACAGAGGGATCCGTATCCGGCCGGGAGATCAGCCTGAAACGAAAGGATGGATCGGCAATCTGGGTCTCGATCCAGGCCTGGAAACTCCCGATATCCGGCGACGGGGAATCAGTTATTGAAGGTTTTGCTGCCGATGTCACCGAACACCGGGTCTTTGAGCAGGAGATGCATTACCATGAATCCGAGCTGAACCGGTTTGCCCTTGCCCTTGCCCAGGCCAATAAAAAGCTCAACCTGCTCTCGAGTATCACCCGTCATGATATCCTCAACAAGCTCACCGGTCTTAAAGGATACCTTGAGCTGATGAAAGGGGAAGTTACCAATCCAACGGTCACGGAATATCTCACGGTCCAGGAAGAGATCATAGAAACCCTGGTTGTCCAGATCCAGTTCACCAAGGATTACCAGGATATCGGTATTGAGACGCCCCGGTGGTTTGACGTCAGAGAGACCATCCTCACCTCAGCTGCTGTCCTCCCGCTCTCGTCCGTAACGGTTACGGTCGAGACCGGCAGCCTCTGGATCTATGCCGACCCGCTGCTCGAGAAGGTATTCTATAACCTTATCGAGAACGCCCTCCGGCACGGGGGAAGCCTGACCCGTATCACCTTCAGGGCAGAAATTTCAAATGACTCTGCCTGCATCCTCTGCGAAGATGACGGGTGCGGCGTTCCTGAGCAGTTCAAGGAAGCGATATTTCTCCGCAAACATTTCAGGAACACCGGCTTTGGTCTCTTCCTCTCCCGGGATATTCTGGGCATCACCGGCCTTTCGATCCATGAGACTGGGGAACAGGGTCATGGAGCACGGTTCGAGATTACGGTCCCGAAAGGTTATTTCCGGACCGGGAACGTATCTTTTTAAATTCTGTTGCCTGTCGGACATGCCCCTTCCCCGGTATCTTTCCCGATCACAGGCCGGGACCCTCGCATCACGGGGGATCACGTTTCTCTGCGGAACCGTTGTTGTGACCCTGCACTCCCGTGGGCATGATTCGTACAGGGTGTATTTTTTTACCAACCCACCGGTTCCCCGGTCAAAAAAATCCTGTTAGTGGTGGTGACTTTTTGTCCGCCTGCGAAGCGCCTCGGTGTAGTGGTGGCGCAGTTCGGCTGCCTCTTCCGGGGAGAAATCCGGTTTTTTGGTTGCGTGGAGATGCTTTTCCATCTCTTTTACAATATGTTCTGCCTCGTGGAAGTCCTCAACATCGAGATATGCGGGAGACTTATTCACTTCATTGGCATGGCCGCACTGCGGGCAGAGTTTCCAGCGCTGGAAACGATCCACGTACGAGAACTTCCTGCATCCCGGGCACCGGATGATGAGGTACATGGTAATCACGTCATGCGTGTTATCCTCTTAAAAATATATCGCTTTCCGGTAAAAAGGGCCGCCGTTTATTCCCGCGGGAGCAATCCGAAACCCCTATATCGTCAGTTCTTCTCATAGAGATGTGATTATGGAACCGATTTTGGTCATGGAACAGATTCAGGTCATGGGTGTCCGGGGACTTCCCCTCATCCACGCTGGTGACAATATCGCGGCACTGGTCTGTGAAAAAATGTCGTTGCAGGAGGGAGATATCCTCTGTGTAGCCTCGACCATTTATTCTAAAGCCAAAGGTTATACCAAGAAGCTTTCCGCCATTACCGCAACAGAGCGGGCCGAGCGGCTCGGGAAGCTGAATGGCGAGGATCCCCGCTTTGTCCAGGCCGTGCTGGATGCTTCGGATGATATTATCATGGAGCATCCGTTCATCCTCTCGGAACTCGCATTCGGGCATATCGGCGTTCGGGCCGGTGTTGACCAGTCCAACATCGAAGACGGGATGGTCATCTTCCTCCCCCCCGATCCAATGAAATCCGCAGCAGAGCTCCGGGACGAGATAAAAAAGGTCAGCGGGAATGATGTCGGCGTTATCATCACCGACACCTGCGGCCGGTCCTTCCGGCGCGGCCAGACCGGTAATGCTATCGGGTGGAGCGGGTTTCCCGCGATCCGGGATTTCCGGGGCGATACCGATCTCTTCGGGCACGTGCTCAAGATAACTGAAGAAGCGGTTGTGGACGAGATCGCCGGGTTCTCCAATTTTGTTATGGGGGAGAGCAACAATGGGATTCCGGCGGTCATATTCCGAAACTGCGGAAGATGGTCGGGCCATGACAACCTGTACTTCAGCAAAGACGAGGATATCACAAAGCGGGTCCTGAAAAAGACCGCTTTTGAATAACCTGTTTTTTAAGAATTGGATAAAAAAAATTATACGGTGGTCGCGAAGATGATGTCCAGGATGTAGATGATGATCCCGATTGCTGCCGCGACTACCATGACCGCTACCGGGCTGATATGAACAGCCCGCCGGTCCTCGCTCTCGTAATAGTTGACGAGACCTGCTGAGGAGAGTAATCTTCCACCTTGCTTCTTTGCCATACAAATATATTTCGTTTCCCGGCATATAAAAAAGAGTTACCTTCTATGAAAAGCACCGAGCAGATCCTTTCCGGCCAGGCCCTTCTTGGAGAAGATCTTCTGTTTTCACCGGCTGACATTCACATCCGGGACGGAATTATCATAGCGATTGAAGAGAATCCCCGCGCCCCTCCGGTAATCCTCTGCCCGGCACTCTTCAATGCCCACACGCATCTTGGCGATACGATTGCCATGGATTGTGGAGTAACGGGAGACCTCATCTCGCTCGTCACCCCCCCGGACGGCCTGAAGCACCGGCTTCTTGCAGCAGCGTCACGCGAGGATCTTGTTGCCGGCATGCGGGAGAGCCTTGAGGGTATGGCCCGGTCCGGTACTGCCGGGTGCGCTGACTTCCGGGAAGGGGGCCGCGAGGGTGTCCTTGCCCTGCGGGACGCAGCCCGGGGCCTGCCGGTGACCCCGCTCGTCTTCGGGCGGGAAGGTGGCGAGCTGATTGCCGGGGGTCTTGGGATCAGCAGCACCCGGGATTGTGCGGACGCTGAACGGCAGGTGGGAGAGGCCCGGAAATCCGGAAAGATGGTGGCGTTCCATGCCGGCGAACGGGATTCGGAGGATGTAGACTCCGCCCTTGCCTTTGACCCCGATCTTATCATTCACGCAACGCATGCAACGAAAAAACAGCTCCGGTTCTGTGCCGAGAACGGGATCCCGATAGCGGTCTGTCCCCGGTCCAACTGGATTTTGGGTGTAACTAATACCTCCCGCCATCCTCCGATCAGGCTGATGCAGGATTGCGGCTGCCGGATCCTGCTCGGCACCGACAACGTGATGTTCGTGCCTCCCGATCTCTTCTCCGAGATGGCATTTGTGTCCGCCATATACGGGCTCGAACCCCGGGAGATTCTCCACTCCGCAGTTGACGGGTCTTTCCTCACCGGAAGCCCGTATTTTATCCGGAAGGGCGCACCTGCAAACCTGTTTGCGATCTCCTTTTCTGCATCCGCCCTGCGATTCTCGCGCGATCCGCTTGCCACGCTGGTGAAACGGGCGAATTTTGCCGATATCGGCAATAATGTTTTTAATTTACAACTCAAATAAAAAAGGCATGTTTGTTTTGGGTGATGACCATGTTTAAAACAATCCTTGTCGCAATAGATGGTTCGGAGGCCAGCCGGTGTGCATTTGACAAAGCGGTCGATATCGCAAAGGCAGGAAATGCAACGCTCCATGCTGCCTATGTTGTTGAAACCGGTTTGTTCTCATCCCTTCCTGCTGATAATACTGTCGAGATCATGTACAATGTTCTCCAGAAGGAGGGCGAAGCAGTTCTCGGGAAGGTAAAAGTTACCGCCGCAGCAAAAGGCGTTGCTTTTACCGCACATGCTCTGTCAGGCCATGCAGGAAGCGAAGTCATCACCCTCGCAGATAAGATCAAGGCGGACCTGATCGTTGTCGGCTCCCATGGAAAGAGCCAGACAGACCGTCTCCTGATTGGCAGCGTAAGCACGTTTGTTGTAACCCACAGCACGGTCTCTACCCTGGTGGTGAGATCATAACAGACCAGATTGTCAAAGACTACATGACGTCGGATGTAGTCCACGTTGATATCCCGGGAAACCGCGATGATGTCTTAAAAATTCTCAAACGCACGGGAATCTCCGGTGTTCCGGTAATCAAGAACAAGAAGATTGTCGGGATCATCACGCGAAAGGATCTGCTCAGGAAGCCCGAAGAGACCCAGCTCGGCCTTCTCATGACCTCGAAACCGGTTGTAATCGGGCCGGACATGGAACTCAAAGAAGCAGCCCGGATGCTCGTATCCCAGAGGATCCGCAGACTGCCGGTGGTTGAGGATGGGGTGCTGGTAGGTCTCCTGTCGGTAGCAGACGTCATCTCCGGCCTTGCCCAGCTCAAGAACCGCGAAGAGATCAAGGACAAGTACACGAGCAACACGTTTGCCCTCTGGGAAGAGACTCCCCTTCCGGTTGTCGGCAGGGTCATGGAGATCTCCGGCGTTGATGCAATTCCTATTCTCGATGCTGAGAACAAACTTCAGGGCATCATCTCGGAACGTGACCTGATCCGGAATTCCAGCATTGAGGATTCTGTAGGTGTATCCGATTTCTCCAACGGGACTGATGATGATGAATGGACCTGGGAGAGCATTCGCGATAACCACACCATCAGTTTTGGGATCTCCCGCGTGCAGCTTCCCAACCGGCCCGTAAAACTGGCCATGGTCAGGAACGTTGTGGCAGTCCCGCAGAATGCCGAAGTGAGCGAGTGTGCTCTCAAGATGAAACGCTCGCGTGTAGACCAGCTCCCGGTTGTGAATGGCGACAAGAAACTCGTTGCCATGCTCTTTGACCGCGACCTGATCCGGGCAATGTGCAACGACAGATCTGAATAAAAAGCGCCGGTGCCCCCTGAACGCCGGGGCGGAAAAAACCCGTCCCTGCGTCAATGCACCATTGGAAACCTTTAAATTTCCATCTATCATCTAATATTTCAGGCGCTTTTAAGAAAATTTTTTAGCGTTCATTTATTTTTAGGGTGTTACTATGCCTGAACAGGTACAGGAGTCCATGAAGGGGACGACAACCATCGGTATCGTTTTTGCCGGTGGTGTGATCCTAGCAACCGAGAAGCGGGCGACCATGGGCTACATGATCGCAAGCAAGAAAGCGAAAAAAGTATACCAGGTGGCAGACCGGATCGGCATGACCACTGCCGGCGGGGTCGGCGATGCACAGCAGCTCGCACGCATCCTCACGGTCGAGTGCAACTTATACCAGATCCGAAGGTCCCGCCCGATCACGGTCGGTGCCACGGCAACGCTCCTCTCCAATTATCTCAACCAGAACCGGTACTTCCCGTACTACGTCCAGCTCCTTGTTGGCGGCGTTGACGAGAAAGGTCCGGGCGTCTATTCGGTTGATGCAATGGGTGGTGCTACTAAGGAGGAGGAAGTTGTTGCAACCGGCTCCGGCTCCCCAATGGCATACGGTGTACTGGAGGACCGGTTCCGGCCCAATATGAGCGAGGACGAGGCGATCGAGATTGCCGTCCGCGGGCTTAAATCGGCAATGAAACGCGACGCCGGATCCGGTGAAGGAATCCACATTGTTGTAATCACAAAAGACAAGTATGAAGTCCAGAGCGAGGATATTGTGAAGAAATATCTCGCAAAGACCTCTTCATAAACTTTTTTAGGACGATTATTTCATGCAAATCGAAGAGCGGCTCAAAGAGCTAAAAGACAAGATCAACGAGAAAGTGCCCCATGGCATTACGGTGACGCAGGTAGAATTCGAAGGCCCCGAACTCGTCATTTATACTGACGACCCGAAACGGTTTGCAGACGAGGCTGACCTGATCAAGATCCTTGCCCGCGACCTGCGCAAGAGGATCGTAGTGCGGCCGACGATCCTTGAAGATCCCGAGAAGGCTTACAACGATATCAAGGCCGTTGTCCCGGAGACTGCCGGCATAACGGACATCTTTTTTGATGCTGATACCGGCGAAGTCTTAATCGAAGCAGAAAAGCCCGGTGTTGTTATCGGCAAGAACGGAACCACCCTCCGGGATATCACCCGCCATATCGGCTGGACCCCGAAAGTTGTCCGGACTCCGCCGATTGAGAGCAGCACGGTCAAGCAGGTACGGCAGTATCTCCGATCTGTCAATGAGGAACGAAAACAGTTCCTGCGGACAATCGGCCGCCGTATCCACCGCGATATTCCCGGGCGGGAAGAAGGCAAGGATGCCGTGAAGCGGGACCAGTGGCTCCGGGTCACCATGCTCGGCTGCTGCCGGGAAGTGGGCCGGGCAGCCTTCCTTCTCTCGACGCCAAACAGCAAAGTGCTCATTGACTGCGGGGAAAAACCGGATAACCAGAACGGCACCCCGTACCTGTATGTCCCGGAGATCCACCCCCTCTCCCAGCTCGATGCGGTTGTTCTCACCCACGCCCACCTTGACCACTGCGCCCTCGTTCCCCTCCTGTACAAATATGGCTATGAAGGCCCGGTCTACTCTACCCCCCCGACCCGCGACCTCTCGGCCATGCTCCAGCTGGACTACCTCGATGTGATCAACAAGGAAGACCGGAAGATCCCCTATTCCTCGCAGGATGTCAAGACCTATATCCGGCACTCCATCACCCTCAACTACGGCAGCGTCACGGACATAGCCCCCGATATCAAGCTCACGTTCCACAACGCCGGTCACATCCTTGGCTCGGCAATCGCCCATTTCCACATCGGTGACGGGATGTACAATATCGCGTTCACCGGTGACTTCAATTACAGCAAGAGCCGGCTCTTCAACCCGGCGGTCAACCAGTTTCCGCGCCTTGAAACGCTCTTCATGGAGAGCACGTACGGCGGGTCCAATGATTTCCAGCAGCCCCGGGCCGATGCCGAAGCCCGGCTCTACGAGACCGTTAACAATGTCATCCAGCGCGGCGGGAAAGTCATCATCCCGGCCTTTTCCGTTGGCCGGTCCCAGGAAGTCATGCTCGCCCTCGAAGAAGGTATGCGTCTTGAGAAGATCCCGAAAGTCAAGATCTACCTTGACGGTATGATCCGCGAGGCTACGGCCATTCACACAACGTACCCGGAGTACCTGAACACGGAACTCCGCAACCAGATCTTCCGCGAAGGCATGAACCCGTTCCTTGCCGAATGCTTCCAGCAGGTGGACTCGTCCGACCTGCGCGAGAAAGTGATGAACGGCGACCCGTGCGTCATCATCTCCACGAGCGGGATGCTCAACGGCGGCCCGGTCATGGAATATCTCCTGAATCTTGCCCAGGACGAGAAGAACGCGCTTGTCTTTGTCGGGTACCAGGCCGACGGCACGTACGGCCGGCGCATCCAGAAAGGCTGGCGCGAGGTGCCGATGGGCCGGAAGGGAACGATCACCATCAACCTCGAGATTGTCACGGTCGATGGTTTCTCCGGCCACTCCGACCGGCGGCAGCTGATGAACTACATCGGCCAGATCCAGCCCCGGCCCGAGAAGATCTTCTGTATCCACGGGGACGAGAACAACACTATCGATCTCGCCAGTTCCATCTACAAGCGGTACCACATCGAGACCCATTCGCCCATGAATCTCGAGACCTATCGTATGGTCTGACCTGATTGCAATGCGTACCCCCTTCATCCTTTTTTTCGGCATCTTTGTTGTCATGGCCCTCTCGAACGCGGTTGTGCCCGTACTTCCGGCATACGCGGATTCGTCTTCGGTCCAGGGGGCAATCTATTCCGCATACTTCCTCGGGGCCCTTGTCAGTACCCTTCCCGGGGGAATCCTCTCTGACCGCTTCGGCCGGATGACGATGATGAAGGCCGGCCTTGCAATGACGGTCATAAGCGGCATTCTCCTCACCTTTGCTCTTTTGCCCGGTCCCGTGCTCGTTCTCCGTCTGGCTGAAGGTATCGGCGCCGGGTTCTTTGTTGCTGCAGCAATGTCCTGCGTGAATTCCCGTCCCGACCACGCAAGGATGAGCGGGTATTTCATGGCCCTCTTGAATGCCGGCCTTGTTCTCGGTCTTGTCTGTTCCGGCTGGCTTTCCACGGCAATGGCATATCCCCAGGCCGGCGTCCTTGCGTTTACGTGTCTTGCAATTATCCCGGCACTCGTCAGTCTCTCCCTCCGGGATCGCGGGGAACGCGTTGCAAAAACATTTGATTATGCGTTTTTCCGCACGCTCCTCCGTGAGTACCGGTGGCTCTGGCTCTCCTCGGTCATCCTTGTCGGAATCACCGGTGTTGCGAGTTCGCTGTACCCGAAATTTTCCGGTCTCCCGGCCGATATCCTTGGGATCTGGATTGGCGGGATGAGTGTAGCGACCATTATTGCCGTCCTCCTGATCACCCGGTTTTCGCTGCCGCCGATAGCAACGATCCGTTGTTCGGCAGTTCTTATGGCCCTCGGTGCCATCCTCTCGTTCTATACGCCGCTTGGCCTCATGCTGCTTGGAGCGGTAGCGGGAATTGTGATGATCGCCCAGATGGCGTTCCTTGCCGGTATCAAAGGACACCAGGGTCTTGTCATGGGTGTCTTTTCGACAACGAGCTACCTGGGAATGGCCCTTCTCCCGGTACTTGCCGGTGTTGTTGCCGATGAAGCCGGGTTTTTCGCTGCGTTTTGTGCCGCAGCTGCCTGCGGGCTGGTTGTTCTTGTGACAATTGGCCGATGCACGTCCTGCACGAAATTATGCCGGTAATTTTCTTTTTGCGGGATCCCTTCAGTCTGCACTTCTCCCGCATATTCAGTCCGTCAAAATGGGTGTCCGGATCATGAATCTGGGGCGCGTGGTGGCGGGAAAAAACCGTCCGATCCAGTGAAAAACAATACATTCATCAGCGATCAAAGGAAAGTTCGTCATGAGATTATGCGATTGAATGTACTATTCCTGTGTCTTATCCTCGCGCTTGTCGCGGTGCCTGTAGTCTCGGCAGAGGATTCCGGAGATTGGATCCTCAAGGGCCAGAATGCGATAACGGTTGGAAATTATGACCTGGCACTCACGTATTTCAATAATGCTCTTGAGCTTGACAAGAGTTCCGCAATTGCATTGTCCGGAAAAGCAGTTGCACTCAACAACCTGGGGCAGTACGATGCAGCTCTTGCAGCCGCAGACCAGTCGCTTGCCATTCGTTCATCCGGTGCCGATGCGCTGAATGCCCGGGCATTTGCCCTCTATCATCTGGCACGATATGCTGAAGCCGTGGTTGCTTATGACAAACTCTTCGTGGTTCAGGGCAACCGTGCAGAAGCGTACTGCGCTCAGGGTTCTTCGTACATGTACCTGAATTTATCGGATATGGCCGCAGTGTCGTATACCAAATGCACGGCTCTCGACTCTGCCAACTTCGATGCCTGGAACAGCCTGGGTGTTGCGTACCTGTCCCAGAAAAAATACACAGAGGCCCTGGATGCATTCGATCACGCAACTGCAATCACGGTGAAAAGTGCCGAGGTCTGGAACAACAAGGGACTTGCCCTGGCAGGTCTTGGGAGACCAATGGATGCCACTGACTGTTTCAACAAGGCACTCGGGATCTCTCCTTCATTTGCTGATGCCCAGAAGAACAGGGCTGATATGTACGGGAAAACCCAGATGTACAATATTTCCGGGGGAACGCCAACGCCGACAATACCTCCCTGGAAACTCGCGACCTCTGCAAAAACGGTATCTCCCACCGCGACCTCCCCAGGAACCACATTGACGATTGCAACGGCAGCACCCGTTGAAACAATCAATCCTGAAATCCCTGCAACGAGTGTCCCGGTTCCCCGGAAGACAACCTATTCCCCGCTTTCTCCCGTCACCGCTCTTTGTGCCGTGATTGGTGTCAGTTTCCTTGTATTTCTCTCAAGGAAAATTCAAAAATAAAAAAAATATTCTCTTTTAGTTTTCCGCGTACCTTTTCAGGATTCCCTGGTAAATGAGCGATGCTTTTTCCAGGGCGTCAACCGTAACGCGTTCGTCTACTGCATGAAGGAGCGAGATCTCCCCGGGACCATATTCGATCACCCGGAATCCTTTAAGGCGGAGATGCCGTGCATCGCTTGCCGCCCACTGGACAATGGGGAAGGTCTTCCCCCCGTACACTTTGGCGATCTCGCTGCAGGTTATTGAAACAAGCGGACAGGACGGATCCGTGAACGACGGTTCGTTTGTCTCCGCGGAAACGACCGTTCCCCGGGGTGCATGTTCGCGTATGCGGCTTAAGAGTTTTGTAATATCGCATCCCCACGGGATCCTCATCTCGAGTTCAAGGTCGCAGTGCTGTGCTACGACATTGGATTTTTCCCCGCCATGTATAATCCCGGGATTAAACGTCAGCCGTTTGAGTATATCCCGGACCCCTTCGATATGAAACTCCTGGCTTAACACCCCGCTTGAAGCTTCAATGATCTCCTGGAGGTTTTCGTCAACCGGGTAACTGGCAGCGCTCTCCGTTTTCATGTACCCGATTAAGTCCATTGCCTCGACAATGGCACTGACCCCTACCGCCGGATAGAGGGAGCCGTGACCCGGGGTTCCGGAGAACCTCACGTCGAGCCGGGAGAGCCCTTTCTGGCCGATTGTCGGGTGACGTGTCGGGGTCGGCTCTGCTATCAGGCAGTCGCAGGGATGCAGTGCTTTCTTTGAAAGAAGATACCGTGTCCCCTGCTTCCCGCCCGTCTCTTCATCGCAGACGAATGCCAGTGAGGCCGGCAGTTCCATGCCCTGGTTCACCCGTGCCTCACAGGCAGCAAGGATCGCGGCACAGCCGCCTTTCATATCGGTTGCCCCGCGTCCCCAGACAAACCCCCCCTCTATATGGCCGGAAAACGGCGGGTGGGTCCAGGTCTCGTCCCGAGCCGGGACCACATCAACATGTCCCATGAGAAGAAGGCTGGTGGATGGATCTTCTGCAATGAGATTATGTTCATCTTTCGAGGCTTCAAAAACCTGCGAGCGGATTCCAATCCCCTCCAGGAATACCCGGATGTACTCGATGACCTCCGCAGTTGCTCCCGGCGGGTTCTCGCTGTTTATCGCGACAAGATCGGAACAGATCCGGTTAACCTGCATTCCCGCTGCACCTCATTCTGCCCTGATCTGTGAACAATACTCCCTAAAAAGGCCCGAGAGGGATGCGTCGTCATACAGGCTCTTTAAGAATTCGGGTTCGAAGAACTCGTCGATAACCGGAAAGAAGAACTCCGCGGGAAGCGGGCGCTTGCTGTCGGGATCGAGAACGATCCGGAAACTCCGGTAGCTTGCGGGGTCTTCGCTGTCGTAGATCATCTGCCAGAGGGACGGGAGACGAAGGAACCGGTCCGGCTTCTCTTTTCTGAGCCAGTTTACAAACCCGGGGAATTTCGGCCGGTCACCTTTCTTCTCCTCATCAATTCTCCAGCGCAGGTACTCTGCGCCCATAATATTTTTCGGGGATTCGTAGTGGTAGGCGTAGATGCTGGCGGTATAATCTATGTGGGCAAGAGAGTCGATGAAGTAGAAGTAAAGAACTTTGTTGAAGGACCCGGTATCGTGGAGCATTAAGGATTTCCCGTACAGGTGCTCGAGGACCGGGAGGTATTCGTTATCGTCTTCCATATCCCTTTAGTTCGCTTGGGCATTGTAAATACGTTGCCGTTTAGGGATACCGGACATTCAGATCAGTGGCGGCTGAAAGAAAAAAGGGGCTATTTGTAAAATGGTTCCCGCAGGGAGACTGCGTATCTGAACAGCTCTTCCAGCTCCTCGCCGCTCTTCCCACGGATATCGACATGGTTGTCTGTCCGGAGCAGGCAGGGCTTGAGTTTTCCGTCCGAGGTGACGCGGAGCCGGTTACAGAACGTACAGAACTCCGAGTTATGGCGCGGGCGGACCACCTCGACCTCAGCCCCGTCCAGACAGTATTTTTTCCGGTGGTGCATCCGCCTTGTTATGATCTGCTTTGAGCGCGAAGCAAGCGATGATTCCAGACCGTCAAGCTTGGTGTGGTGCTCGCAGCTGTTGAAGTCCATGAGTTCGATGAGCTGCAGGACAAGATTGCGGTTGCCCCGGATATAGGCAAGGAAATCATCGATCTCGTGGTCGTTGATCCCTTCGAGAACCACCATGTTGATCTTGATAGGAGTGAGACCGGCTTCGATACCCGCTTTCATGCCTTCAAGAACCTTGTCGAGCTTGTCAAAGCCGGTGATCTTTTTGTAGGTTTCGGGATTGATGCTGTCAATGCTCACGTTCACCCGCTTCATGCCTGCCGCCTTCAAGTCCTGGGCATACTTTGCAAGAAATATCCCGTTCGTGGTCATGGAGGACTCCATGCCCGGGGGCACGGAGCGGACAATGTCGATGATATCATTTCTGAGCAGGGGTTCCCCGCCGGTAAATTTTACGCTCCGGATGCCGAACTTTGCTGCAACCCTCAGGATCTCCGCTACCTGCTCCTTTGAAAGTTCTGCATCGGGGTGGTCTTCTCCCTCGCGGTGACAGTAGATGCACGATAAATTGCATCGCGGTGTTAAGCTGATGCGGATGTTGCTCACCGGGCGGTTGTAGGCGTCTTTGAGAACCATGGTCTGGATCAATCCGAGAAATTTTTTGCAACAACGTAAAGCTCGGTACTTCCCTTACGGGTCGATTTGGTGTTGCAGGTCTTTACCGAGTAGAAATGTTTCTTGACCTCGCTGTAAAATTCCGGGAAATCCGTGCCCTGGAAGGATTTGATTGCAAAATTGCCGCCGGGTTTGAGCACTTTTACGGCAAAGTCGAGTGCCATCTCGTTGAGTTCGATGATCCGCGCCTGGTCGTAACTGTGGTGCCCGGAGAGTTTGGGGGCCGCATCGCAGACAACGACATTGACGATCCCGAGCGTTGATTTGGCCAGTTCCTGGACTTCGGGGTCCGTTAAGTCGCCCTGGATTGTTTCCACACCCTCAAGATCGGCTATCTGGTTGAGATCAATCCCGAGAACGCGGGCCTGGGTCATGGTCCGGAGAATCTGCAGCCAGCTGCCGGGTGCTGCCCCGAGATCGATGACATTGTCATCGGGACGGATGATGGAAAACTTGGTCTGGATCTCGATCAGTTTGTATGCGGCCCGCGAACGGTACCCCTCATGTTTTGCCCGCATGTATGTTTTATCGTAACCCCATTGTGAACCCATGACCGATCGATCTCCCTCTTGATTCCGGGTTGTAAACCCAAAACGCTATAATTAAAGTATGACGATATACTAGATAAGAGAGTTTGTTAAGGGGTACGCGATGTTAAAGGCAACTATTGATGCAGACATTTTCAGGGAAGCTATCGATGCGATCTCGGCTCTCATCCCCGAGTGCCGGCTGCATACGGATGAATCGGGATTCTCCACGCGGGCTGTTGACACGGCAAACGTGGCGATGATCAACCTCACGCTCAAGAAAGAGGCATTCGATTCATTCAAGGCAACTCCGAGCCAGCTGGGTATCGACATAACCAAGATGAAGAACATTTTCGGCATGGCCGGAAAAGGCGACCTCATCAGCCTTGAACTTGGCGACAATGCCCAGAAGATGTCGGTCTCGGTGCATGGCTACCACTACTCCATCACGCTCCTTGATACAAATACCATCAGGAAAGATCCCAATCCCCCGACTATCAGCCTGCCGGGCAAGATTGTTATCAGGGGCGATGACCTCAATAACGCAATGAAGGCCGCCGCGGTCATCTCGGACAAGATTGCACTCGGGATCAATCCCAAGGATGAGACGTTCTATCTTGTTGCGGAAGGCGACACCGATCACATCCGGCGCGAATTCTCAAAAGACGAACTCATCTCGATTGCCCCGGCTGAAGCCCGCTCCCTCTTCTCGCTCGATTATCTCAAGGATATGGGAAAGGTCATGAGCAAGGCCGACCAGGTCGAGATCTTCCTTGGTATCGACCACCCGGTCCGGTTCTCGTTCGATATTGCCGGCGGGAACGGCCACGTCGAGTACCTCCTTGCCCCGCGGATAGAGGCTGACTGATGGATTTTGCTCCATCCGCAAAGGAACTATCCCATTTTCCGTTTTTAAAAAAAGCCCAGGATCATATCAAGAACCGGTTCTCATCTCTTAATGCCCTGCTCAAGGACCGGCACGGGGATGCGCTCATTGAATCTGCTGTGACCCGTATCCAGGATGCGCTCACGCCAAAAAAAAAAGCAGATTACGAAATATCCGTGTCAGCTGAAGATGAGATCGCCTCGTATGCGCTTGCGCGGATCATCGCGTCCTGCATAAACGACCGCCAGCTGCTCGACCGGCTGACCCGGTATGAATCCGAGCGGGCGTATCATTTTCTTGTCAGTGAGGAGGAATGGAACCAGAATTACCGGCAGGGTGACAGCGACTATTCCCTCCTTTTTGCAGGAATGTCGGAGGAACTTGGCATCCATGTCTCCTCTGACCGGATGGCGCTTGCCGATTACGTTGAACTGGTATCCCCCATGCACGATGACCGGTACCATCTTATCAACCGCCAGGTAGAGCGCGGATTTGTCCGGGTAAAAAAGGAGGAACGCTATGAGCTTCTCCGGGAACGGATACGGGTTCTCATGCGCCGGGATCTCCCGCATAAAGTGCCCACGGCCCTCTGCGAGCAGCTTGCGCCGAAAGCTGCCCGGATCAAAAAAGCCTACCAGGAGCAGATGCTCCAGCAGTTCGGGTCGATCGAGGAGAGCGCATTTCCTCCGTGCATGCAGGCCCTGATCACAGCCCTGACATCCGGCACCAACTTAACTCATGCCGGGCGGTTCGCCCTCACCGCGTTCCTGCATACCATCGGGCTGGACGTGCCGGGGATAGCTGCTCTCTACGGGCGGTCGCCGGACTTCGATATCGAGCGGACCATGTACCAGGTGGAACATATCACCGGCCGGGGCGGTTCCGGGACGGAATATACAACGCCGGCATGCGCGGCCATGCGGACCACCGGCATCTGTGTCCATGCGGACAAACTGTGCGAGCGGGTCAACCATCCGCTGAGTTACTACAAGGCAAAAAAAAGAGACGTTTTCCGGACGAATAAAAAATCCGGTGCAGAAAATACGGGTGACGGAAAAAAACCCTCCCCGCCTACGTGATCTTTTCGTTGACGAGATATCCTGCCCCGGACAGGAACAGGATAAACACAATTATTGCCGCCAGGTACGCAAATGCTGCCGCCATCACCATGGGCAGAACCGCTAGTAGTACGATTAAGATTAAAAATGCGATCAAGCCGATGACCACATCAAGAAGTCGTGCATCCATTCAGAGAATTTTTGCTCCCGGAAGATATAGGCTTATCGACGAAATCCTTTTTCTCATACGGGCCCAAGTATCTTGTCAGAAGCCAGGAGACCCGGTTATTCCCGGGATTCCGGACGTGATCGTGTGAACAACCCTGCGCAGGAACGGAATGATGTTCTTGAAACCCTGGTGGGTGCAAAGAGCCTTCTTGAAAAAAATCTGCATGCGGATCTCGTTCCCGCGGAGGGAGTATCGTTTGGCTATGCAATGCGGGGAGCAAGGGATGCCGGGGGAGTTGCGGCAGCAGGGGAACGGATCCGCCCTTCCGCCGAAGGTGCTCCGGTTAAGGGTACCTGTGCGTTTGGTTGCGACGAAGAAATTGCCCGGGTTATCCTCACCGCAATGAAATTCGATCCCCGCGTGCGCAGTGCCGCCATACTCCGGCTCTCGCCCCGGGCAAAGACCGTATTGTGCGATGACCTGTTTCTTGAATCTGCGAGCTGCGCGAACTCCGCACAACCGGGTACGGGTACCATGGACTGGGGGATTGCATCCTGCTGCAAGCGGGGCATCCCCGACGTAATTTTTTACCGTGACGGCGATACTGCCCTTGCGCGGATCCTCATTTTTGGCGAGGATCCGGCCGACGTTGTAAACAATATCATTATGTGCTCAAACCGCATTTAACATATAGAATTCTTGAGGATCTTTCATGGGAATCAAGCCGTCATATATCAAAAGCCTTGGAACCGAACTGGTGAACAAACAGCGCGAGAACTTCTCGAACAATTTTGAGGAGAACAAGCAGCAGCTTGGCAAGTCCGCAATTATCGGAAGCAAGCGTGTACGGAATCGCGTCGCCGGATACATTACAAGAAAAATAAATACCAAAAGACGCTCATAACCCTATTCATGTTTGAAGGTGTCCTTCCAGCAATCATTACCCCTTTTAAAAGAAACTCTGCAATGAGCCTGGATGTCCAGGGTCTCAGTCGCAACATCGAGTTTCTTCTTTCCTGTGGCATTCACGGGATTGTGCCCTGCGGTTCGACCGGAGAGTCCGCGACTCTCACGTTCGAGGAACATGAGAAGGTTGTTGCCCTTACCGTCGATAAGGTCAACGGCAAGATCCCGGTCCTTGCCGGGACCGGTTCCAACAACACTGCTGAAGCGGTGCGGCTGACAAAGGCGGCGAAGGACATCGGTGCGGACGGGGCGCTCGTCATCAGTCCGTACTACAACAAGCCCAACCGGTCCGGTCTCATCAAGCACTATACGAAACTTGCTGATCTCGACATACCCGTGGTCATCTACAATGTCCCGGGCAGGACCGGCCAGAATCTTGAGCCGGATCTCATTGCCGAGCTTGCCGCCCACCCGAACATTGTCGGTGTCAAGGAAGCAAGTGGCAACATCGGCCAGATCTCGCGGATCATCGAGGAGACTCAGGACGAGGATTTCGTAGTCATCTCCGGTGATGACAACATCACCCTCCCCATCATGGCCCTGGGGGGGGCCGGTGTCATCTCGGTTGCAGCAAACGTGGATCCACGGGGCATGATCGCCATGTACGACGCAATAAAGGCTGGCGATTATCAGAAGGCGCTTGTCCTGAATTTCGCTCTGTCACCCCTCTTCCGCTCGATGTTCATCGACACGAACCCGATCCCGGTGAAGAGAGCTGTTGAACTTATCGGCCTTGCGGGCGGTCCGGTCCGGCTCCCGCTGGATGAGCTCGATGCAAAGAGGACAGAGCAGCTTACGAAGATCCTTGCAAACCTGCCCAAAGCCGGGTCAAAGGTACGCCCGGCAGCGGCTGCAAAAAGGCCGGCCGCAAAGAAAAAAATGCCGGTAAAACCCGCCTCAAAGAAACCCGTGTCAGGGAAACCTGCGGTAAAACGGAATACTCGGTGATCCTGCAATGATCAAAGTTGTAGTCTGTGGTGCATCCGGCCGTATGGGCCAGACGCTTGGCCGGATGGTAAAAGAATCGCCGGATCTTGAACTCGTTGGAGGTATCAACCTCCGGCGCAGCTCTTTTTTTGGCGTAGATATTGTCGAAACAAAGGATGCAGAAGATCTCCTGAAGAGTACCAAGGCTGATGTCTTAATCGATTTCACGATTGCCAGCGCGGCAGTGGAGAATGTGAAGATGGCCGCTCGCAACAATGTTGCACTGGTTGTCGGGACCACCGGTTTTACCGCCGAGCAGCGGGCCGTAATGGAGAAGGCTATCAACGGGCATGTTCCTGCCGTCATTTCCAGTAATTACTCTGTTGGTGTCAACATCTTCTGGCAGCTGCTGCGGGAAGCAGGAAAACTCCTGAAGGACTACGATATCGAAGTGATCGAAGCCCATCACCGCAACAAGAAAGACGCGCCGAGCGGCACGGCCAAGACCATCCTTCAGATCCTGGACGAAAGTGCCGGCTGCCGCGAGAAGATGTACGGCCGCGAGGGCATGACCGAGCGGAAGAACGAGATTGGCGTCCATGTGATCCGGGGCGGCGATATTGTGGGTGACCACAAAGTCATGTTCTCGCAGAACTATGAGACCATCGAACTCTCCCACCGGGCATACGACCGGTCGGTTTTTGCCACGGGCGCACTGCATGCCGTCCGCTGGGTAGTGGGGAAGAAACCTGGCATTTACGGCATGGATGATGTCCTGAACCTGAATAAAAAATAATCCTTTTTTTCTCTGAGAGTATTATTCCACGCAATCAGGTTTCCCCACCAACACCTCCACTCCACTGTTGTGACGGGGTGTATTGCGATGATGCCGTAGTATCACTTCATAAAAATTCCGGGTTTTTGTACTGGTAAGCATCATCAGCTCCCCCGCGTCCGTACCCGCGGGACCGGCGCAATGGAATGATCCGATACACAATATGCGTTTTTACCGGATCCTTCTGCGAAATTTTTTTTAATTTCTTTGGGTTTTTATTTGCCGGTTCACGCCGTATCTTCATAAGAACGATCCTGCATATTGTCCATTTGTCCAAAAAAACGCCGGCAGGCCCATATAGAAACCTATTTTTTGTCTTTTGTGAAACATATACGATGGAGGAAACAAGTTGGTAGCAATTGTTGACACCAATAAATGTACCGGATGTGAAACCTGCGTGAGCGAATGCCCGGCATCTGCAATCGCCATGGAGAACGAAAAGGCAAAAGTTGACAAGGATATGTGCGTGGACTGCCAGACCTGTGTCGATGTCTGCCCGGCAGAAGCTATCCACATGGAATAAGTGTTCCGGATATTTCTCCCCGTGCTTTGTTTTTTTGTTCTTTCTGCCGCGGGAAGCTTTTTTCTGTATTGATTCCGGTTTTGTATACATCCATTCTCACAGACTGCTCATAATCCGGGTTCCAGTACTTCGCTAATTTCAGAATGGATCAATACCCCCAAATTTTCCTGCACATTCCGAATCTGGATTATGGCCCATGTTGGCCTCCGGGGGCCCAATCAGGTACCAGATGATACAAAGGTCAACCAAAAAACCCTCCTTTCAGAACACCGCCAAAGGGAAAAAAATAATGCACCGCAATTTGACCGGTTTTGGATTTTTGCCACAAATTACGGGAATAATTTCCGCGGTGGACAACATTGTCCCATTTTTGTGTTCGCTACCGGGCCCTGATGGGGAAATAAGCCCGTTTCTATCCCGGATTGAGGCACGAGAATGTATGTCTGATGGCAGGGCGCTTTTATCCCATACGGTGTGGGATAATTAAAGAAGTACTGGGTTCCGGGATTTTATCGTTTCCTGCATATAATTCCAAAAAACAACGTTTTTATCCACGCAGGTGAAATGGGATTTTACAACCCGTCGTAACAACAAAACGGGGAATACCCACTATACAGGAACTGTCACCTATGATCAATGTTGGAGTGCTCGGTGCAACGGGCGCGGTTGGTCAGCGATTTGTTGAACGCTTAGCGGATCATCCCTGGTTCAACCTCACGACCGTAGCCGCGTCCGAACGCAGTGCGGGAAAGCCGTATGGAAAGATTGTGAAATGGCGCCTTGAAACGCCGTTTCCGGAAAATATTGGAAAGATCAAAGTTGTTCCCACATCGCCAAAATCGATGAAAGATGTCGATCTTGTCTTCTCTGCGCTTCCCGCAGAGATCGCAACCGATGTTGAACGTGAGTTTGCCGATGCAGGCATAGCTGTCTGCAGCAATGCGAGTTCGTACCGGATGCTGCCGGACATCCCGCTTGTGGTTCCGGAAGTAAACCCGGAACACCTGGGTCTCATTGATGTCCAGAAAGATGCCGGGCGCGATGGTTTCATTGTGACGAACCCGAACTGCTCGACCATCATGATGGTCACTGCCCTTGCCCCCCTCCGTTCATTCAAATTCACGGATGTCCGGGTTGCAACCATGCAGGCAATCTCGGGAGCCGGTTTTGAAGGCGTGCCTGCAATGGCGATCTATGACAACGTCATTCCTTACATTGGCAAGGAAGAGGAGAAGATGGAGACCGAGACGCTCAAGATCATGGGGACCCTCAAAGGCAAGAAAGTCGCAAACGCCCCGTTCAGGGTGAGCGCCAGCTGCCACCGTGTCCCGGTTATTGACGGTCATACCATGGCAGTCTGGATCGATATCAAGGAACCGGTCGAGAAACTTGAGAAAGCCTACCGGGATTACAAGCCTCCGATCAAGGGACTCCCGACCCAGCCAAAGGAATCGATCCATTTCTTCGAAGATGAAAGCGACCGCCCCCAGCCCCGTCTCGACCGGATGCGTGGCGATGGAATGACTGTATCGGTGGGACGCCTCCGCGAAGGAATACGGTTTGTGGCAATGGGCCACAACACGATCCGTGGTGCTGCGGGTGCAAGCGTACTGAATGCCGAACTGATTGTCAAAAAGAAGTACCTCTGATCGGGTGTAAGAATGCCTCAGACAAAAGAGAACACAGTATTCGTCGGCAATAAGCCGGTAATGAACTACGTACTTGCCGTGGTAACTCAGTTTAACAATGGAGCAGAAGAAGTGGCAATCAAGGCCCGGGGCAAAGCGATCTCCCGGGCAGTAGATACCTCAGAAATCGCCCTCAACCGGTTTCTTGAAGGGATCTCGAAGAAAGAGATTGTAACGTCAACCGAAGTTATTGATACCGATTCAGGTAAGACCAACGTCTCATCCATCGAGATCATCCTTGCAAAGATAAAATAATTTTTTTTATTCCGGATCCCCTGCAGTCTACGACGTCAGTCATGGCAGTCTGCAGTTTACCCAAAACAATTTAAGCGGAATTCGCGCAACTATAATGTTATGCGAGTCCGTGCTGTTGCGCTGGTTATTCTCCTTCTGGCCTGTGCTGTAGTTCCGGCTCTTGCGGCCAATGAGGAGCGCTACGGGTACATCACCGTGGAAGATGTAACGGTCCAGCTTGATAACGGGACTGCGGTCATCAATGTCAATTATTCGGTGGATGAAAACACCCGGTTTATCTTTTTCCTGTTCGGGAAACAGGATCTCAAGAATAAACTTCTCAAGATCCTGAACTATGATGACGCCCGGATGCGGTCGATCAACCTGTCACGAGCAGAATTTGTCGTCGATGAAGCTGCAGTTTCGTACGGGGACGGGATTTACTGGTACCCCTCTCATGACTTCAACGTTGCAATTCCCACTCTGGTTGTAAAATCTCCCCAGTCTACGAAAAATTTCACCATGGCTAAAAAGTTCCCCGCCGGCATGGGATATTTTGCTATGGATGTTCAGCCCGGCCCTGATACCGGAAATAATCCACAACGCGCCCCACCCGGGTAATTTTTCATACTTTTCGTTTCTCCCTGCATGTTTTTGGGCTCTTTTTAGGATTCCGTTAAAACGTGAATTTCCTTGCGGTTTCAACCGTCTGGGTGAGTCAACACGGCTGCAATAAAAAAATCTGGTAATTATTTGCTTTTTTACCTGTCCGCTGGAATGCACATGAACGGTCGTTCCTGCGGAGCTTGAAAATCTTCTCACTGAACACAGCCCGGCATCGGGATCGCTGCGGGGTGTCTGGCTGTTGGGATTGGTGGCGTTCATCAAACCGGGGGCAGGTGGTAACAACCCTCATCATCATTTCCCTGCAATGCAGTGATTTTTGTAAATTCGGATTGTACATTGAATACCCGTTGGTTTTTGAGGAATGATCAATGGAAAAATGGGACCTTTTTTTTTATTTTCCGTTGCTTATTACTTGCGGAATACGTCAGAATATTTCAAAATATTCATTTTAAGATTGAAAACCCGTTTCGGCCTTGTTCCTGTGGTCATAAATGTTACAACAATTGATGACCCGGGGTTTTCGCAATTTTTCATATTCCTGTGAGCCGTTCGTTGCGTTCCAGGATTGGATGTCAGGGTGCCCCTGAAAAAAGATGATTGCCGGAAAATGGCCTGTTTACATTACTTCAATGATTTCCTGTTTGCGCATTTCGGTTATCTTCCTGTTCACGAAGAGCTGGATAAGAACACCGGAAATAGCTGAAACGATCCCGCCGAGTGTTGAGTACAATATGTATTTTGATGCCACGTCACCGGTAAGGGGGAAATCAGGAACCGCGCTTACGGACAGGATGTAGAGGCTTGCACCATACAGGATCAGTCCTATTGCAGTGACGAAGAACGGAAAGACGATTACCTTACCAAGGTTCTCCCGTTCGTTGCTGTAGATGTCGATAATGATCCCAATGGATACAACGAGCCCGGCAACAATCAGCCATTCCACAGCCCCATGGAGAAATGTCATCAGGTACAGGACAAGACCAAGGCTGCTGTCCGTTGAATAGTATTTCAGGACATTGATAAACCCGGCTGTAAACCCGATGATAATGAGCAGGATGGTTGTCGTGTAGGTGACGAACGAGAACCTGCCCCGGGAAAGGGAGAGCCGGAGAGCATCCATGATCCCGTGGAAGAGTTCATCGAACCCGAACCCTTTGTAGAGGAGGTAGCAGCCGATAACGCCAACGACAACGATAGTTGCAGCTCCCGGCCAGCCGGCCAGGTACGCCGCCGCGTAGAGCAGCATGGCAAGACCAATGGGGATAAATACCATTCTGGAAATTTTTGGATCATCGAGGAGTTTCTTAAGGATGTAATACGTGCCTTCAAGATTGGGCATCTGGTTGACGATGACCCGCCGGATGCTTGAGACCGGTATTTTGGACTGGATGATCGGGATGACATACTCATCCTCGGCCCCATCCGTCACAAGGATGCAGTTGGTTGCTTTTGTTTCGTTAACAACCTGTTCGAGTGATGCGGCGATCTTGCGATCCCCCTCAATCATGTGCAGGTGGTTACCGGCAATCACTGCGATTGCAGTGTCCTCACCTTTTGCAGTCAGTTCATCATATATCTTGACTGCAGAGAAGATGGCGTTGACATCGGAATCCTCGGGATCTGCGAGTGCCAGCGTATTTGCCGCGCTCAGGCAGGCCGCACGACCGATACACGGACTTTCGACTTTCGCCTTCCATCCGATATCGTCGTCCCTGTCAACACTGAGGACTAACGTCCGTCCATCTACCATTATAATAAAATCGCGGTAAATCTATTAAACCGTTACTCCTGCCCGCGTAAATCCGCGTTCGCGGCGATTTATTTGATTTCCTGAAGATAACGGTGCGTTCTGGTTTTTTTGTTAAAAAAAGGATAAAAATCAGATGAGTTTTGAGCGCTGGAGGAGTAAGATATCATCGGTTGTGAGTTTCTCTCCTGCCCTGAAGTTCTTGAAGAGGCTCTCGGCTTCTTTCCTTACTGCCTTCTGCTCCTTTGTTACTTTCACCTTTTTGGTCTTCTTGCGCAGGCCGGAGATGACCTTGTCATAATCGCGGAGTTCTTTCTGGCAGGCAATGAACGCCTTGTGCTCGGCGTCTGCCGATTCCTGTGCCTCGACAAAACTCTTGTGGGCGGCGTCTGCCGCTTCGCGGGACTTGTCCGCTTTGCGGTAGGACTCTACCATGAGGTCGTGGTGTTTCTGGGCCAGCTCAGCAACTTCCGTTACTTTTGCATGGAGATCGGAAGCTTCTTTCCGAAAATCCCGGGCTTCCGTTATCTTGGTCCGCATCTCCTTATTCTGTTCAAGCTCGGCTTCCTGCTCGCGGACCTGCCCCTTCATCTGCTTGATCTTCTCGATGAGCTCGCGTTCCTTATCGGTAGTGAAGACCTCGGTCTGCTGGCGGTACTCCATGAACTCGATCTGCTTCTGGATCTCCTTGATCCCGCGGTTTTTCAGGGTGCCGTGTTCCTTCTTAAAGGATTCGATGTCTTCAAAGAGAACATTTGCCTTCTCGTTGAACTCGTTTCTCTGGGCTTTGAGATCAAGGACTTCCTGGTTGGACTTGTCCCGGAGATCCTTGTTCTTCTGCGCATCTTCCACGAACTCTCGGGTCTGGTTGTTTAAGGTATTGCGCTCGCGGGCGAACTTGCTTGCATTGGCATTGAGCTCGTTGCGGCGGTTTTTGTGTTCTTCAGACTCGGCAAGAGTTTTTTTTCTTTTTTCCATCAGGTCATTCAACATGCGATACCACTCCTCATCAGATGCTCCTTTGCCGGAAATGCGAGATTATTGTTTGAGTTTTTATCCGACCAGCGGGACGAATTTTCCATTGGTCCCGGTTGGTCTCTCATTTGATAACTCTGCATGCAGGATGCAGGGTGAAAAACATCAGAAAAGGTACGTAGCGCAGAATTCAGATAAGACTCCGAATCGAAGTCTTTGTTCAACACTCTGTTCATGATGTTCAGCTCCCGATACCGGGGTGTCGCCGTTTTCAAAGCTTCACCCCCATCCTCCCAGCCAAGGATTGGTCGAATGTACTATATTTTAAAGGCGTGAGGAATTATTAAGTGTTTCGGCGGTTTTCCGGGGTTGAATGGGATTATGCGGTCTGGGAACGGGAACCGGCTTCGGGAAAAAACTTTCAAAAAGGATGTTGTGCGTTGGTTTTCCAACGGCTTCCTGGTTAATGAATGACTCTATGGAACATGTGAAATTTTGTGCGTGGTTTTCAGCCGACCCATTCAAGGACGCCGCCGCCACTTGGCTGATCCCTTCCGCCGCTGCTTCTCCGGCTCTGGGGCATCTCAACCGCCTTGGGGTTTGAGCGCTTCTCGTCCATATTGCTGATCATGGTTTTGTATGACTGGCGGGATCCCAGGATCTGGGCACTCTTGACACCGGTCATGATGGCGAGGACACGGATCTTCCCTTCCATGTCGCTTCTTACGCGGGCACCCCAGATGACATCTGCATGGGGGTCGAGCTCGTACGTGAGCGAGGTTGCGACTTCTTCTGCATCCTGGAGGGTGAGGTCGGTACCGCCCGTGATGTGGATCAGGCTGCCGGTTGCGCCGCGGTAGTCGATATCGAGCATCGGGTTGCTTAAGCATTCGCGGACAACGCTTTCTGCCTTGTTCTGCTGCTTGCTCTCTCCGACAAGCATGACTGCAACGCCGCCTTTGGACATGATGGCCCGGACATCAGCATAGTCGATGTTGATGAGCGAGGGCTCGGTGATGGTTTCGGAAATGCCCTTGACGGTCTCACCGATGAGCTGGTCCATGACCGAGAATGCCTGGCCGAGCGGGAGGTTCGGGACAAAGTTCTTGAGCCGGTTGTTATCGAGAACGATAACTGAGTCTGCGGCAGCTGCGAATGCTTCAAGACCTTCTTCTGCACGGATCAGACGGGCCTTCTCTACCTGGAACGGGTAGCTGACCATCCCGACTACGATTGCGCCCTGCTCCTTGGCAATGGATGCGACAACCGGTGCGGAACCGGTACCGGTACCTCCTCCCATACCTGCCGTGATAAAGACAAGATCTGCAGATTCAAGAACTGCCTCAAGTGTCGGGCGGGCCATCTCGGCTGCACGTTTACCGACATCGGGGTAACCTCCTGCGCCGAGACCCTTTGTTAAGGACTTGCCGATAAGGATGCGTTTGTCGGCCTGAATCATGTCCAGGTGCTGCTTGTCGGTGTTGATTGCAATGGTCTCTGCGCCGGAAACTCCCATGTGGTGAATCCGGTTTACCGTGTTGTTCCCTGCACCTCCGCAACCAATGATGACGATCCGTGGCTGGCCGCAAAAGTCATCGTCCATTGCGTTACTACCGCCGTTCTTGACCTCTTTCTCAAGTTCGGCATTTTTTAATGCGTCGTTAATGATGCTTTGCATGTTAAACCCTCTCAAACCTTAAATGAAACCTGGTCGCTTTCCTTCAGGACACGACTGGCACGTTTTTCAACGAGTTCACGCACTGCAGCCCGGACCGCTTCTGAGACATTGGGATACTCTCCCGAGTCCACCATCTGCTGGAGCAGGTTAATCTGCTGTTCTGGTAACCGGAGCGTGATTCGTTGCATCATTGTATCTCACATTTCTGACATATGTCTGGCATTTGTCGTTCATATGTCAGACAAAGAGAACCTTTGTGTCTGACTAACCAGATGAATGAAACTAACACATGTATGTATTTATAACTTTTGCTTTGGTCGTGCACGGGGGTTCAAAACGAATTTAAGAGCAGTAAGCCAAGTATTCTGCAAAAGAGCGGAATATTATGGCTGTTGACTTTCCAAAACGGGTTGTTCATGGAGGTACGGGAAAGCGACAGCAGGAAAAAACAAGAAAAAAGGTACTGGATTTCAGCGCGAGTGTCAACCCGTTTCCTCCAAAGTTCTCCTGGCATTGCGATCCCGATCTCCTTGCCTCCTACCCGGATGATTCTTACTATGAGCTTAAGGATCGGATCGGACTGATCTTCCATCGCAATCCGGAAGAGATCTGTGTTGGCAACGGATCTGTTGAGCTCATACGGGTGTTCTGTGCCGTTGAGCTGGGGCGCCTCGGTTCCAGAAAAACATTCTCCATTGAGCCTCCCACTTTCGGTGAGTACGAGTTGTCCGCAAGCCTTGCCGGGGGGAAACGGAGTATGGATCCGGAAACTGCCGATATCCGGTTTCTCTGCAACCCCAACAATCCCACCGGTTCGCTGCTCGCAAAGGATGCCGTGCTTGCCCGTCTCGATGTTGCAAAGAAATGCGGCAGCATCCTTTTCTGCGATGAAGCGTTTATCGAATTGTCCCACCCGGAAGCGAGCATTGCCGATATTTCTGATCCCCATCTTTTTGTCCTGCGATCTCTGACAAAATGCTTTTCCGTGCCGGGAATCCGGTTCGGGTACGGGTTTGGCGATCCCGGGCTTGTTGAGCGGATAGAGACCGCCCGCTCACCCTGGACCGTGAACTCCTATGCTGAAGCCTATGCACTTGAAGCGCTCCTCCACATGGATGATTTGGCCGATTCACGGAAACGTATTGAGCAGGAGCGCAGCTGGCTGGAACAGGAACTGGCGGCACTGGGGCTCGTAAGCTACCCGTCTTCAGTAAATTACCTCCTCGTTGATTGCAAAAAGGACGTATCAACGCTCTGCGGGGAGTTATCCGGGCGGGACGTTCTTGTCCGGAACTGCACATCGTTTGGCCTGCCAACCTGTATCCGGGTCGCGGTCCGGACCCGGGATGAGAACCGTGCCCTATCCGAGGCGCTGGCTGCATGTATGCACTGATTATGGCCGGCGGAGCCGGAACCCGTCTCAACCTTGGCGAGAAACCCCTCATCAATATCTGCGGTCAGCCCATGATCGCATATGTCATCGATGCGTTCCATAATGCGGGCTGCACGGTTATCGTAGCCGCGTCCCCCAAAACCCCCATGACCATAAACTGGTGCCGGGCCCGGGATATTCCCTGGTACAAAACCCCGGGTGCAGGTTATGTGGAGGATATGGTCGCGATCGTGCAGGAACTCGAAGTACACGATCCCCTCTTTGTCAGCGTTTCCGATATTCCCTGCATAACAAAAGAGATCATTCAACGGATCCGCAATTCGTACGCGGAGAACCGCAAAGATGCATTGTCTGTCTGGATTCCTGCCGAGCGAGTGACGTCCTGTCGCGGCGGTATGCCCTATCGTAAAACCATCGCCGGGACTGAAGCGTGCCCTGCCGGTGTGAATATTCTTCGCGGGGACCGGATCCAAAAGGAACAGGATGAGTTTTCCCTGTTGTTCGATGAACCCCGGCTGGCCCTGAATGTCAATACCCGGGAAGATCTTGCCCGGGCCGGGTTATTCCTGGAACATTCCTGACTCCTTTTGTTCCCATTGAACCGGCTCCAATCGGTTTCATTTTGTGACACTCGTTCCAAAATACGGGTAATTCTGACGTTTTTTAGACAATGCATATAAATGTTGATCACAAATATCTACAATACTATGGGCGAAGCGCAGGAGATAGAGCTGAGAGGTCATATCATCGACTCAGGAATCATGACCCAGCTCTTCGACCGGGTTATGGATATGGGCGGGAATTTCGAGATCCTTTCCTTTGAAATCGGCAAGAAAAAGACCGACCCGAGTTATACCCGCCTGCGGATCAATGCCTCTTCAAAAGAGAAGCTTCGCTCTATCCTCTCCGAAGTCCACCGTCTCGGCGCCCGCCCTGTTGAAGTGAAGGATGTCCATCTTGAGGCAGCTGAAGCCGACCGCGTTGTTCCCAAGGGGTTTTACACCACATCCAACCATCCCACCCAGGTTAAGTTTGGGGGGGAATGGATTGATGTCGCGGCAATCGAGATGGATTTTCTCGTTGTTGTTGATCCTGCAAAGAAAACCGCAACTGCCAAGGCCCTCGGGAAAATACAGAAAGGCGATATGGTTGTAGTCGGGGAACAGGGCGTGAGTGTGATCTATCCCGAACGGCCCCGGGAACAGAGTACGTTTGAGTTCATGCACGGGACGGTATCTTCCGAGCGCCCGAGCGAGACCCTGATTGCCAACATTGCAAAAGAGATTCTCGGGATCCGGAAATATGGGGGAAAAATAGCTGTTGTCGGCGGGCCGGCGATCATCCATACCGGGGCCGACAAGGCTCTTGCCTCTATGATACACGATGGTTACATCGATGTCCTCTTTGCCGGTAATGCTCTTGCAACCCATGACATTGAATATAACCTCTATGGCACTTCTCTCGGAATGGATATTTCAACCGGTAACCCGGTGATGGGCGGGCATAAGCACCACCTCTATGCCATCAGTGAGATTATGCGGGCCGGCTCTATCAAAAATGCCGTTGATACGGGAGTTATTACTGACGGCATCATGTACGAATGTGTCAAAAACAATGTTCCCTTCGTTCTTGCCGGATCCATCCGGGATGACGGGCCGCTGCCGGATGTTATCCAGGATGTCATGCAGGCACAGGATGCAATGCGGAAACATATCGAAGGGTGCAGCATGGTGCTGATGATTGCAACGCTTCTTCACTCCATCGCTGTCGGAAACTGCCTGCCGTCAAGTGTAAAGACGGTCTGCGTTGACATCAACCCTGCCCACCTTACGAAGCTGATGGACCGGGGAACCACCCAGGCAATCGGGATTGTGTCCGATGCCGGCACGTTCCTTCCACTGCTGGCACAGCAGCTCAGGATCCAGAGCCACTCGGAATCCGGGAATTAAACCCCTTTTTTTCTGCGGGACCTCTCCCGTGATTCCTGTTTCAGTGCCCTTTTTTGCTGTTGTCCGGTGGCGATGTACCTGCGTGCGGGTGTATTTCTGCCTCGATGAGAAAAACGACCCTGTTAAAACGCATAGGAATAAGGGTTCGTGGTCCGGGTTTGAACCGGATTGATTCGTGTCTGTTTCTCCAGAGCCCTTGCTTTACAAGGCATCTCCTGAAAAATAATGAGATCATTTTTGGTTATTTCAAAAAAAGTGAAGAGAAACGAACGGGTAAAAATTCCCGTGTTCACCGCGTCAGTGGCATGCAGTACGGTTTCTCATTTTCAAGAACATATTCCCATTCGTTTTTACAGGTGCATTCTGTTTCTAAAAGAGCATTAATCAGCTCGCGATCGGCATTGAGGGAATAATCCCGGATCCCCTTCACAAGCTCGTAATCGCATTTCCCGCAGTTGTGCGGCCCGCGTTTCTGGCCACCCCCAAGGGGATCGCAGGTCATATGTACCGGGGAAGCCTGGAGGTGGGTAAGGATGCTCCAGAGATAGGGCGGGCGGTATGCTCCCCGTTTCCAGTAGAATTCGAGTTCGGTCTTCCGCTGGACCGTGCAGGGGTTCATGGAGATGATCTCGGCATGTTCTGCGGCGTCACGAATGGATTGTTTCATATCGTCAAACGCTTCTTTCTCTGTCAGGAAAAGCGGTTTGTGCAGGAGATAGGCCTTCACCCCGGCACCGGCTGTATGGGCAATCCGTGCCGCGTCCTTGAAATCCGCAAACGTGAACCCTTTACGGATGCATTTTTCCCGGATTTCATCATTGCTCGTCTCAAGACCCACGGCACAGTAGAGCGGCATCTTCCAGCTGCCGTCATCGATGGTTTCGATGAACGGGCGGAGGGTTTCTTCACGGATGAATTCCGGCCGGGTCTCTGCAATGACGAGCTTGCCACAAAACGCCCCGGCAATGTCGGCAAGAAATGCCGGTGGCACTTCCGCGGGGTCAAAAAAACTTCCCGATGTGAATATCTTGATCATCCGGAAATCCGCGACATTGTATTCAGCAAGAACCCAGGCAAGCTGGGCCCGGAGGTGCCCGAGCAGGGCTTCTCCGGACTGTTCCCCATACCGCTCGTTGCGGTAACTGCACATCCGGCATTTCGACCAGGTGCAGCCAGCGGTTTTAAAAATAACTGTAAGGCAATCGAGCAATTCCTGTCCGTGCCGCTCGGATCCTTTCCACGAGGCCAGGGGTTTTTCCAAAAATTCAGAAATCATTAACATCCTAATAGTTGATCTTGTATGATGAAAAAGTTCGTCCTGATCCTGATGGGCCTTTTCTTTCTCATTGCCGGCGTATCGGCCTACCAGGTCAGCATTGATGCCCCGGAAACGCTGGCGGTGGGAAAACCCCTCATTGTGACAGGAACGACTACGTTTGGCATTGGGATGCCTATCGATGTGGTCCTTTATTATCAGCTGACTGCAAGCTCGGAGATCCAGCGGAAGATCGTCTATGTCCAGGAGGACAAGTCTTTCCGGGCAGTCTTTGATACAACCCGCCTCAAAAAAGGGATGTATAAAGTTGAGGTTCCGGGAAGCGGTCTTGGCAATTCGATAACCATGCGCCTTGTCCAGCTGGTTGACCGTTCGGATGAAATTTTTATCTCATCCCCTAAAACACAATACTACACCGGAAAACTCTACCTTGCCGGAACCATCAAGGACGATCTGAACTCCGGTATCCAGATCGAAGTTGTTGGATCGGACAATTCTGTGGTTTTTGGTCCTTCCTATGTGAAAACCAATTATGCCGGGGATTTTGCGGTTGATGTTCCGATTCGCGGCCCCGGTGATTATGAGATAAGTTTCACGGACGCAAAAGGATACCTTGGATCACGAACGATTACTGTGCTCGGAGAGCGCCCGTCTGTTTTGGCAACCGTTGGTGAAATCCCTACTCCCATTGCAGCACTGGCATCTGCACATGCCAAGGCGTCACGGGACCATCCGGCATACTTTGTGGTCAGGACCGGGTCAGGGCCGGTGACCCTGTATACGTCGTCATCGATCGACTGGGTTATTGAGTACATTGACGAGAACGGGATCCTCTTTCAGGTCAACGACCAGGGAGAGTTCAATCCTGAAATGGCCGAGCTTACCGGAAAGAACACAACCCTCTATATGAAAATTTATCCCTATAAATCCGGGATAAGCGGGGATATGTTCCTGTTTGGCGAGAATGTCCAGTCCGTTGCTGTCAGCCCGAATGTTCCCGGTCCCTTTGCCGCAACCGAAACCCCGCAGTCCTCTTCAACGCAGAAATCCTCTCCTGCGGGCATATACGCGGTTATTGCAGCCTGCCTTGCGATGATCGCGGTGAGCCGGTTGCGTTAACAGGGCCCCTCTTTTTTTCGCCCGCAATAAGAAGCCTTTTTTATATCCCAGAGCCAACATATGGAGCACTGCCGGGGTAGTCTAGTCCGGGAAGGCGGTAGCCTTGAAAGCTACTGGTGCCCTGCACCTCAAGAGTTCAAATCTCTTCCCCGGCGTAAGGTTCGGAGGTTCTGCGTGCCTCCCTGTTTTTTGGATTATTTTTCAGGATTACCGGTTGTGCATGATGGCCGGATTTCGGGTACGATTGCGGTGTCTATCCTCAATAACGGGCCTGGTGAATGGGAAGTCCATGTCATCCTTTGCCCTCGCGCTTCGGACCCATATCACTGTTTTTATGTGGTTGAACCGCCCAAGTTACTGGATAGATATTCAGAGGATCTTCGATGTGTGTTGCAGTTCCCGCAGAAGTGCTTGAAATCCGAGATGGCAATATCGGACTGGTGGATTATGGCGATCTCAAGCAGGAAGTCCGTCTTGATCTCGTTGACGTGAAAGTCGGAGAATATGTTCTTGTCCATGTCGGGTTTGCAATCCAGCGCCTCTCCCGCGAGGAAGGACTTGAGACCCTCGAGATCTTCAAGCAGGTGTACGCGGCGCTGGAGGAATAATGCACGAATACTCCATTGCGTATGACCTGTATGCAACTTCCCGCAAGGCCGCGATCGACAACAATGCCCGGCGCGTAAAAAAGGTCAGCGTTGAGATGGGGAAGATGGCGATGGTGAACCCGGAGCAAGTGACGTTCCTGTTCGATACCATCAAGGAAGACGATCCCTTGTTCAAAACGACCGTGCTCGAATGCCATGAGGTAGCACCCCAGTCAAAATGCATCTGCGGGTATACCGGCGATGAAATTTTTGTCTGCCCGAAATGCGGGGCACTACCGGAACTCGTCAAAGGCCGGGAAATTGTTGTCACGAATGTTGAGATTGAGGTGGAGGATTAGATGAAAGTCAACATGATGCATGGCGCCGGTGGCGAAGTGATGGGGGAACTGTTGCAGACCTTAACAAAATTCCGTCACAACAATGCCGGCGGGATCGGACTCGAGGCTATGGATGACGGTGCGGTAATCCCGTTCAATGGCGCAAATCTCGTCTTCACCACAGACTCACACGTTGTCCGGCCAATCTTTTTCCCGGGCGGGGATATCGGCAGGATCGCGGTCTCGGGAACCATCAATGATCTCGCCATGATGGGAGCCTCTCCCATTGCGCTTTCCTGCGGCATGATCATTGAGGAGGGGTTCGAGATCGAGGACCTGGCCCGGATCGTTGCCTCCATGGACGAAGCCCTTGGGGAATGCGGCGCAAACCTTGTTACCGGCGACACGAAAGTCATGGAACGCGGGGCTCTTGACGGCATTGCGATCAATACTGCCGGTATCGGTGTGGCGAAGACGGTTGTCCGCGACAACGGTCTTGTCCCCGGGGATGTCATCATCGTCTCCGGCACCCTTGGTGATCACGGGCTTGCCATTATGGCCCACCGGGAAGGGTTCGATCTTGGTGAGCAAATCAAGTCCGATGTAGCCCCGCTCTGGAAGATGATGGAGAAGGTCCTCGATGCAGGGACCATCCATGCCATGAAGGATCCCACCCGCGGCGGGTTTGCCAATGCCATCAACGAGATGGCGAGGAAAAGCGGCGTCTCTGTACGTGTGCGGGAAGATGCGATTCCGGTTCGCAAGAATGTCCGGAGTGCGGCGTCAATGCTCGGCATCGATCCGCTCGAAGTGGCAAATGAAGGAAAAGTGGTCATGGGTGTTCCGGCATCCGATGCGGAAGCGATTCTTGCGGCCCTCCGCTCCCATCCGTACGGAAAGGAAGCAACGATCATCGGAAAGGTTGTCGCGGGCTCCCACGTGATCATGGAGACAACAATTGGTGGCGAGCGGTTCATTGAACCTCCGATGGGCGACCCGGTGCCCCGGGTCTGCTGAACAGATCCGGTCATTCCCGGATATTGCACACCGGCGTGTCCGGTTTGAGTGAAAAAATCCCCTCTCTTTTCTCCTTTGCGATGAACGCCGGCAAATCCTGCGGGGCTCCCCACCCACTGATTTATGGGAAAAAAACTTGTTTTTTATCGGAGTGACCCTGATATGGGTCTGCTCTCACCTATTTTGTATCACATCCCTGACGATTGAATGTTAAAAAAAATTATACCACATGGAGATCAGCCACCAGAGGAAACATAACAGGATGGTCATACCGATGAGACTGATAATTATCAGCCCCCATCTCGGGTGAAGAGGCTTACCGCACCTCATGCAGGTTTTTTTATTTATCTGGTTTTCCATGTTGGCCCTGCAATGAGGACAGACCTGCTTGATCTCCATGTAACCCCTTGGGTCAATCGCGGCTAACCGTTTCGTCTCACATTTGTTACAGAACGATGAGGCGTCATGAGTGATTTTAGCGCCACAGGATTGACAATATTTTACCATCACATATCATTTTCCTCCTCTCCTTTAAATGGATGCGACGGCTATTTTTTGAAGGTTCACGAAATAAGACCGTCTGACCGGTTTTCTTGATCAGCAGAAATTTTTTATTCCGTTCCTCCAGAAGAACCTTCCTCCCGCAGGGAAACAAACCGGTTGTTAAAAAAACTAGAGTAATGTACTATTCCAGCCCCTTAATTCAGGAAGGATTTACGGAGTGAAAAAAGGTAAAAAATGCATGCCTAAAATTTAATGCAAAAAAGTAAATTCGTTTTGGAGCGGAAATACTGACGCTCCAGGGGCTTCGCCCCGCCGCTATGGCGCCCCGGCTGCGATAGTGCTGTATTACCTGAATCGGGATTTTTGGTAATACCGAGGAATCGCATGCGCCCCCGCCCCCAATGGGGGCAGGGCTGGCGCAAAGGGGGGGGCGGACTATTGTAAAGGATAGATGTCAGGGGCTGGATTGGCACTTTACCCAAAAACTATACCGGTTTTACCTGCCGAAATGTCTCACGCGGTGCATGGATGACAAACCGTGCACCTTTTCCGCAGGTTCCCGTTTCGGTGATGGTGAGGTTGGTTATAGCCAGGATCTCGCGGGTGAGAAAGAGGCCGAATCCGGTATTCTTGAAATATTCCCGGCGGAAAATTTTTTCTTTCTGGGGGTCAGGAATACCTGCTCCGTTATCCTCGAAGATGATATCCGCCCCGTCGGCTTCCTCTTCCGACCAGATGGTGATCTCCGTTACATGTTCGCCATGCCGGAGCGAATTATCGATCAGGTTGTAGAACACTTTTTCGAGAAGCGGATCAGCATAGACCTCAATGGGTGTGAGGTTTACCTGGATGAATACCTTTCTTGGGTCGATGGTTGCCGAGGCAAGGGAGATTATTTCTGCAATATTCTGCCACTGCGGTGAATGCACCCCGATATTCTGGTAATCGCGGGTGAATAGGATCTGGCTGCGGATGGCGCTTGCTGCCGCTTCTTCTTTTTCTATGTACCTGAGCATATTCGGGTCGGTCGTGTCCTGGCGGGAGAGCTCAAGGTAGCCTATCAGTGCCGTGAGCTGGTTGAGTATGTCGTGGCGGGTAACATTGTTGAGCAGGTTGAGTTTCTTGTTGGCCTGGGTTATTGCGTCCTGCCAGAGCTTGTTGTCGGTAATGTCGACTGCGGTGCAGATGACCGATGGTTCCCCGCTTTCTGCCGCAGAGACCAGCGCCCATCGCAGGCTCTTGTCCCATGCCTGGAAACGGACTTCGATATCCCCGACCCGGTGAAGATCCCGGACTTTAGCTATGAATGCGTCGCGCTCAGCAGCATCCGGTATCAGATCGGGTAAGGATTTTTTCAGGAGGTCTTCGCTATCATACCGTATGATCTGGGCAAATTTCTTGTTGGCTTCCCGGATCCTGAGGGTTTTCCGGTCATAACTGAAGACGCCAGCCTGAGAATTATAATACGTTCCGCAGGTCCGTTCCCCCTCTTTCCGGTACACCTGGGCATAGGTAGAGATGAGGACCCCGAGAGAGACAAAGATATAGAACCAGACGGTTGCAAGGGTGTACGTCCGCATGTCCGGAAGGCCGATGAGGAAGACAATCGCGAAGTATATCCACCCGATTGCAACCGTTCCGTAAATTGCCAGTCTTGGTTGGGAGAATGCGAGCAGAACAATAGGGATAAGGTAAAAATAGGGAAAGACCTCGTAGATACCCCGGTGGAGGCTGACCCAGGTGATGACCCCGGCTGCGATGACACTTACTATGATGCAGATATCGTAGATCGTCTGTTTTTTTGGGGAAAGCGGTCGCATAAGTTGATTTCACCATCAATCCGGGTGTACGGGAATCCGGTGTCCTGTAATCAAAAGAAGCGATCCACGGTAATAAATGTATAGACCGGAATTCCAGTTTTTTTTATACTCGGTGCCCTGTTGCTGCAATTGCATTAGAGAATATATGATATAAGGAGGTCAAGGGCGGCAATTTCCGCTTTTCCCCCGCACTTTCTGACAATTCCTGCGTGGTAGTCAATGAGCTTCTTAAGCTCGGGATCGCGGTTTTTGGCATATCGTGTAGCAGAGACCGTTGCATCAATGATGCTGTTGAACCCCCGGTTGACCGGGTGGATTGCCAGGTTCTCTATTATCTCTTTTTCGAGCGTGAGCGTAACGGCTACCGACTCCTTTGACCGGTGACCGATGGAAACAGAAAACGCAGCCCATGCATCGGCAGTCGCAAGCCGGAGCATAGTTTTGCCGGCAACCGGTTCCCGGATGAAAGCATCAGCAGGAAGATCCCCGAATGCTGTTTTTACGTACAGCCGGGGATCGTACACAAAATTGGCCACAATCCAGAGATCGCGTTCAATGTTTTCTGCAGTGTGACTGCCGGAAAAGAGCACCATCGTGGCTTTCCCGTCCCGGTAATGGATCCCCATGGGTGCGGCATTCGTTGCGGTCGTGGCAATCACTTCATTGATGCCGCCTTTCAAGAGTCCCATTTCCACCCCTCGCCAAGTGCAATGAAGATAGCCGCAATGGTGATGTCGGCAATGGACCCCGGGTTGATATCGTTCCTGATGCACTCCTCGTCAAAATCCTGTATGGACCTGCGGCCTTCAAGGACTTCCCGGGCAGATTCCATTGTCCGCATTGCCGTTTCCCGGCCATGCTTTTTGAGGATAAAGGTGTCCGGCTCGGTAGAGAGCAGCGTCATGAACATGTTGACAATCGACGCCCGGCCGGGTCCGAACTGTGCGAGCAGGTCAGCGCCCCGTCTCGTGAGGGGAAACCCTGCAACCCATTCTCGGGCAACCATGTCCTGTGGCGCTGAGTGCTGCATGACATCGAGAAGGTTCATGTCCCGGTCCCGGATCAGGGTTAAGGTATGAGGATCATTGACATCTAGTTCATCCGTTGCGTTCATCTTCACCGAGGTCATGGCAAACGCTTTGTAAAATGCTATTGCATCGGACGTATCGGTCTTGGAGATAGCCGCCATTGCACCCGGGATATCTTTCCCGTACACGAGCGGGATTAAGAGAATAAACGCCCCGAAATGAGTATTTCCGCCCGAGTGGCAGTTGGTATCCCGGACGGCGTGCTTGATGATCTCGCCGATCCGCCCCTTTCCGGTCTCGGCTTCTTCAAGAGCCGGGCGGGCGTAGATGACCGAGGCCAGAAAATGTTCAAGGCAGGTCTCGGGATAATCGTGACACCGGTCAACGTTACCCGGCTTGGGGTAGGCGCAGACCTCCAGCATCATCGCCAGTTGCGCCCGTTCAGCGGCTTTCGTCAGAAGGAACGTCATGGAAAACACGACCCATTATCGTATCTGAAAGATCGCGTTTCAGGCGCATATATTCTTTCTTGGAGATACCTGTCTGCTTAAGGGTCATATCCCGGAACATGCAGGGCGATGATGTCTTGCAGCACCAGGCAAGGCTCCCGAAACAGGTCTGTTGTCCCCCGTCAAGGAGTGTTCCTTTTACAGAATTCAGTTTCAGCGCTATGTAATCATCCTTGGGTATGCCCATGCGGTTAAGTGCCGGGATAAGGGGGCACTCTTTTACCGGCATGCAGCAGAAGGTCAGGGACCGGATATCCCCGCCCCGGCAGAGCTGCTTGGGTGAGTTGTACCAGCCGTCCTCATCGGCATAGCGGGTAATCGCAGCATCGAGACCGGAGAGTGTCCGCTCGTCCGCATTGCGGGCAAGCGAGACCATGTCAGCACCGTGGGAGAGCATCTCCCGCATCCGGTCAAAGGTATTGATGGCGTTGTTGGCGATAATGAGGAGCGGGACACTGTTCCGGATCTGACGGAGTTTTGCCGAGCCGGAATCCATAAGATCGATATGCAGAATATCTGCCCCGGCCGCCCAGAGGTTACGGGCGAGAACCCGGTCGTCCTCTGCAACGCCGACCCGGATTTTTACAGAAACGGTCACGCCTTTTGCCTTGAGGGCCCGGACAATTGCAGTGAGTTTTTGCTGGTTTTTAAGGTAATATTCCCCGCAGCCCGCATCAACCATTGCCGGCTGCCGGCAGTGGGCGTCGATCTCGTACACAACGCTGTCACCGAGTGCATCTGCAACGGACGCGAAGGCTTCGGGCGTTGTTCCCCGGAGGTTGATTGCGGGAATTAGCGTGCTTCCGTCAAGGATGGCGATCTGCTTTTTGAGTTCCCCGACCGGATCCTCGCAGAGGAATTCCTTCCGGTCCCCCCCGGCCGCTACTGCCTTTGCCGCCTTCATGGCTGGTTCATCGATGGAATAGCCCCCGATGAACGCGATACCTGCGTGAGGTGCGCGTTCACGTGCGAAGGCACCGTCAACGATACCGGCCATTGATGCAATCGCTATGGGTGTCCTGACAACCCGGTCATTGATGAGCAGGCCGAAGCGCTCGAAAGCATCCATCATGAGTTCATATCTGTTGAAAGTGCCGGAACAAATTTCTTTGCATATCGTATGCCGAAAAAATGTCGTTTTATTTCTCTTGTGAGGAGCCGGCATGAGAACCATTTGGTAAGAATTTTTAACGTTCCCGGTAATACTCTTTGTTATATGAGTAAGAAGGGAATGTTACTCGTAGGACACGGAAGCACGATGCCCTACAACCAGGAACTCGTCGAGAAAACCGCCGCATTCATCAAGGAAAAAAATGCGGGTTTCATTGTAAAATGCGGTTTCATGAATATGAATAAACCCTCGATCAAGGACTCGCTCGAAGCCTTCCGGCACGAGCAGATCGATTCTCTTGTCGTGGTTCCCCTGTTCCTGGCAAAAGGCGTTCATATTGAAAAAGACATTCCCGGTGAGATTGGCCTTCCGGAAGGGGTTAAGAAAGGCAGCTTTTCCCTTAATGGCAAATCCATTCCCCTGGTCTACGCCGAGCCCATTGGCAGCGACCCCCTGCTTGCAGACCTGATGGTGAAGAACGCGACAAAAGCGCTTTCCCTCATCTGAACTTTTTTATGCACATCCTGGTTCTGGACTCTATCCATGGCGGGGATGCAATCGGGCGAGCACTGTCTGCCCGTGGCGATGACGTTGATATTGTCGATGTTTACCGGGGAGCGGGTGCTGTCAGCGTAGAAACGGCCGAATCGCGTTCCTATGACCTGATCATAGCCCCGGTTCATCTCGACCCGGATCATGTCCTCCTGAAAAATGCAAAAGCCCCGGTCATCTCCCACCATGAAGCGGTACGGCAGCTGCTGGGCAAATCCACACCCCGTCCCATGATCGAGATCACCGGATCCCGGGGAAAAACTACTACTGCCCATGCCCTGGCCTCACTCATTCCCGGCCGGGGCATTCTCCATACCTCTTCCGGGACCTACCGGTTCCCGGAAAAAGCATTGATCTCGCGTACCAGTATTACGCCGGCCTCGGTCCTTCACGCGGCCCGTCTCGCCCGCGGGATTGATGGCTGGCTCATAGCCGAAGAGTCGCTCGGGGTCACCGGGGCTGGAACGCTTGCGATCATAACTTCGGATGAGGATTACTCTTTTGCAGCCGGGAAAAAACAGGCAGTGGCTGCCAAGGTGGCCTCGGCAGAGTTTTCAAACACGGTTCTTATTACCGGCAATCTCCCGCGAAGAGACCGGCCCGGCATTGTTCATACCGATGATATCGCTGCATGCAATGGCATGGAATGCCGATTATCCCATAATGGCAGGATATACCGGTTCAGCAATTCCCTCCTTCTTCTCTCCTCATACAAAACCCCGCTCGTTCTTGCCGCTGCCGCTGCCGTGCTTATGGGGTTTAACCCCTCCCCTCTTTCCTCCTTTGCCGCGGTTCCCGGCCGGATGTCATCGGTATATGAAAACGGCCGGCTTGTTGTCGATAACTCGAACAGCGGGACCAATGCAGAGACCACCCGGGATGCGGTCCGGTATGCCCGGACTCTTGCCGGAAACCCGGATGTCACCCTTGTTATCGGCAAGGCCGGGGGGGACGGGGCGGTCTGCGAAGGATTCCCTCCCGCACAGATCCTTTCGGCAATCGAATCCGTGCAGCCGGCCCGGGTGATCTGGGTTGGGGATCTTCCCGCCCGGGATAGTCCGGAATACAACCGGCTGGCGCCGTTCCTCACGGCCTGTGCCCGGAATCTTGAAGAAGGCTATTCCCTTGCAAAGGACAAACCTGATCAGGGTTCCATAGTCCTTGCAGTAAAAACCTGGAGATGAAAAAACCATGAAATCCATGCACCCCCGGCCCAGTTCGATCGTTGCTGCCCTGTACACGGCCCGCGATCTCAAGGTAGATGTATCCATCCTGCACGGCCCGTCCGGCTGTTCGTTCAAGCACGCCCGGCTTCTCGAAGAGGACGGGATGCGGGTCCTGACCACGTCCCTTGCCGACAACGAGTTCATCTTCGGCGGCCAGAACCCGCTCGAAGAAGTGCTCCGGTATGCCGAGGATCATTTCTCGCCAAAGCGTATCGCGGTCATCGGTACCTGCGTCTCCATGATCATTGGCGAGGATCTCCAGTCCGCCATTGATGGGGCAGGCATCACGACGCCGACCATTGCCGTTGATATCCATGCGGGCTACCCGGAGAATATCGCCGGCGTGCTGCGGACGCTGGAAGCCGCAGCGGAAGCCGGGTGGATCACTCCTGAAGAGATGATCCGGCAGCGGTTCATGATGGAGAAGGCAAACGAGGTGGAGCGGCTCCGGGGGGCTGCCTGCAAGGCCTACATCGAACCGTCCCGCGGCGATCTGAAACATGTTGCTGCCACGCGCCTCCTCGGACTTGCCCGCAGCGGAAAAAAAGGTGTTGCGATCCTCAACGCGAAGAAAGAGACCGCGTACATGTTCTCCGATGCGCTCATCGCGCTCCACGAGGTCTGTCCCGGGGCGGATATTGTGTACATTGCAAATCTCGACCAGCGGGGACTTCCCAAAGTGCGGGCGGATGCACAGCGGATCCTTGACGAGATGACCTCCCGGGGTGTAACTCCCCGGCTTTTTGGGGCGCTGGACGAATACGGGGCAAACGGGGAAGGCTTAGGAAAGCTGCTCGCGGAGATCAAGCCGGATTTTGCGCTCATAACCGGCGTCCCCCATTCCATTCCTTCGGAATATACTGATGGCATTGAATGCTTCTCGATCACGAACGGGCCCCGGCAGGTGGAACCGCTCCGCGATCTCGGCCATACGCACGTGATGGTGGAAGTGGATCTGCACCCGAAGACCCTTGGGGTGAGGGCCATCGTGGAGAGTGAGTTCGGCGCCGTACTGCGGAGCCTGGTATGAAACAGATCCTCATCTCGGGTGATCGTTCCGGCAGCGGCAAGACAAGCATCACGCTTGCGCTTGCGGCCCTTCTCTCAAAAACCGACCGGGTCCAGACCTTCAAGGTGGGGATGGATTACATCGACCCCTCGTACCTTTCGGCAGTTTCCGGCCGGCCCTGCCGGAACCTGGACAGTTTTGCTCTCTCTGCGTCGCAGGTCAAGGATATTTTTGCGTTCGGGTGCCGGGACGCGGATATCGCCATCATCGAAGGAGTCCGGGGTCTGTACGAAGGGGCCGAGGCGCTTGACGATACGGGCAGCACCGCAGCAGTTGCAAAATCCCTTGATGTCCCGGTGGTTCTCGTTGTTTCTGCGCAGAGCATCACCCGCAGTGCGGCAGCGGTCGTGAAAGGGTTCCAGGCTTTCGATCCCGGTGTGAGAATCGCCGGGGTTATCCTCAACAACATCAAGGGGGAGCAGCACCGGAGAAAGGCGCAGACCGCGATCGAGCATTACTGCGATGTCCCGGTAATCGGGGCAATCCCCCGGATGGAAGAGATGCAGCTTGCCATGCGCCATCTCGGCCTTGTCCCGTACCGCGAAGGTTCCCGGAGCGGGGAGTTCGAGGGCCGGATAAAGACCATCACGGACCTTATTGCCAACTATGTGGATCTCGATGCATTCCGCTCGCTCATGAAAGATGCGCCGGTATCATCCCCCCCTGCATCCGTTTTTGACCAGAAGCGCGAACAGGATGTCACCATCGGCATTGCCCTCGATGAAGCGTTCAACTTCTATTACGCGGATCTTTTCGATCTTCTTCATTCTCTTGGGGCATCATATGTTCCGTTCAGTCCGGTTCACGACCTGCTGCCGGAAGCCGATGGGTACATTTTCGGTGGGGGCTACCCGGAGCTGTTCACGGCTGAGCTGGAGAAGAACGACCGGATGCGGGAGGCCGTCCGGGAAACCTCGCGGAACGGGACACCGGTGTACGCTGAATGCGGGGGCCTGATGTACTTAACCGACCGGATCCGGTTGAAAAAAGGCTGGCACGATCTGCCGGAGGATACGGGTTATTCTATGTGCGGCGTCTTTGCGGGCGAGACCCGGATGCCGGCCCGGAGGGTTGTGAGCTATGTCGAGGGACGTTCTTCTCCGGATTCACCCTTTGGTCCTGCAACGTTCCGCGGGCACGAGTTCCACTATTCGGACGTAGTGCTTGATCCGGAAACGAAATTTGCCTACACGCTCTCGCGGGGTATCGGCATCCGGGACAATCTCGATGGGGCGGTCATAAAAAATACGCTCGGGAGTTACACGCACCTCCACCCGGTGGCAAGTGCCGGCATGTTTGCGTATTTTGTCGAATTGTGCCGCAGGACACAATCGTAAAAAATAATCAGAACATCACTGGCAGTGCGTTTTAAAAATTTCGGTTATCTCTCTTTTTGCCAACAGCGCGAATAATTCTGAATGTGCTCCCGGTCTTCCTGACCCCCGGTACGTTCATTCCCGCAGTAATTTGCCCCCCTCTTCAAAATCCACGACCCTGTCAACAAACGCCGACATCTGGGCAAGGATGAGCGGGTCCAAGCCTTTCTCCACGCAGAGGAAGATGCCGGATATGTCGGAGAGCTTGAGCTTGTTCACGACAAAATGGAGAAACCTGGACGCGGTGGCTGTCGGGATATGGATGAGCAGCATGCTGACGGAATCGAAGATGATGCATTTTTTCGTATCCGGCATCTGTTTCAAAAATTCCGTTATTGCAATGCCGAGGTCCGTGAGGTTCGACGGATTGGTCACGTACCTGACCCGTGGCCCGGGAGCCGGGGTTCCCCCGGAGTACTGGGTTACCGCATCCACGACATAGAATTTCTCCTGTCCGATCCCTTCCCGGGCATAGGTCTTTACCATCACTTTGTACGGCTGGTTGACGGTGATTATCAAGGGAGTGCACCCGGATGAGATGGTCTTTTTCAAAACCGCCAGGGTCATATCGTGGACCCTGTCCGGTTCTGCCAGCATCAGATAGAGCTGGCTTTCATTGTCATTGAGGATGAGAGAATCCGCTCGCAACTGCACTCACGTCCCCACAAAAAAATCCCGTAAATGATCCGGGATCTCTATCCCCCGCTCTTTGATGGCCTGCTCGCTCAGTTCCTCAAGGGTTTTTACCATCCGGGCAATGTTGTTGGCATGCATCTGGAGCTGCATCCGGATATCTTCAGCATCGTAGTCACCGCTCTTTGCCCGGTCTGCGAGCACCTGGAGATTCTGGCGTGTCAGTTCGAGTGGTTTATGGACCCGCATGACCGACTCGTTCATGAACGCGATTAAGGCAACTTTCCGGTCCTCGGATTTTTTCCGGTCAATGATATCGACAAAACTCTCGATTAAGTATTCCTTGCCATTGATTTTTGCTTTGGCAACCGTTTTGAGGATCGGGATTCGTTCTCCTCTGGCATTGATCAGCACCCGCTCCATATTGTGCACATCCTTGTGAAGATCGGTTATCGGGCACTCCCCGCATTTGGCCGGGCAGACAAATTCATGGCAGGTATTTCCGAGCAACTCTTCCTTTGTATGGCCGAGCAGCGCGATCGCAATCGGGTTGGCATCGATAATCTTGTGCTCTGCGGGATCAACAATGAGAATCCCGGTCTGGATCTTTTGAAAAACCGTCCTGAAAATATCATCCCCTTGGGATATCTTCGATTCCGCACTATCAGAAATAAGACCTTTTACGGGAGATGACATATCGTATACCTCTTGTGAACCCTGTCTGATTGCTGCGTTCCGTTACGATATCAATTTTTGTACGCTTCCGTGAATAAAAGAATAAACTACAAAACCCCGGGCGCCCCACACACCTCTATGATCATTTACAAGGATGGGAACTACCTTCCGGAAGAGCAGGCACGGATCTCAGTTTTCGATCACGGATTCCTGTACGGTGACGGCGTGTTTGAGGGCATCCGCTGTTACAATGGCAGGGTGTTCCGGTTAAAGGAGCATATTGACCGGCTCTATGATTCCGCAAAGACCATCGATCTCCAGTGCCCGATAACAAAAGAGGAGATGACGGAAGCCATCTGCGAGACACTAAGGAGAAACAATCTGACCGATGCCTATATCCGGCCGATCGTTACCAGGGGTGTCGGCGATCTCGGTCTCGATCCCCGTAAATGCAAAGTTGCATCGGTGATAATCGTCGCGGTCACCTGGGGCGCAATGTACGGCGACCTGTACGAGAAGGGGCTCAGGGGAGTCACGGTCTCTATCCGGCGCAACCCGGCAGAATGCCTCCCGCCCAATGTGAAGAGTCTCAATTACCTCAACAACATTCTTGCCAAGATCGAAGCGAACTACAAGGGCGGGGACGAGGCAATCTTCTTTGACACGAACGGGTACCTTTCCGAAGGATCGGGCGACAACCTGTATATTGTCAAGAACGGCGAGATCCTCACGCCGCCGACCCTCAACAACCTGCGCGGGATCTCCCGGATGGTCCTTTTAGAGATTGCGCGGGCCCATGGTATCCCGGTCAAGGAACAGAACCTCGGGTACTTCGATATCTATACTGCCGATGAACTCATCTGCACGGGCACTGCGGCAGAAGTGGCGCCGATCACCTGGGTGGACGGTCGCACTATCGGTTCGGGAAAGCCAGGACCTGTCACCATCCAGCTGATGGCCGCGTTCAAGACCGTTACTGCGAATGAAGGATATCCCATCAACAAGAAATAATTTTTTTAAAATTTGCCGGCGGGCAGACTGGAGGGAATTCCTTATCTGTAGTATCCCTGCTCATGGTTATCTCTCAAGACAATGTGGATCAGGACTGCGCAACGCAAAACCCGGTATGATGTTGTCCGGAAGGGATCCGGCCCGGAGAACTCCCAACGATCCCGGCCGGTTGCTCAACATTCAGATATGAAAGAAAGGTGAAAATCTGCCAGCGGTTATTCGAAAACCCCGGAAACGTATCGGGGACATTATCCGGTAACCCCATTTTCAGGGTTCTTTTTATTCTCCCCCGGATATATGACCTCGTTATCCGCGTCCGGCGGGCATTTACGGCTCACAGATGGGGTAACGATGGTGGCGAAAATCACCCCGATTGGAACACCATTACGGTGCCTTCTGCGAGGTCGTTTCCAGGCAGATTTTGGCAAACGGGGCGATATTTGGGCACATTTTCCACAGGAACCGGATCCGGGCCCAATCTGCTGTCCACCACAACGGCCCGAACGGGCTGGAACTCTAACAGAGCCCTGTGCGGGCTTATTTGGGCATGGGGGCGGTGCGGGGTTTCGGGGTGTTGTCGTGAGGGATAGAGCATGGGGATATTCTCTATCAGAGATATCCCACGTTCGGGAGTACCCCCCCAATCTCTGCGTATAGGGCTCCGATTGTCCGGTTTTTCGGATCCAGAGGTCATAATTCGCGAAAATGGGGGAGAGTTTCGATTATTTTTGATTGTTTTTACGTCGGAGAGTGGGAGGTCATATGTAGCCATATTACAGCGGGCGATCTCATCTCCGGACGGGCTCTTGTCCGTGAAGAATATTTCCCGTCTCCTGCCCGGAAAAATCCCCCCCATCGCGATCCCCTCCGTTTCAACGCCATTACCAGCCTTTCCGTCGGAGAGCATACCTGTCAGGCCAGATCATGGGCTGTGACCCGTAAAACCCCGTAAAATGCCCGGTTCTCCAATCCGGGCATTTCCGGAAAACGGCGTAAAACACCCGGATTCAATTGGGGTAAGAATGGGGTTCGGAATGACCCGGCGGGGTCATTCCTGGGTTTTCAGGATCTGGGTGAATTTTCGCGTTAAAAAAACCGCCACGCTTAAGGTCGAGGGTCCGGAAAAGATGCCCGCCAAAACGCAATACGGTGCCCCGGAACGTATTATATGGTCAAAAATTCTGGCGTATTCTGGCAATCGGGGCAATATCCAATGAGATTCTCGGTTAATAATCGTGGGTTGGCGCAGGATCTTCCTGCCGGGGGATTTATCGTGCAACGATCGTCCCTGCATGCGCGAGTGGGCCCGCCCCTGTTTTCCGTCACCCGCCGGGCCCTTCCTCTTCCATAACTTATTTATGACGGTACGTGAAACTAGATAGAGCAACGCGCTGCTATAGTGTAGTCCGGCCAATCATGCGGGCCTTTCACGCCCGCGACTGGGGTTCGAATCCCCATAGCAGCATCCTGTTCTCGTGGATCGATTCTCTCACTGTTTTCAGAAGAGCGAGAGCCAGTACTTACCCCAACGCACCATTTTTTCTGAATGTGCTTTTCATCAGTAAAATTTTTTCATCGATAAAAAAAAGAAAATTACGGTTTTGCCATATTCCGGCACAGCGATTGTATCTCTCCAAGTGATGCGATCACATCCGAAAAACCTGTTGCGGATTTACCGAATGCAACTGCCTGGGCAGTCCGGTCGTTTTCCAGCACGCCACGGTTATGCCACCAGACTGCTTCCCAGTAACGATCCTCGGCCGCAGCATACCTCCTGGCTATATCGGGATCCGGATTGTTTCCCAGCACTTGTAAGGTCTTCCAGAAACCGGCGTCAGCATCCGTCCGGAGTCGATATACCATAGTTTCAGGTTTTTTACTGATCGTGTAATTGATGTACGTCCCAGTCTGGCCGGCTGCTCTCGCACCCCAGTAAGGCATGCCGGGATTTCCGGTACAGACTGATACAATATTCTCCTCCGGCAGGGCAATGAGGGAATAGGTGGATGCAACATTGTCGGACCGGAAGCGGTTGATGGTATTGGTGCTCCAGGGATCATTCATGTGCCATTGCTTTCCATCCCACCAGTTCCTCAGCGAAAGAATATTCCTGGCATTCCCGAAATTGAAATTCCCGGTATTGTTCCGGATCTCTTTTTCAACGGTAATGTAGCGATAATAGGTTGACGGGTAGTAAACTTCAGCGTCCCAGATCTTCTGGGAGGGTTTCATGACCGGGTTCCGGTAATGGTTGGTTGCAATGAGGTAACTGCCATTGTCCGGGGACCGGATTGCCGACCGGACCCGGGTAGCTTCAAGCACTTCAGCGTTCCCGGACGTATCGGCCAGGAGCCGGTTTAAGGAAAATCCCCGGGTCATGGAGAGAAGCTCCTGTTCTGCTTCCGGAACCGTTGCGGCGGTCATGCCAACATACGGGATCTCGAGAAAACCGGAGATTCCCGGACCGAGATCTCCTTTGCCGTCAGAGGGGGCGGTGGAAAGGAAATAGACCAGCCCTTTTTCATTGACTACGGCGTTGGAGCCGAGTCGCCCGGCTCCGGCTGGGATCAGGGCCGGGTACCCGTTTTCCGGATACATGGCGAGCAGGACTTCATAGCTGTTTGCAGGTACCTGGAAATAATCAAAATTGACCCCGGCAATCATGCCGCGGTTCGTGACATTGCCATAGGCAGCAAATGCCGTGCAGTGCTCCTCCGGAACAGGTCCTCCCCGTCCCCCGTAATAGGACATCACGATGGGATCTACCGGGCTGAAAGATATGCCCTGGTCGTTCATGGCATCCGACATTCCCAAAAAAAATGCCGGGAAATCAAAAGCCGTGAGTTCGGAAGAGATATAGGATTGCGAGATGCTGCAGTTGTCCCGGATCTCGGCATACGAATTCTTCGAAAGAGCAGTTGCCCATGCCGCATCCCTTGTGATTGCAATATATTCAGGGGCCGCAAGGCCGTACTGGTATCCCATCTCGTACGGGCTTCCCTGCAGGACAATGACGGGCATGATACCCGGTGGCGGGACATAGGTCTTTGAGACCGGACCCTGTACCGGTGTTGTTTTTACACCCGTCCCAAGAGGGAGGCCAAGGCACGACGTGATACTGCACGTTCCGGCAGATTTGCTGACAGATCCGGTTTCTGTAACCGCTGATACGGGAGAGAGCAAAACGAGCAGGGCGATTATGATGAGGCAGGTAAAAAGAAAAAACCGGTTGCGTGATCGAACCATGATTAAACTCCATTGTAGTGGCTGATAAAATTTGTTTTTCATGGCGGAGGAAAAGTACCGTTTAAAAAAAAAGAAAAACAGAAAATCGCCGGTTTTTTGCGGGCCTGTATCCGCAATCTTAATACGCGGTTCCGGTAATATCCATGGCAGGAGAAACGTCATGAAACGGAATATCATCAGCATAGATGAAAAAAAATGCACGGGATGCGGCCAGTGTATTCCGGATTGCCCGGAAGGGGCGCTTCAGCTAATTGATGAGAAGGCCCGGCTGGTGAGTGATCTCTTCTGTGACGGACTTGGTGCCTGCATTGGAACCTGCCCGGTCGGGGCTATCTCTGTTATCGAGCGCGAGGCCGCACCCTATGATGAAAAAGCGGTTATGGAGACGATTGTAAAGCAGGGGCCGGCTGTTATCAAAGCACATCTCAGTCATCTTGCATGTCATGGTCAGATCGTTTTTTACGACCAGGCTGTCGAATACCTGACCGGAAAGAAAATTCCCATTCCCGATCATATAGCGCCGGTTCGTACTATCAAACCGATTTTATCTGCAAAGGATCATCCCGTGGATGGCAGCAGGGCCGGTGAAGGGGTATGCCATGCAAGCCCTTATGAGCCTCACCCGTTTGCCACCTGCCCGGGATCTGCTGCCCGGAGCATTCCCCGTCCCCCGGGGCCGGGGATAGGACAACCGGTTGGGAGAACGGGCGCATCAGAACTCCGGCAATGGCCGGTCCAGCTTGCGCTCCTCAATCCCGCAGCGCCGTACTTCGACAACGCAGATCTTCTCATCTCTGCGGACTGTGTTCCGTTTGCCTATGCAAATTTTCATCCGGATTTTCTCAAAGGAAAGATCCTCATCATGTTCTGTCCGAAACTTGATTCGGATATCGACGGGTACGTTGAAAAACTGGCAGCGGTTTTCACGCAGCATACGATTAAGTCGATCACGCTCGCCCACATGGAAGTTCCCTGCTGTGGCGGGGTCGGGTACGTGGTGGATAAAGCACTGACACGATCGGGTGTTACGATCCCGGTTGAAGAGAAGACGATAACGATTGATGGGAATCTGAAGTGAGCAACGGCACAATCTATTCCGTTTTTTTAAGATGTTTCGTGTGAACGGGATCTTTTTTTTGGTTTGCTTTCAATTACAAAAAGCACGGGTACGTTTTTATATGAAGCCATAGATGGACTATCTGACTATGGGGGAGCTCGCGGCCTGGAAAAACAGCGACATGCCGTATGTCACCGTATTTTTACTCCTATCTGATAGGAACGCCCCCCTTTTTCAACCTGTACAAATCCGGAGTGGGATCGTTTCATGAACAAACTCCGGGATGACGCCTTATCCGATTTACTGGGCGCCATTGTTCTTGTAGCCGTTATCTGTATGGGGATTTCCCTTATTGGAACCCACATCCTTTCCCAGCCGAACCCCCAGCAGATTCCTGTATTATCTGCTGAAATTATCCAGTCCGGAAACTCAATCCAGATCCGGCACAACGGGGGTGACCCGGTTGCAAAAAGCGATTTGAAGATCCTGGTTGACGGTGCTGATCTCACGAATATGTTCCGGATGGATGGGGGCGTCACCTGGTCGGTCTGGTCTATCGGGCATTCCCTGCAGTTTACAGGAAGTGGAATCCCAAGGAGCATCCAGATTGTCTATACAGGAGCATCAGCAAATCAGCTTATTGTGTCATGGGGTGAATCATTCTCTTCCCTATCAGGATCGGTCACGACGACTATCACTCCGACACCGACAGCTACTCTTACTCCCGTTCCGGTTGCAGATTTTATTGGCACGCCAGTCTTTGGCTCGTCAGCACCCCTGACCGTTACGTTCATGGATCTATCGTCAAACACACCGACATTCTGGGTATGGGACTTTGGGGATGGCAGCACGACAAATAATACTGCCCGGAACCCGGTGCATACCTATGCGGGCGAGGGAAGTTACACGGTTTCCCTTGCGGCAGCGAATGCCTTTGGAAGCAACACCATTATTTTTCCACGGTATATCACGGTGGGCCAGAATCCGCCCGTTGCCGGATTCACCGGAACACCGGCAACCGGTATGATGCCTCTGAATGTTACGTTCACGGATACATCCACAAATATTCCCACATCCTGGTACTGGGACTTTGGGGATGGTGACACGACAAATAATACCGTCCGTAACCCGTTGCACACGTATGCTAATTACGGAACCTATTCAGTAACGCTTACCGCCGCGAATGAATATGGCACCAGTACTCCGTATACCCGGACGAATTATATTGTTGTCAGCCAGTACCCGCCCCCCATAGCCGGCTTCACGGCAAGTCCCCTGACAGGTCAGGTTAGCCAGGTATTCACATTTACGGACACTACTACCAACAACCCAACCTCCTGGGCATGGTCCTTTGGGGATGGCGGTACTTCGACGAATCAGAACCCGACACACCAGTATACCAGTGCAGGAACCTATACGGTCGCGCTGAATGCAACGAACGCCTTTGGCTTCAATATGGTCACCAAGACAAATTACATCACGGTGAGCCTGCCCCCGCCACCGGTAGCGGACTTTACGGCAACCCCTCTTACTGGCCCGGCTACACAAATATTCGCGTTTGCGGACAGGTCGATCAATACTCCAACCTCCTGGGTATGGTCCTTCGGGGATGGTACTACGTTAACTGTACGGAACCCGGGACACCAGTACACAACGGCCGGCACCTATACCATTTCTCTCACTGCAACAAACGATGGCGGAAGCAACACGATCACAAAGACAAATTATATCACCGTCTATCCAACGGTGACGAGCATCAATCCGACCAGCAGCCAGAAAAATAAACCCGTTACTATGACAATATACGGGACCGGGTTTGCCAATACTGCAAGCGCAAAACTCATACTTACCGGCCAGGCGGATATCACCGGAACACTTGTTTCATATATTTCCCCCACCGAGATGTCATTCCGGTTCAACCTGCCAAACGTAAAAAGCTCGGGATGGAGTGTTGTTGTAACTTCCGGGGGTCAGACCGGTTCATTGTCCAGCTCCTTTGACATAACGTGATTTTCACGACAAAAATCATCAGAAGCTTAACTTTCGTAAAAGGCTTACTCCGGATTCCTACCGGGAATTATCCCGGACACAATCACTATTAAATAGACCCTTTTACCACACACTGCATCTGGATGAAGAATTCCTGTTATGATCGAGCTTTATCAGAAGTAATCGGATTTGTCCTGCTCCTTGGGATCATAGTAGCTGCGGTCTCCCTGTACTCAACCTATCTTATTCCGGCTTCAGGCAGGGAATATGAGATCGCTCAGATGGATTCTGTCGGGAACCAGTTTACTGATTATAAACTCACCGTGGACGCACTCTGGAGCTCCCGTCTTATCAATGTCAACAGTCCCAGCCCTGTCTTGAATGTCAACCCCCTTATAGCAACTACTACCTTAAAACTCGGTACCGGCGGCAATTCACCCCTGAGTCGCCTTTACTCACCGTTTTTAAATCCAGCTCCTTCCGTGGGAACTCTGGCGTTCAACACAACCGGAGATACCTTGAATATTGACAGCAGCAGTTATCACAATTCTTCAGGTAACAGAGGTGAGTTTCCTATCAGAATTGCGTCCGTTGAGTATAGTTCGAATAATTATTATTGGATCCAGCAGCGGTATTCCTACCAGCTTGGCGGGGTATTTCTTTCGCAGGACGAGGGTACGATTAACCGCGTCTCCCCACTCATTTCGATAACCAATGCGGCCAACAGATCCATTGTTGTCAATATTGTTCCTGTGCAGGTCTATGGGAACGGGAGTATCAGCAGTAATAATCCGGTCCGGCTGGATATTCTCCAGAAGACCGTTACCCCATACAATATATCCTCGAGTTCCTATTACGCCAACAGCTGGGTCAATCTCTCAGTCACCAGTGCAGATCCTAAAACGTCTGCCATGTGGCAGCAGCTCTTCAGGGAAATCGCTATCCGGGAACAGCTTGATTCCTTAGCCTACACCACTGGCACATTCTATGACCCGGGCACGAGGCGATATACCTCCTTTATCCAGATCACCGGGACAAACCCCGACTCCAATATGAATGACGTGACATTATATGTCCAGCGGGTGGAATTTGATATCCTTATGTATAGTGCCGGAACAGCAACGACATAATTGCAGTGAGCAGTGTCCCCCCGTTTTCAGGACCGGTCATTTCCTGCTATCCAATAGATCTGATTGCGTAATTTCTGCTGCTGTAAACCGGATTCAGCCTCATAATAATCCCAGAAAAAAAGCCGGTATTACCGGCAGCCCAGGTTCTCTTCCAGCCGGAATACAACCCCGTGCGGGATTGACATGGCCGATTCCCGCAAAATATGATTATGGGAGATCCAGTTCCCCGTGGTCTCATCGCCAGTGTTCCGGATATTAATACTCATCTTGTATTCGTTGATCGGAGACAACGTCATTTCTTGATCGGAACCGGTCAATAGTCCCAATAACTATTTATAAAAATTATACGTTACTACCAGCAGTAGGATGTGAATACTATCCCCAACAATGATGCACTATCTGAAGTGATAGGTGTTGTTCTGATCCTTGCAATCGTTGTTGTGGTTCTCTCGTTTTATGTAAATTATGTTGTCCCTGCCACCGGCAGGGAGAGCGAGATCGCACAGATGAATCGTATCAGTATGCAATTTACGGATTATAAATTCACGCTGGACAATATCCGGACCTCGCTTCTTGTCAATAATTTAAGTCCGGTCATGACCTCAACGGCATTCAATCTTGGTACAGGTGGTGGCAATACTCAGGCAGGCGGGTTGTTTGTCCCCATGCTCAAACCCGTCTCTTCCTATGCAACCATTTCTGTCAATAAGACAGGTGATACCTTTGATATCGACAGCAGCAGTTATCACGCGTACAAATCTGCGCTGGTGGATTTTCCGATCAACATAACTTCCCTTGAGTACAGCTCGCATAACAATTACTGGATCCAGCAGCGGTATTCCTACCAGCTCGGGGGTGTTTTTCTCCAGCAGGATGATGGTATCACGAACCGGATATCCCCCCTGATCTCGATCTCCACCGCTGCAGAAAACAGCAACAAAACCTTTGTTGTGAATATCGCCCCGGTCCAGGTTGTTGGGGGAGGAACCCTGAGCGGGAATGGTCCGACCCGCGTAGATACCCGGGAGAGGATCCTTCCCAAGTATAATATCTCGACCGACCCGTACATTTCCAACACCTGGGTCAACCTCTCGGTCACCTGTACCGATCCTGCAACAGCTGCCATGTGGGCGGATGTGTTCAATGATATTGCAGTCCGCAACCAGATTGATCCTCTGGCATATAAAACAGGGACTCTCTATAATACCAGTCAAAAAACAACAACTGCATATCTCTCCATTACCGGAACAAACCCGAACCCTGCCTGGAAAGATGTGTCGCTGTATGTCCAGCGTGCTGAATTTTATGTTGCGCTCGAAAATATCGCATCCGGGGTAGCAGGATGATCAACAGGAAACCGGAGGTTCATGATGCGGAATGAGACGAGAGTGTGCCGGGACCCTGATTCCTGTTCAGGTGTATCAGAAACTATCGGAACGATCCTGCTCATCTCGCTTGTTGTTGCTGGGGTCAGTATTATTGCCGTTGCTGTTTTTTCCCAACCGCTTCCTACACAGGTCCCCAGCCTGAAATTCATAGCCGGGATCAATAATACCGGGACTACATTATACATTTATCACAACGGTGGTGACACCCTGAATGCGGGGGATTTCAGCGTGCTGCTCGATGGAGTGCCTGCGTTGTACAATGTTTCCGGTTGCAGCGGCAGCTCGTGCCCGTGGTCCCTTGGAAAGAACCTGATTATCCCCATAACAACCGCACCCCATACGGTCAACATTGTCTACGGCAATACAAGCATGGGAGGTGGTGTCCTGATCAACCAGGCTGCTCCTGATGTTGTGAGTTCCGGCAGTGTGCTTCCGGACCTTCTCCCATATCTTGACTGTTCAGCGGTAAGGAACTGGGCCTGTGCAAACCAGATCCCGCCGGAGATTGTTGTTGCACAATACCAAAAGAACGTGACCGTGCAGCGGATCAATTTTATGAAACAGAATGCTGTGCTGAACGGCCTTCTTAAGGGAGATAGTTCCGGAGCACCCACGTATCATTTCAATTTCACGGTAAACCAACCCAATTCGTCTATTGTCTGGGGAAACAACAATTGTGATGTTGTAACCACAATTTCCCTGACAACGGGCGATAAAGTTGCCATCTGGTTTCCTACCGACCACGGTCCGAGCGATTTTATTTTCTATGGCATGGCCCCCGCGGTATGGGAAATGGCAGGAGCCCAGCCGTCTGAAATTTCCATGAGAGTTGTTTTTGCAAACGGTACTACCTATCAAAGCATCAAAACGAACCGGCTCTGCCATACCTGGATTTCCCAGTACAAAGATCTCGATTCGTCACTCGGTGTACATGCAGTCCAGAACGGGCCCAAAGCGACCGTCACATCCTTTATTGTCAATGATACAACCATTTTATCCGGACTCGATTCTGCATCGTTTGATTTTGAAAATTTCCGCCCTATCAATAATGGTATGTTCCTGATCAGTGCACCGGGAAGTTCCCAGTCACCCGTCTTCATTGTCGGCTGGTCAGGAACAATAAAAATCAATGGTGTCACTCAAACCGGTCTTGGACTCTGATTTTTTCTCATGAGGTATATTATCGTTCCACGGGTAGTTGGATCTCCTGCTTGAAAGAGAGGTACGTGTATGAGATCTTTTTTGCTCTTCGAATACCGGTATGCGTGGCTGATTGAATGGGATATCGTCCAAAACACGTTACATACGTGTCCCGTATCTTCCTTTGCCTGTCAATCCCTTCCTGAAAAAACCCATACCCCCTCTTTCCATTTTCCGTAAAAAAACCGTTTTTTTGCTCTGCAGAAATAACATTGACCAAATCCCCAACATGCATGCCGCTGAAATCGGTATACGTGTACCATTTGTCAGTCAAACCGCCAGATACCCCCGCCGGAACGGAGCCGCTCTGATCCGGGTAAAACGGTTCTTTTTCTGTATGCTGTCCCTGCCCGAAAATGCAGATATTTGACCTTGCCTGTATTGGCTCTGTCTGTCTCAAAAAAGAATAACCCACAAATAACCTGATTTGTGGGTCAAAACGTTCTGCTGAACACCTCTTTCCCACAACAACTGAATCATCCAGACTCCCATCCTGCACGCAAATAAGGATCTTTTCACCTTCGCCTATATATCCACGAACCCCCCATACACCCTGCATGAAATATACGGCACGGCATATCCAGCGATTCCTGGAATCAGGAAAGATCGATGCAATACTCTGGAACAACCATTTCCCCACGCTGCTGCCAAGCCAGGTTCCAGCCTGCGGGGATTGCGGGGAGTTTAAGGACCGGACCTGTGAAGGCGGGCAGGACCCGGTTGAGTGTTTCCTTAAAAAAACCCGGCACGCGGAACCTTCCGATAAACCCCGGCAGAAGAAGCGTGACCCGATGCTCGGCCTTGGTTCAAGCAGATCAACCGGCCACGGCTCTGTCAAGGAGTTCGATTATTCCAAAGTATAACCCGATCTCTCTCCCGTCCCTCGACACGATATTGATTATTCCGCCGCCCCGGAATGAATACCAGAGGTCCTGACCGTTCCGGCCCGGTCGCGGATCCGTAAAATTCTCGAAAAGACCCTCAACGTGGGGTCTCATCCTCCGGCCCGGATCCCGGGCACGCGAAGATACATGCGGGGATTCTGATTTCGCGATCATCCGGGAAATGACCGGAGGACCGGGTTGTATGACCGTATCTGATTTTCCGGCCAGGCTGCCGCAATTACCGTTACAACACTATTTTGAGATCTTTGGAAGTTTGTCAAGAACTCTGCTGATAACCTTCTCAAACGGATCGCTGGAACAATCGATTGTTATATCGGCATACCTCTCGTACAGCGGGATCCTCTCGTTATACATTTCAGGAAGGCTCTCGCCATCAGGAAGGACAATTCCCCGTGTTGTGATGTTGCCAAGCCGCCTTATCATCTCATCACAGGAGATCCTGAGGTACAGGACAATGCCCTCGGATTTCAGGTGCTCCATTGCCCGTTCGCTGAAGACAACACTGCCTCCCGTGGCAATGACCGTGTTATCGCAGTGAAGGGAAAGGACTATCTGCTCCTCAATCTTCTTGAACGCGTCAGTCCCGTCAGTATCGATAACCTCCTGCAGGAGCCTTCCTGTCCGTTCCTGCAGCACAAGATCCGTATCGGAAAATTTCCAGCCAAGGGTTTTTGCCAGGATCACGCCGAGCGTGCTCTTGCCGGCGCCGGGCATACCGATGATAATAATGTTCTTCATAGTGTCCGCAGCCTCAGGAAGGGATAGTGAGTTTTTATGGATAAAACCAGTTCCCTCCATTGCCTTTTAAAGTTCCCTGCTCCCACCACAAAGTTTGAAAATGAATACTACTCTATCAGAAATATTGTATGTCAGACACCATCAGGATCTCAGGAAACCTGTTCCGGCATCACACCGCAAAAACCCGGAAGCACCTCAACAAGGGCTTCCGGCTGACAGAAAAACAGTATTTCCGGCGTTTCGGCGAATTTTTGAAAAAGTGCAGGTCCCACGGCTGGAAAGCGTGGTAACGGTCCGGTTAAAACCCCGGGGCTCTCTTATTCCCGGCCGGTGCCGGTGAACCGGTATGCTCCCTTCGGGACCGCGATCTCGAACCGGGCTCCTTTTCCCGGTACACCGGTTTCCGTTATCAGGATCCCGGTAATGGCGAGGATTTCCCGGATGAGAAAGAGCCCGAAGCCGGAGTTTTTCCCATACCCGCGGGAGAAGATCAGATCCTTGTCCTCTACCGGGACACCGATGCCGTCATCTTCGCAGACAAGGACAAGACCGTCTTTTGATTCATGGGCTGAAAAGCGGATGCTCCGGGCGGCCCCGCCACTGTGGCGCCGGGCATTGTCGAGCAGGTTGAAGAACACTTTTTCGAGGAGCGGGTCTGCGAGGATCTCAACGGATTCACAGCCGGTAATTTCGAGTCGGAGACCCTTGAGATCGAGCCATGCCGCGGCAGTCTTTATACCGGTATCGGGATTCTGCCAGGCCGGGGCTTTGATGCCGAGAGTCTCATATTCCTTGGTGAAGAGGATCTGACGCCCGATGGTGGCGGAGATCTGTTCTGCCTGGGCGATATTCTCAGCAGTCGTTGCTCTATCCCCCAGACTGTCCCTGGTGAGCTCAAGGTACGCGTCCAACGAGAAGAGCTGGTTGCGTATATCGTGCCGGGTTATGCCCGAAAGCAGGTTCAGTTTCTGGTTTGCAATCCGCAGGGCATTTTCCGCCCGTTTGCGTTCAGTAATATCGATCACCTGCACCAGGTATTCCGATATCCTGCAGTCTTTATCCTTTACCGGGGTTATCAGCACGTCAAGGGAGATCCTGCCACTTCGGGTTGTTGGGTAAAGTCCCAGCCGGTTTACCAGATCGAAATCGAAATCGGATTCATAGCGTATTGTTTTTCCGTTTTTCAGCAACCCGGACTGATCAGGAGGAATGTTCGGGTCGTCAAAGAGCCGGAATCCCTTCACCGCATCGGGGGAAGTGATACCAAAGAGTGCACAGCCGGCCTCATTAATGTCAATGAGAGTCCCCTCCCGGGTGAAACTTTCTATCGCTATGGGGGACTTGCTGTAAATATTCTGGAAACGCATCCCGCTCTCGTTAAGTTTCAGCTCGATTCGCTTGCGTTCCGTGATGTCAATTACTATCAGACCAAGGCCGATAATTTCCGCTCCGTCCATCCTTATCGGATAAGAACTGGTAATCCAGAACCGCGTCTCACCCGGGTTTGCCTGGGTTCTGCATTCCAGCTCCCGATTGGTTATGGAGATGCCGGTTTCCAGGATCCTGGATAAATCGTCTTTTACCTTTGGCCAGATGTCCGGTACAACTTCTTCGACTGCCCGCCCGAGGCACTCGGATACCGTAAATCCGCTGATCTTTGCAATGTTCTCGTTGACGTGAACGAAACGGTAGCTCGTGTCCAGGTAGGCAAAACCTATGGGTGCATGGTCAAGAAGCGTTTTGAATAACAGGTACGATTCTTCAGCGGATTTCCGGGATTCCCTGAGCGCGGCTTCATTACTGATACGCTCACTGATGTCCCGGTTCACGCCGCGGAAACCGGCCAGGGTTCCGTCCGGACCAAGTATGGGGCTTGAACTGACCTCCATCCAGATGGTTCCCCCGTCTTTTTTCTTTCCCTCAATCACAAATACACGGGATTGCCCGGCAGAACCACTCATTGCTTTATCCCTGTGGGAAGTGAGTCGGTTCCTTACGTCGAGCGCAGATGCGGGCGTAAGGAGGTCAATGAGGGAATGGCCAATCATCTCATCTATCGGATAACCGGTTATCCGTTCCTGTGACGGACTGACATAGGTGATGCGGAGATCAGCAGTCGTCTCCCAGACCATATCCTGGATATTGTTTACCAGGTTCCGGTACTTCTCTTCGCTCTCTCTGAGCGCGGCTTCGGCCTCCTTCTGCCGGGTCATGTCGATATCCAGGCAGAAAAAATCCGGCTCGTGACCCGGGTGCGGCAGCATGACATGGCTGGAATAGACCGGAATACGGGTGCCGTTTTTATGAACAAGGTATTTTTCGGACGCCGGGGGCATGACTCCGGTAACGGAACTGCGCCCGATCTCCTGACGGATAATTTCCCGCATCTCCAAAGGAACAATCAGGTCGACAATGTTTTTACCAACCGCTTCCTCAGCCGTATACCCATAGAGCAGCTCATTTGCCTTGTTCCAGTAATTGACGATCCCATCCGGCCCGTATCCCTGAACCGAGATGTTCGGTATCGAGTCGAGCAGGGTCTGGAACCTCCGTTCGCTCTCCCGCAGTTCATCCTTTGCCCGGTTCCGCTCGACAGCTATGCTGATCTTATGCATCAGTTCGGTAAACTGGGCTTTCGGCCCCCCGCCTTTCTGGAGATAAAAATCCGCCCCTTCGTTGAGTGCCTGGATGATAATCTCCTCGCGTCCCTTGCCGGTGAAGAGGATGAAAGGGATCGTTCCGAACGTAAGGCGCACTTCTTTTAAGAATTCGATCCCGTCCATTTTCGGCATCTGGAAATCGGAAACAATGGCATCGAACGAACCGGCTTTGAGAATCTCGAGGCCTTCGATTGCCGATAATGCCGGAGTCACCGAAAACCCGGACGTTCGTTCAAGATATAGTTTGCCCGCGTTCAGGAGATGTTCTTCGTCATCAACATAGAGGATACGGTACATGCGGAATCCTGATATTATCCAGTTATCATCCAATATTGCTTAAAAAGAGATCGCATATGCCTGGACCCGGACAACGCGCCGGGATGCGGATTCCCCGTGAGTTAACTACGGGGTTTACTCATACCACCGGGATAATCCGGTGTGGGCTGCAGGGTGAGACAGAAAAAAAACGTATTGTTTTTAACCGGATTACCGCGTTTCATGTTCTTATCATTCAACAAATTACTCCGGACTGAGCGGGAATCCGTAGCCGGGATGCGATGGGTGAACCGCTCTTAAAACTATCAAATGAAGGAAAAACGGTATTCTGGTTTTCAGAGGAAACGTGTCAGAGTACCAGCATTATGCAGAGCATGAGCCCCGTGAGGAGCGTCAGCACAATTGCCACCGGTGCAACCTTACGGATCACGTCACCTTCAATTCCCAGTTTGTCGATTACGGCTGCAGCATTCACGATCTTGGCAACGGCCACGCCCGATGCAACCCCGCCGGCAACTGCATGAGCTGCATAGACCGGGATAAAGTTGAGATCGAGAACATCCGTGGATTTCTTCAGGATGCCATAGAACATCACGTTCGAAGAGGCTTCGCTGCCGGAGATGAATGCCCCGAGAAGACCCAGTGTCGGGCTGATGAGCGGGAAACCGATCCCAAAGAAGAGGGCAAGGGCGAGACCTATCACCGCGTTCATGTTGAAAGCATCGGCGCCGGGCAGATAGGATAAGGAGTTGTTGACAACCGATCGGCCGGACCAGTCCATGACATAGGCAATGGCAAAGAAGACCATGGCTGCAAGGGTCGGGGCCCAGGCGCGCTTTACCCATAAGGACAGAATATTTTTTGCCTCATCGCGGGTCCGTATGAGGAGCGGAGCCGCAAGGATCGTGCTGACAAGCACCCAGAAGTAAGCCTGGTTTAAAAGTTTCAGGTCAACGAATTTGTCGGCAATAACCGGAATTTTCTGAACGGGCCCGAGAAAATTGTAGAGCCCGGTCTGGAGAAACGGTATGCTGATGAGAACTGCAAAGGTCACGAGCAGGATCCACGGGAACGCCGCTTTCCAGAGGGGCATACCGATCTCTTCAGCCACCGGGGTTTCCGCAGGTCCGGCCAAAATCACCGGCTTTCCCCGCAGGGCCCGCAGGAGAAAAAGGACAACAATGGTTACAAGCCCCGAAAAAACGCCGACAAGCCCTATCGCGGAGGCGGGCAGAATATTGACAAAAACAAGAGCGGAGAGCCCAAGCGTCAGGCCGGCAATGACTGCGGTTAAAAATCCTTTTCTTACGCCCTCAAACCCGTCCGCTACCCAGAGCATCCCGAGGGCGATTCCGGTTGAGATGACCGGGAGGAAAAGCGCAACGGAACACCCAAGGGCCTTGGCATCGAAACCAAACGCCGAAGCCGGGATGGTGATGGGAACCGCAAGAAGCGAGAAGGACGTGAGCGGATCGTATCCGAGGCAGGGGAGGGCGACGGCCGCTATGGGTGAAAAACCCAGGGCAAGCATGATTGGCGGAAGCATCGTAACCGGCGTTGCGCCAATGGAGACAAGAAACGACCCGAAGCCAACGTTTAAGATCATGATCTGCTCGTAGCGCTCGGCGGCAATGGATTTGATGTACACCGTGATCCGGCTGATTGCACCGGTCATGTCCATCATCGTTACCTGAAGGATGGTAAAGAGCACCATCAGCGAGATGCCAAACGAGGACAGGACACCGGCCCAGGAGGCAGAGAGTGCAATTACGGGCGAAGTCTGGAAGAAGAGTACGGCAAGGATAACCGTTAAGAGCCAGCCAATAACGCCCATGAGCGTGCCGGACAGCCGGAAGAATACAAGCCCGGCAAAAATTACGAGAATTGGCAGGACAGCAAGAAAAAACAGAACCACGAGATCCATGGAGATACCTTCCGGAAAATGCTCAGGATGATCCGTCATTGTCCAGCAAAACGGTATCGCTTTGATATGGATATATTGTTTTTTTTATAAAATAAACCCGGGCCGGGCCTGGTTCGCCCGTTGCTTCATGCTACGGGGAGATACTGCCAATCAATTTCGATCGTGTTATATGTTAGCATGCAACAAATTAACATGGTACAATGTTTGGATTACCGGATATCACGATAATTGCGGTAGGCTTCGTTCTGGTTGTCGTTATCGCAGCACTGCTCTACTGGGGAATTTCATTCAGGGGGCATGACTGATGGAAGCCGATATTATTACCATCGGCGTAGTTGCGCTCTATTTCCTGGGAATGCTCGCAATAGGAGCGTGGGCATCAAAGAAGATCAAGAACACCGAAGACTACCTCGTGGCGGGCCGCCAGCTCGGGTTCTGGGTCTTTGTCCTCCTGATGATAGGAACGGTTGCATCGGGAATGTCGCTTCTCGGCGTTTCGGGACTCGGGTTCAAGGCCGGCTGGCCGACTATCTGGGAACAGATATTTGTCCCGCTCTCTATCGGGTTCTGTATCATCTTCTTCGGGGTCAAGCTTCACAATGTGGCAAGGACGGCCGGGTACATTACGGTACAGGACTATCTTGCCCACCGGTACGAGAGCCCGACCGCCCTGCGATCGCTCGCGGCTGTTGCGGGTATCATTGTATCGCTGATCTATCTCGTGGGACAATACTCGGCAATCGCGATAGTTCTTATGTGGCTCTTCGGGATACCGCTCTGGCTGGCATTGGTGATTGCAACCGTCATCACAACCGTCTATACCGCGATTGGCGGACTCTATGCCGTTGCCTGGGCATCGCTGATCCAGTCGATCATCCTGATTGGCGGCGTTCTCATCATGGCACCCATCATCATCTTCTATGCCGGTGGTTTTGCGCATGTCAATGATGTCATGGCCGGCATCAACCCGAACCTTGTCATGCCGTGGATGCCATCCGGGGCGTTCGGGATCCCGTACGTTGTGTCGTTTGCGGTTCTGCTGATGGTCGGCCTTGCCTGCGCCCCGCATGTCATCAATAACGTGCTCGCAATCAAGGATGTCAAATATTTCAAGTGGGCACCAATTGTTGCCTTCATCACGTACGCAATCGTCATGTTCCTGTTAAAATTCACGGGTTTTGCCGGCGCCGTCATGGTAAAAGAGGGCACATTTGTTCTCCCCAAGGTAGCCAATGCCGGAGATTTTGTCATCCTTTACGGGATCCAGTCATCCCTCCCTATCCTCGCACTCTGGGCAGTCTTTGCAGTCATCGTCCTTGCAGCCGTTATGTCCACCACCGATCGGCTTATGCTTACCATCGGGGGAATGTGCTCATGGGATCTTTACAAGAAAGTCCTCCGGCCTGATGCTCCCGACAAGACCGTTCTCCTCCTTTCAAAGATAGTTGTAGTCCTCTCAGCCATCGGCACCATGATCCTTGCCATCAACCCTCCGGAGATGCTCGCCATCCTTATCTGGATGGGTATCGGGGTCATGCTCTCCACCTTTGCCGTCCCGCTCCTTGCCGGCCTGTACTGGCGGGGGGCAACGCGGGAAGGGGCCCTTGCCGCCATGGCGCTCGGCCTTGTCTCATCGCTCACATTCGGTATGCTCAACTACATCAAGCTCGCGGCTTTCGGGGTCGACTTCGGGAAGATTCCCCTGCACTTCTCGGCATACTCGTTCATCCTCGCAATCCTCGCGATGATTATTGTCAGCCTGCTGACAAAGAAGACGGCCGACAAGGTTCTTGACGAGACCCAGACCGGCTGGTACATCTCAAAGCAATAATCTTTTTTTTCGGGTTTTAACACCCTCTTTCAACAGGATTTCCGGGTTGCGTTCCTTATTTTTTATAATGCAGGGAAATGTGCCATGCATTTGCAGGGAATTGCAGGAATTCCGCTCCATTTACTCGTGGGAATAATAATACGGGATTAAAATTTGGAAATGAGGTTCGGTCTCTCCATTTCCTCCTTCCACACCGATCGCGTGATGAGGTTGTGTAAGAAAATGCATACTCGATTGCTCGGCATATATGCCGTGCGTATGGGCTCATTTATATATCGTTACAAAGACCTTCCTATCAGAGCCGCAAAGCAGAAGATTCCGTCAGGCAGGATCTTGCACACAGCCAGAATGTAAGGACTGCGTGCAGAAATCCCGTCCATTTGCGGCATTTTAACGGAAGGATACCAGGAGAATGAATAAAAACGGCTGGTAAAACCAGCATAAGTCAATGAGAAAGACTGTGGTGAAGAAAAATGGCTGACGTACAATGTCAACAAACAACCGTATCACGTGAAATCCCTGAGCATAATTATGAAAATGCACCGTCCCCCAAGACCAGAAGGCTGCTTGGCTTTGATATTGGTGATGTTCAGTATGGCATCGACCTCTCCGAGACAATTGATGTCATTAGGGATCTCAGGATGATACAGTCATGTACGCCGGTCTCCATGACCAGGCACTTTCTCCGGTGCAACCGGAGAAACACGATCGTCTTTAATCTCGATGAGTGCCTTACCATGCAGGGCGGGCAGGAAGGGCATAAACCTGCCAGCTTTGTGATGCTGGACGAGAAGATCCAGGACTCATGTGTTGGGATCCTTGTTCCCGGCATTCCCACGGCTCTCAACAAAAGTTATACCCCAACACGGACCGGTATGAGGCACACAGCGCAGAAGAAGATCCCCGTACGGAGTCTGGTAAGGAACAGCACCCCCGGTAAGAAAAGATGTGCACGCAATACCGTTACGGTTATCGACTTAAGGAATCTTGTCGATAACTGCATTGTCCGCATGAAATTCATGCACCATGCACAGAACTAACTCCACCCCCTCTCATTTTTATTTTTTTTAGCTCTGTAGAAACACCCATGAACGGTTTTCACACCCGAACCATGAAAATCAAATACCCATACTTTGTTCTGGTGAGATCGGTTAACTCAACTTAGTTGATTTTCATGGGAAAACCCCAATGGTGAGAAACAGGAAGTACCGGTTCACATCCTTCTGGTGAATTGTAACATGGGGTACCAGGAAAAGATAAAAACTCCCCATACCCCCCCATATCCCCAACCTCACCGAAAAAATATCCGTTATGCTGGTTACTGAAATCCTTGAATAAAAAAAGAGACCGGTAACTGAGGGTGGGTGAATATTCTCTTAAAATATGTACTGGAATAAGGGTTCAGATAGGTTGATTTTACCAACGAAAGGGATGCATGGCCAGACCAGATAGTACGGCTGGCGGATATTTTATGGTTCTCCGGTTCTTTGACATCAGATCAAGAAAAAGGAGTGATTGTACCTTGAATCTTTCAACTGTCGGTTCAACCCCATTCCGGATTCGTTTTTTCTCCAGAACAAAAAAAAATCAGTTTTTTCGCCGCATGTACAGGGCGATGATGAACAGGGCGCCCAGTGCCGTTACCGGGAGCAGCGGAGACTTCTGGGTGGGACTCACCTTGAGGAGAGCTGCCGAGACCGTGCTCGTTGCACCGGCATTGACCAGGGTTGTTGTCGAATATTCCTGGTACCCGTCCAGGGTCAGGGTCAGGAGATGGTTGCCGGCAGTCACGTCATTGACCGTGAGCGGCGTGATGCCAATGAAGTTGTTGTCAAGCAGCACGTTTGCACCGGCTGGGGTTGAGGAGACCGAGAGGGATCCCCGCCCGGCAGAAGGTGAGAGCGGCTGGAGGATTTTACTCACTTCTGAAACGGTGTTCGGAGAGACGCTCGTGACAACCGAGTATGGGTGGTATCCGGAGAGTGTGAGGGCCACGGTGCGTTCGCCCACCGGGATATTATTCAGTTTGAGCGATCCGGATGCCGGGGTCTGTCCAAAGTTTACTCCGTCAATAGTAACGGTGGCGCCACCGGGGCTGGAAGAGACATAGATCCACCCGGTGCTGCTGACCGGCATGGGATTTAAGGTCCCGGAAACGGTCCGTGTCCCGCCGGCAGGTACCTCTACGGTTGATTTCCAGTCATAATAGCCCGGATAATCCAGCTGTACGATATGAGTTGTTGCAGCCAGGTTGTTGAGCGTGATTGGTGTTATCCCCCTATATACTCCATCGAGATACACCTTTGCATTGGTGGGCTGGGATATGACATAGAGGGAACCTGAGGTTACGAGCTTTGTCATCGGGCAGTACACGCTTGACCGAAGGCCCGAGGATACAGAGACGGAAGTGGTGAACGACTGGTATCCCGCAAGATCGGCTTCGATCGTATAGGTTCCGGGCCAGACATCGCTGATGGTCAGCGGGGAGAGACCGCGGTAATCCCCGTTGAAATAGATCTGTGCACCGGATGGCTGGGAGGTGACCGAGATCGAGCCATAGTTAATGGGCACGATGGTCGGGACCGGGTTCAGGGTTGCGTACACAACCCGGGTCTGCCCTGCTTCCGGCATCTCAACGGATGTTGAATACGGGTTATACCCGCTCTTTTCCACGGATACCGTCCGGATCGGGGTTCCGGTTGTATACACCGGGACCGTGAGGGAACCACCGGAAATAACTCCCTGGTACTCTCCATTGAAGCTGACACTTGCCCCATCAACATTACAGCGGACTTCAATCCAGCCCTCTCCGCCGCCAAGGGCGCTGGCTGCCGGGATACAGAGAAGGATAATCCCGATAAGGACACAGGAAATAAGCGTTTTATTCCTCATACAATCTACCAGAAGGTCATCGGCACAGATCCAAAAAAACGTTTCCGTCCGGAGTTAAGGATTTTGTTTTTTAAAAACCGCATAAATTTCCGATCGGGTATAATCCCGGCCCCGGATTCGCATTGTCCAGGTTTTTTTGTCAAGGGATTCCGTGTCGAATTGCAAGAACAGGTTGCGAACCTCTTCTTCCGTGAAATAATGGGTACTGATCCCGTTTCCCCGCACAAATGTTCCCGGTCCGGTCTCAGTACCTTTGCCGAACCGGAAATCCTCTTTCGAGAATTCGCAGAAGAAGAGGCTGCCGCCCGGACAAAGAATCCGTTCTATCCCATCGGCAACGAAGACACGGTCATCCGCAGCAAGGTGCCCGAGAACATGATAGGCGAATACACAATCAAACGAGCCGGTCCGGAACGGCAATCTTCTGGCATCCGAGAGCGTGAGTTCACAGGAAGAGCCACAAGGCAGGACCTGCCGGCAAAGGGAGACTGCGTTACGGGAGAAATCCGTGGCAGTTACCTCCCACCCTTTGTTCAGCATCCCGGCAAGCGTCTTGCCGTTTCCGCATCCCAGCTCCAGCACGCGGGAGGATACGGGCAGGAACGGGAGACCGGGCACTGCGCCGCTCCAGACCGGGCCCCGGGCTGAATAATCTTTTTCCCAGGCCTCCTTATCCCGGTTGTGCATCAGTGGATCACCTCTGATAATCTCATTTCGGATTTGCATTGTCTCCCTTCTGGCATATCAGACCGTTCGTTTCACCATAATGCGGAACCATTCAGGCAGGGCTCAGTTCATGGTACCGGGAAAGTATTCTTTTTTCCCGGGGATATACACGGCAGCAGAATATTCCTCGATAAAATCCGCATCAACAAGAAGATCAATGTACACCATCTTTTTTGCAACGGTTTCGGCATCATTGCGCCGGTTCATCGAGATGAGCAGTAAGAGAGCGCCGGAGAGAGAACCGTTCCCGAGTGTGTGATACTCAGCAGCTGGAAAATCCGGGATAATGCCAAAACGGACAATCTTTTCCTTATCGGAATACGCACCAAACGCCCCGGCCAGGTAGACATGCCGTATATCCTGAACACGAACCCGGTATTTCTTTAACAATACGCCGATAGAGCCGCACGCTGCTGCCTTGGAATCGATAAGGTACGCCATATCCTGGCGTGTTATGACAATATCCCGGCCGGTGGCTGTCTTCCCGTTTCCCACAAGCACATACTCAGGACCGTCCGGCCCCTTCCGGACACCGGGTTTTCCTTCCACGAATTTACCGGTAAAATCAAGGATACCGGCAGTGACCATTGCCGCAGCCGCATCGATGATCCCGGAACCGCATATTCCCCGCGGCAGTTCCTGATCAATCGTTGTCCAGGTGACAACGGATGTTTCGGGATCGATTGCAACATGATCAATAGCTCCCCGCATGGCCCGCATTCCCGAGGAAATCCCGGCGCCTTCAAATGCCGGCCCGGAGGCGCACGAGACCGAAGAAGACCACTCAGCATTGCCAAGAACAACTTCGCCGTTCGTGCCAAGATCGATGAGGAGCGAGAGTTCCTCCGAGCGGTACATTCCCGAGGCAACAACATCGCCAACCGCATCGCCGCCAACAAACCGGCTCACGTTCGGGAGACAGAACACCCAGGACTCCGGGTTGACCGCGAGTCCGAGCGTGCCTGCCCGGACTATAACCGGTTTACGGGAGATCTCCATGTTCGCGATCTCGAGAGGGGCGGTGTCCTGGCCGAGGAAGAGGTGGTGCATGACCGTATTGCCGGCAATACAGACATCATAGATGGAATGGCTGGAGATCCCCGCGGTTGTTGCAAGCATCCCGATCACTTCGTTGATACTCTCCACGGCAGCAGCCTGGAGTTTCTTTTTCCCGTCATGTTTTTTTGCATACGCGATACGGGTGAGGAGCTCTTCGCCAAACGTGATCTGCCGGTTCATGGCGGAAGCCTGACCGCAGGTTTTTCCGGTCGTGAGATCCACGAGGATCCCAACAACCGTGGTTGTCCCGAGATCAAGGGCAAGACCAAAGATCTCCCGGGTCGTATCGCCGGGCTCGACTGAAAGAACTTCGGGATACCGGTTTGTCCTTGTGATGGTGACCGTGACAGTATCCTTTGCTGACGTGAGCAGGTGGTTCTGGTGCCTTGTCATGTGGGGGCGGGAACCGCTGTACCCGCCAAGTTTCAGCGAGCGGTTACCATAGGAAGAGTGATGGGAATCTTCGACAACAAGCAGGTGTTTTGTCACGGCAGGGAAAAAAACATTTCCGGTTTCTGTATGATTCACGAGAATCTTCGGTGCATCGATCCGGCTCTCGACTGGAATGACAAACTCGCTGTTGCCAAGCACGTGTGTCTGGCAGGCCCGGCAGTAGTTCCGGGCGATCTCGTCAGGAGTAAGACCCTTGAGGCTCTCAACCGTACCAATATCGGATGAACCGTTCAGGAAGATGACCCGGCATTTGTTGCATTCCCCTTTTCCCCCGCAGATACTCTCGAACTGGATTCCTGCCTTCCGTATTGCTTCGAGCACGGTTGCACCGGAGGGTACGCTGACAATCCGGTTTACCGGGTGGAATACAACACTGACGTTTTCTGCCATACCGTGACTCCTGGGACTGGGGGACATTTATTCAGGCATCCCGGATTCCCGCCAGACCCTGAAAGACCGGGGTTTTGGGGTGCCGGTAATCAGGCCGGTTCCGGGGGCCAGCGTTCCCGGAGGAACTGGGGGATGCCGGACGAGTCTTTTGGCCCCACCAGGATCTGCCACCCGGTCGCTTCCTCGGCTTCACCGCTCAGCCGGGCTGCAAGGCCCGGGATGATCAGGGTTGTGTGGCTGACAAGGGCCGGGACATTGTACGTCTTTAAGGCATGTGCTATGGAATCGGCCGTGAAGTAACGGCCTGCAACCGCACTCTCAACACTCAGGCCACCGGTATCGACAACAACGAGATAACAGTCGAGATTGGCGGCCTTGATGTCCGACTCTACCGTAAAGAACGTGAGCGCGTAATTGGTGGTGATGAGCACCGGGGATTCCGGATTCGGCCTGCCGAAAGTCTTTACCCCGGATTCAACAGACACGGGCTTCCGCGGGTCGGTATAGATATTGAACCGCCAGATGAGCTGGGGCAGGAGCACCCAGCCATCCATGCTGTGCATGATGAGCAGGTCGGCATACCGCGAGAGGAGCATGGAAGCCGTGATGGCTTCCCGCCACTTGAGGACATCGTCGGAGATCTCCTCGCCGGTCCAGACCGTGAGCGGAACTCCCAGCAGAGGGTACCCGAACAGGTCATCAAAATTCCTGCAGGCCCCGGCCCGGATAGCGGTGAAACTGGTTATCGTGTCCGAGAGCCCTTCTTCGGCAAACGTGCCCGGGTCAAGCACGAGATCGGTTACGCCATATTCCCGCAGAGTTTTTACAAGCGAGCGGAGAAGACCGAGATCGCCCGGCGCAAAGACCACGAGGGGGGCATTGTAAGTGAGCGAGAGCTCGGCCATCTCTTTCCACGTGCTCTCGGTTGCGGCATAGATAAGGGGACGCCGGTCTCCTGCTTCCAGGAGTCCTGCTTCCATGACTTCGGGATCCAGGGCGCAGAGGATCAGGGGATAGTGGCTTATCCCGGCAATTTTCCGGACCGCGGACCGGAATGTCTTAGGATCGTTGGAACAGGAGCGGACGGCAATTGCATTCAGCACCAGTTTTCTGCCGATATAGTTGTAGGAGAACTCTTCGATATGGCGGACACGTTCCAGCAGCTCCTCTTCCGGCATGAGGTCGTGGACATCGAGCGCAATCGGCGTAGGGTTATGATAGGTAAACTCATGGCGCTGGAGCACATATTTCCCGCCAATCGTCATCCGGTATTCCCCGGTGCCAATCTCCACTGCCCGGACCGGTGGTGCGAGAAGGGTTGAGAGAGTATCGTATGATTTGCTGTTCCCGTCTGTGAGGATCGGGGGACAGTCGTTCAGCACCAGTTCCCCGTTGACAAGGCGGGTGGCAAAGGCCATGCAGTTGGCTTCGCCACACTCGCGGCAGTTCGTCTTCGGGAGCGACTTGTACACGTCGATGGGGCTTATCTCCCGTATACTTTTCTTGCGCTTCTGTTCCGGCATGCTTCCCGTACCGCTCATAATCTCACGCTCACCCAGTCCTGTATCCGGTCGGCCCGGGCGCTTCCGGGTTTTTCGAGCCGGTGGATGATGTCCTTGAGGGTCAGAACCGCGGCCGGGTGCATCATCAAGAAGAGATCCATACCGGCAAGGAGAAGGGTCAACGCATTGATAGTCTCCCAGACCGGTCCCCGGAGTTCCCGTGAGCCGTAAATGGAGGGCATCTTCATCCAGGCTTCCCTGGCTGCCCAGGCATTGGTTGCTGCGGATATCACCGGGTGGGCAAGTTCCGAGTCGCCCATCAGTGCGGCATATCGGGCCCGTTCGTGGATGGTGAAGGAATACTCAAGGCCATAGCCAAGGGCGACGGTGGTCAAGTCCATGACGATCTGTTCGGGCGGGATGAACTTGTAGAGCCGGCGGTTGAGTTCCTTGGCATTGTTCAGTTCAAGGCCGGTGAAGGCGAGCAGGACATGCCCGTGATCCTTTGCAGCCGTTGCAACCCGCTCAAGGGTTTTGGATTCGGCCATGTCCAGCGTGACCGAGTTCAAGAGGAGACGCTCCCCCTCGGCCATCTCGGCAACTGCGGTGAAGACCTCTGCATCTTTCCGGGGATCGCCACACCCGCCGACAATAACGGGAACATCTACGGCCTGGAGGATATCCTCGACCGTCTTCACGGCCGATGCGGGCGTTGCGTCCTTGAAGAGGGGATCGGTGCTCATTAAGTGGATGGTGATGACATCGGCCCCGAATTTCTTTACATTCATCTTCGCCCATTCGGCCGGGTCATTCATCACTTCGGAAACGTTCTCCCGGAGTACTTTCGGGAGGGAGACATTCATATCGAAGACATCGAGGGCAATGACCGGGAGATGGGGAGGGAGGTGCAGACCGTCAAAGTATGCCGGGGTTGTTGCACCGCCAATGGTGATGGTCTTTGACCTGCTCCCGCCTTCGGCCCGGGTTGCTCCCAGGGTCACTTCCCGGATCTTGCCGGGATACGAGATTTCAAGGGGTTTGTAAGATTCCCGGTATAACTCTGTTGGTTTTGGAGGAGCGAACGTTGCAATGCCGGCAGAAGAAAGTGCCGGAGCCGGCAGGCTGCCAAAGGCCGGGATGAAGAGTTCAAGGTCGCCGATCTCCATGGTGAAGTTCTCAAGCTCTACCTGATGAACGCCCCTGAGCAGTTCCAGGAGCTGGGGTGCGAGCGCAAGGAGCTTCTCGTTGTCCGTTGTGAGATCAATCCTTTTTTGCGCCATGGGAATCACCTCCCTGGGGGGATTTCGGCCGTATTGGCTGGATGATCACTTTTTCTGCCGTGATCCGGGCATTCTTCAAAATGATCTTATACCCTCCGACATTGAGGGGGATATCACCGGCAGCAAAGAGCGTCTGGCCGCCGGGGATCTCCTGCAATGCTTCGTTCTCCGCTTCCCACCGCAGGGTTACCGGGTGGTGGTGTTCCTCTAAGAATTTTTTGAGCTCGGGAATGGAAGTCGCGTCAATCTCGGTGGCAATGGCGTCGTACACGCCCGCAGGAATGAACTCTTTGAGCCGTTCCTTTGTCTCAAGCGGCATCCAGACAACCCGGTCATACCCCCCGTCGGCGTGCATGAACTTGCCGGATCGCATGTACTCGATCGAGATCCCGTGGAACCCTTCAACCTGGCGCCCGCCGGCCGTAGAGTCTGCCATGGTGGAGAAGGGAAGACCGTTCACGGTCGGGTCGCGGAAACTGCGGAGCACGATCCCAAATCCGTCAGCCTCGGGAATGTAAAACGCGATGCCCTCGAAACAGCCGCAGGAGGTATGGGGATACCCGAACGCAGAATAGAGGTAGACCCGGTTCACTTCGCCCATGGATCGCTTCTTGGCACTTTCGTTCACCCCGCTGTACTCGCCCTTCTCCGCGTCCAGGCATTCACCCTTCTCGATTGCGTAAATCGGGCCGTTCGGGTCGATACCGGCTGCTGCCCGGCCGTCGAACCAGCTGATGGCCCCGCAGTTGGCATACCGCTGAGGGGTGATCACGCAGACATGGGTTGGGGCAAAGGACTGGCAGAGGGCACAGCCATAGAATGAATCGACTTCCTCATCCAAAAGACCCCGGGCCCGGGCATCCCGCGCCTCGTAGGTCTGGAGGGCTTCTGCGTAAAGGGGGCCGATCTTCTCTATGTCGGTGATAAACGAGATCTGGATCTTTTCGATGATGGGCAGCTCGTTCCGGAAGAGCTCGATCATGACCTGGCCGATGAACCGGAACGAGGTGAGGCCTTTGCGGAACGATTTCTTTGAGAGGCGGATCCAGATGTCGTACCGCTGGTTGAGGTGCATGAAGCCCTGGATATAGTTGCAGTACTCGTGGATGTGCCGTTCAACAACGCCTTCAAGATCGGTCTCGATCCGGGCCCCGGCAATTTCCACAACAATACCCAGAGGGTAATGTTTCCCCTCCTCCATATCGCTGATATCCGGGCCCAGGATCCGTATGGCCCCGTCCTCAATCTGCCCCGGTTCGCGGACTCTCACGATCTCGAACTTTTCCGGAATGGACGGGCCGCCAAGCTCGACCTGCATGTCGTTTTTCCGGACACGCTCTCCTTCATGGACAAGGCCGACTTCAACAGGTATACTCTCGAACATGGTATCTCAGTCCCCCAGGTTTGAGACAATTCCCTTCAGGCTCTCGGCCCAGTCCTTTATGGTGCTGTTGGGAAACGACCAGCTCGCGTTGGGCTGGTACAGGCAGTCAAGGGTCATGGTCTTCACGCCCGGTGCAAAATGTTTGAGCCCCGATAAGAGGGTAGACTCCATTGCATAGGGCAGGCCGACGAAGATCGCAAGATCGTAGGGATCTTTGCCATCGAGACCTTTCCACACAGGATCCGTGAGCCGGTTCGAGATATCCACGGCAGGCATAATTGCGGCAGGCTTGAAATCCCTTGAAAGGAATTCCCGGTTGGTGCTTGCGGTAACCACGACCGGTATATTTCCTTTCCGGGCAAGGGCGATGAGACAGTCGATGAGTTTTTTCCCCTCGACATCGTACTCGAGGATGCCGTGGCCCACGATCAGGATCGGGCGTTTTGCCCGCCGGATTATAGCGTCGGCAATCTCCGGCTTGACAATGAGAGAAGCCTTCTTGGGGCCGGGTATCTCTGCGGTCTGCCAGGATTCGTTCATCGGCACGGTAATCACACCCTCTTGTGGATCATGCGGGGCAGGAGCGTTGGGTCGGGAATAGGACGCTCTGTCCAGTTCTGCCCGGCAAGGTGGCGCTCGATCTCGTCCTTCATGGTGAGGGGGATATCTGCACGGGTCCGCACAAAGAGGCTGACATCCGCAGGTATCCCGCCAACCAGCCGTTTGTGGAGATCGATATAGTGGGCCAGCTTGTTGGCCCGGCCCTTGCTTGTGTCATTGGGCCGCATGGTGAGCTTTGCAATCATCACCATTGCCTCCTCTTTTGTCTCGGCTGCAAAGAAGAGGTGTTCGGGCACCGGGCCCACGTACACCTTATCGCCGGTCCGTGCATCGTGCACGTACCAGTCTTCCTCACGGTCAGCTCTCCCGAGCAGCATCCGGCGGTACTTGGTGCCATGCGGGCCAACAACAACGGGAATGCCCAGGCGCCAGAATCCTGCGGCAATCGCCACCGCTTTCTGCGACATCGCACCCCATGCAACCCCGACTGCCCCGACACGGTTGTACACGTAATCGGCAATCTCTTCGTAATTGCCCCGCAGCGGGCGCTTTGCAAAGACGCTCGCAATCTTGATGGCTGCACCGGCAATGTGGGAGTTTGCAACGCAGGAGCCGACATTGACGATTCCCCCGGCCTCAAAGGCACCGGAGTACTGCTCGTACGCAGTCTTTCCTTCCTCATTGCGGAACATGCCGGCAGACATGGCCGAGCAGCCCGAGGTGCAGACAATGTAGCGGCGTTTTGCAAATTCCATGCACATCTCTGCTACTTCACGGGAACCCTTGGGATAGTTGGCACACCCGACAAAGGCCACAACCCCGGGGATCTCCCCAAGAACAATAGGTCCGCCCACTTTCCGGATCTCCACGTCCCGGATAGGACCCCTGCCGGTGCGGAGACAGTACGTGTCTTCCCGGGTCTTTTTGTCGGCAGCAGATACAATGAGGCTGTGGACCGGGATCTTCTGGGCGCAGGCAGGTTCGCAGCGCCCGCACCCGAGACAGTCATCGTAGATCTCGTCCAGGCCGGAGAGGTTGCCACCGGCAGCGGCTTTGATAGCCTGGGGGAGCGGGAGATCGTTGGGACATGCCCTGCGGCAGAGCATGCACTGGGTGCACTTCTTCGCAAACTCAACAAGCTGCTCTTTTGAGGGAATGGTTCCCTTCTTCTTCCGCTTCGGGGAAAGGGCCTGGGCGGTACGGACCGCAACGGCACCCACTTTTTCCGGGTCGAGAATGAGGGCTCCGGTAACGGTCCCGCTCACGAATCCTTCGACAATATCCTCAACGGAATCTTCCGTCCGGTCAACAAGGCCCAGGCAGTTCTTCTCGCTCGTTGCAATGAGCGGGGTATGGATAAGGGCCGCTTCTTCGAGCGTGTCCGTACGGACGCACTGCTCGTCGATGACGATCACATCGGGAACACCGCTCCGGATGTAGCGGAGCTGCCATGATATCGGCCCGATAATTTTTGCCTTCGACGAATACCGCGTCATGTCAATGGCGGTGCAGCAGATGCCGGTCACTTCGATAGCGGACACGAGCCCGTTATCGCGGAGGTAATCGATGATGCTTGCCGCAGGGGGCACATTATGGCCGATGACAAGAATGACCGGTTTTTCCAGGTCAACGGTGCCAAGCCCGAGATCCACGAGAGCAGCTTCCGGGTCTGCCCGGGGAAAGTTCAGGCTGGAGATCTGGGCGATATCCGCAACTTCCATACCAACGTGATCGATCATGCCGGCGTGGAAGATCTTGGACTCGAAATCCAGGTTGTTGCCCTCCTGGCCGGTATGCGTTACCGCGAGGAGCTGGGTTATCTGGCTCTCGCAATAATCCAGGACAGATTCAAGGTCCCCAAGGTTCGTGGGTTTTATCCCGCAGACCAGCCGGGTAATAGGGGCTTCGACCTCGATTCCCACGTCCCCGAAGTTGATGGGATGATCGCGGCCGAACTTTTCCGTCAGGTACGTAAGGAGTTCCCGGGAGTGGCTTGTGTGCGTTGCAGCCCCGATGCAGGCAGAGATGAGCACGGTGCGGGACTGCTGGGCCGGCATCGAGATGCCGCACGCTCCCCGTTTTTTCCCGGTGAGATCGCACTTCCCGTACGTGCAGAGGCAGCAGAGATCGCAGAAGGGCATGTAGAACGGTTTGTACCGGTTCAAAAGTCGCTTGTCCCATGATCGCAGCGTTGTCAAGGAGGGAAACGGCGTTGGTCCCTGTTTTTCTTCCCAGGTATCCCGGAGTACTGATCCGATGGTGATATTGAGATCGCGGAGGTGTGCGCCATCGGTCTTGAGATCCTGTATTCTGATATTCACACCATTCTTACTCATACCGTATACCACCCGGGAGAATTCATCTATACATTGAGGGATCGTTCAAATAAGGTTATCGTAGTTACCATCGCCTGAAAAAAGAGAGGCGCGGCTCTCTTTGCAGTTATTCCGGAAGAACAAAATCCAGCAGTGCAGAAACGGAGCGGCAGGCCACCGAGGAGTCAGGGAGATCCAGCAGGGATTTCCCGGCCAGGACGTGCGCTGCCAGGTCGTCGTCGCGTTCGATCTTACCGATATACGGGAGGCCGGTTTCGGCTGCTGCCCTCTCATGGAGATCGCCCGGGAACGCATATCCCCCGACAACGTAAAACCGCCGGAATGAGATCCCCACTTCCTGGATCACCCGGTGTGCACGCTTGACGTGGGCAAAGGACTTGCTGGACGGGCCCATGACATCGAAGATCAGGTCAACATCATGAGCGATCTTCCGGTTCAGGTGCTCAAGGCCCCCGGGAGAATCGATGAGGATATACCGGTACTGCCGTGTAATCTGGCCGAGCGCATTTTTCAAGGCTGCATCGGGAAGGCAGTAGCATCCTTCAACCCACTTGGTTCCTACCGACAGGAGATCAAAGTCATCCCCCTCATAGAGCCCGTCTTCCCAGATGCGCGTTTCAATCCGTTTGGACGGGGGGATTCCAACAGTCGTTCCCCCACGGGCAATGAAGGTATCCGAGAGCAGTTCGGCAATCGTGGACTTGCCGGCAGATTCGAGATCAACTCCAACCATCTCGGCAAGATTCTGGTCCGGGTCGGCATCAACAAGAAGAATCGGCGTCTGCTTCTTCTTAATAAGATACCGGGCCATCAGGGCAACAAAGCTCGTTTTGCCGGTTCCTCCCCGGCCCATTGTCACAATCGTTTTCATACCAGAAGTTCCTCCCGAATGATCGCACCCGGTATTGAGGGTAGTATCATTTGCGTTCTCCCAGATCCCGGGCAAGATTACAGATTGCCCGGAATGCTGTGGATGCAGTTTCATCAATCGCAGTTCCCGATATACCGGCTTCGGCTACACCGGCATCATAGGGGATCAGCGCGATTACCTCAAGGCCATGCTCCCGGGCGAACTCCCGGATGGCCGTCTCGTGGCGCTCTCCCTCAACACGGTTTCCGACAAGCCCGACGCGGGCGATATCCGACCCGCGGGCAAGCCGGCAGATCGTTGCAGCAACTTCGAGCGATTTCCGGTTCGCATCCGTGACCACGAGCAGGGAATCAACGTGTCGCGTCGTACCCCTGCCGAGATGCTCGATGCCGGCTTCCATGTCAAGGATAACCGCATCGTCCCGCTCCACCACCAGGTGGCGCATCAGGGCCTTTACTACCGAATGGGCCGGGCAGGCGCACCCGCTTCCCATTGCCCTGACCGTCCCCATAACGAGAAGATGGGCCCCCGAGGGTGTGGGGGTGGCGTGGTCCCGTATGATATCGTCCACCGTGAACGTAAGCCGGAATACGCCGGAATAATCGGTACCGGTCTTGAGCCGGATCAGGGCATCGTTTTCTGCAACGGGAGCAATACGGGCCGCCTCTTCACTGGTGAGACCAAGGGACAAGGCCAGATTGGGGGAAGAGTCGGCATCGATAGCAATGACGGGGTGTCCCGATTCAACCAGGCATCGTGCAAGCGACCCGGCAATAAAGGTCTTGCCAACGCCACCCTTCCCGCAGACCGCGATCTTCATTTCCTCTCCGCTTAGTAGACGTTATGCGTCCATGATAAAAGAGTACTGGAACGCGGCAGAAAAAACCGGCTCCCGCCACATTAACAAAAAAAACATTACGGGATTATTTTTTTCTCTTGAAACTTACAATCTTGAGAAAATCTGCAGACGGGCATTTCTTTTTTGCCGCGGTTGCTTCTTCTTGGGAATCAACCGTGCAGTACTCACCCGGTACCTGGTGTTTCGTACACTGGGGAAGCCCGGATTCCTGACCCTTTGTTGGCTGGGAACCGGCGAGGTTCTTGCAGATATAGGAAAAGTCAACCATAGGTATGCTCATCCGTTGTAGGCGGGCTGGGATGATAAAGGGGTGTGGGGGAGTTGGAGGAATCTGCCTGAAATCCTGGTGATGGATTCCTGATTTAGTTGTTTTTCTGGTATTTGCATGGTTTTCCCCCCCATCCCAGAATATTTCCCGAAAAATATGACCGTCATATCCATAGTTTTTTTAGCGATTCTCCTGCCCGGTTGGAGAAAGATAGGTCGCAAAATCCGGGTCCGCCAGAACACCGGGAATGGCCATTGTATGAGGTGGATTTCAGCCGAATTTTGACGAAAGGGGCGAGAATTGAGATTATTTTCCACAGGAAGTGAAAAAGAGGGCTATCCGGGGTTTTCCGACATTGACCGGAGTTCCAATGAGGGAAAAGGGACCCATATAGGGCTTATTTTACCTTAAGGATTTACCCATTCATACCGGGTCATTTTCAAAAACATATACCGTTGTATTTTGGTTTTTTAACGGTTACGAAAAATTGGGTAAAAAAAAGAGTGTAACAGAATATTAGGTAGTGTACACGAAGTGCTGTAAAAGTGAAGATGCCCTGTATCCAACAGTGAATTGCAAACAAAGAGGAACAGGGCATGAATCTAAGAGATATCGTACTAAATTATCTTACCGATAACGAGAAGGG
>Ga0265296_1000241_pt1 | contig 100013 bp, 92 predicted proteins | sample MunlanPumphouse1_FD_189073 | JGI IMG/M metagenome (GOLD analysis project Ga0265296, IMG submission 189073) | Groundwater microbial communities from a municipal landfill in Southern Ontario, Canada - Pumphouse #1 | ecosystem: Environmental > Aquatic > Deep subsurface > Groundwater | place...
ATGGCTCGATCACCGACCACTCGAAATCCGTCAAATCAAAACGCGCCATGCCCAGTCTCCCTTCACCGGAAGACTGAATCAGAAATCTCCCTCCAGGGGAATCCTGTTTATGGGTATGTGACCTAGAAGACCGCCTTCGGCGCCTGCTCCTTCATCATCGCCGCGCGCACCATCGGGATCGGCGGGCCGCCATAGGACAGGAACTCGTCGTGGAAAGCTTTCCACTTCGTCTTGTCGCCCGCCCCGCCGTTTTTGGCTGTCCAATCTTCGCGGAGCTTGCGGATCATCAGCTTACCCATCGTGTAGTTGAGATAGGCTGGATCGTAGGTGCCGCGCGCCGCCTGTTGCCGCGCATTGCCCTCATCCTGATAGCATTGCTCCTTGAACAGCTTTTCGCTGTCGGCGACGGTCATGCCCTTGGTGTGCAGTCCGATGGCGGACAAATAGCGACAATCACGCAGCAGCGCGTTCGAAAGCTGGCCGATGTGCGTTTCGGGATCGCCCTCGCCGAGCCCCGCGTCCCACATCATCTCCTCGGTATAATGCGCCCAGCCCTCGGCGAAGGCATAGCCGACGAACAGCTTGCCGAAGATGCTTTCGGCGCGATTCGAATGGAGGAAGTTGAGGAAGTGGCCGGGCCATACCTCATGGACCGAGGTGAACATCAGGTCCTTGCGGCCCGGGACAAAATCGGCCTGCGTTTGCTTGTCCCACGCCGGGTCGGGCGGCGAGATATAATAGACCGACGGCAGACCTTTCTCATACGGCCCCGGGATGTCGATATAGGCGCTGTTTTGCCGGTTGTACGGCGGCGATTCCTCGACCTGCGCCTGCTCGGTTCCGGGGATCGTCACGATGTCCTTTTCGATCAGGAAGGCGCGCAGCGTCGGAAGCTGGCGCCGCGCTTCGGCGACCGGGCCATCGGCGGGCTTGTCCGAATTCATCTTCTTCATGCAGTCGGCGATCGTCATCCCCGCGGCGTAAGTCGCACAGGCGGCCTTCAGCGCGTCCTGATTGCGCTTGAGGTCGGCCTGACCGATGCGCTCGAGTTCGTCGAGCGGGGTGTCGACGCCTTCGTTGGTCAGGATCATCTTCGAGAATTTCTCGGCGCCGAGCGCATAGCCGTCGGGCGTGCCGGGCTGCGATCCGACATATTTGGCAAGGTCGGTCATCGCCGCGCCGGCCTTCGCGGCGGCTTCGTCAAACTGTTTCTGCAGCGCTTCATCCTTGACCGAGGCAAAGGCGGCCTTGGCGTCGCCCTTATAATAATCGGCAAACCCGCCAAAGCCCGCGGTGCCATATTTGACGAAGGTCGCGGGCAGCGGCAGCTTGAGGTTCGCTTTGATCTGCGCGGCGGCGGCGGGGACCTTTTCGGCATAGGCGATGAACGCCTTCATCCGCGTCGTCGCATCGGCATAGGGGCGCGCGATATAGACGTTGGGGTCGAGCGCGCCGGTATAGAAGGACGGATTCTTCTGCGCGAAATCGGTATCGCGGAGGAAGAAGAGCTGGCCTTGCGCGACGTGGACCAGATAGTCGCGCTCGAACTTCTCGGCATCGGTCATCTCGCCGTCGAAAGCCTTGGCGTCGGCAATCGCCTTTTCGAGATAGGCGGCCTGCTTCTCAAGTCCCTCGGGCGACCAGTCGGGCAGTTGGCCGTCGAACTCATGCTTGCCCTGATAGACAGCGAAATTCGGATTAAGCGGGAAATAGCCCTTGAGGAAATTATCGCGGAATTCGGTCCAGTTCTTCGCGCTCTGCGCCGTTGCCGATTTATTGTCGGATGCGTTGCACGCGGTAAGGACCAGCAGCGTCGCGGCCATTGCAGCGCCGCCGTAGCGGGCAAATCTGTTTTTCATTCGAGTGTCTCCCTGACTCCTGTGGAGGCGCTTCTGCCAGCGCCTCCGATCAATGGCATCCGATAATCGACGAACGGCAAAGCTATGCCATCTGGACAGTCCCGAAAAGCGGGCTACGGCGGTCGTCAATGGCGACGATCCCTCCCCCCGAAGGCGAAGGCCCGGTCATGCCGGACGCCACGCCGAAAGCCCCCTCCCCGCTCAGCTTTCCCGACTTTCGCTATTTCTGGTTCGCGCGCTTCACCGCGGTGATGGCGACGATCGCGATGGTCGTCGTGATCGGCTACCAGCTCTATGACACCGCGCGCACCGACTATGGCATGTCGATCAAGGAAGCGTCGTTCCAGCTCGGACTGCTCGGCCTCTTCCAGTTCGTTCCGCTCGCCATCCTGACGCCCGTTGCGGGATGGGCGGCCGACCGGTTCGAGCGGCGCAGCGTCGCGATCTTTTCGAACCTTATCGATCTTCTCATTGCCGCAACCCTCGGCTGGTTCACCTGGCACGACCAGTTGACGCTGCCGTTGCTCTTCACCCTCGCCGCGCTCCACGGCGTCGCGCGCGTCTTCTCGGGGCCAGCGATGAGCGCCATCGCGCCCAATATCGTCCCGCCCGCGGTGCTCCCGCGTGCGATCGCAATGAGCAGCATCGCCTGGCAGTCGGCGTCGGTGATCGGCCCGGCGGCGGGCGGCCTCATCTATGCCGCGCATCCGGACGCGGTGTACGTCTTCTCGGCCATCCTCCTTGCCATATCGGCCTTCACCCTCAGCCGGGTGCGGCGGGTCCAGCCGCCGCCCGCCGAAGTCCGCCGCCACCCGCTGCGCGAGATGGTCGACGGGCTGCGGTTCGTGTGGGTCGAGCGCTTCCTGCTCGGGACGATCACGCTCGACCTGTTCGCCGTCCTGCTCGCGGGCGCGACCGCGATGTTTCCGGTGTTCGCGCGCGACATATTGCACGCCGGCCCCGAAGGCGCAGGGTTGATGCGTGCCGCGGTCGCCTTCGGATCGGTCGGCGTCGCCGTCGGCCTCGCCATCCGTCCGATCGAACGCAACGTCGGCGTGAAGATGCTGTGGGCGGTCGCCGCCTTCGGCGCCGGGACGGTCGTGTTCGGGCTCTCGACCAACTTGTTCCTGTCGCTCGGCGTGCTCGTCCTGATGGGCGCCGCCGACATGTTCTCGGTCTTTGTGCGCGGCACGCTGATCCAGCTTAACACGCCTGACCATATGCGCGGCCGCGTTAGCGCCGCGTCGGGGCTTGCCATTTCGGCTTCGAACGAGCTCGGCGAAATGCGCGCCGGGGCGATGGCGGCCGTGCTTGGTCCCGTCAGCGCGGTTGTCATAGGCGGCGCTGCGGCCGTCGGTGTGACCGCGCTCTGGGCATGGATATTTCCCGAACTGCGGCGTGCGCGGACGTTCGAAACGCAATTCCGGCAGACCGAAGGATAGGATCAAAACCATTCGCCGTACCTCGCGCTCATTTCGTCAAAAGCATATTGTCAATTTAATCAGTTTAGTTAAATAGGACTCACCCGTCACCGCGGTTCCCCTCTCTCCCCCGATGGAGCGACCGCCATGCACAACTCGAATATCCGCGACAAAATCCTGACCCTCCCTGGGCTCTACAACAGCGGCCCGACCCATTGGCAAAGCCTGTGGGAGCGAAGTTTTGTCCGCTGCGAGCGAATCGAACTCGGCGGCTGGGACGCGCCGGTGAAGGACGAATGGGTCGAGAAGATTGCCGCCGCGATCGACGCCGAACATGAACCCGTCCTCGTCGCGGCGCACAGCCTGGGCTGCCATGCCTTTGCCCATTGGTTCGCCGCCGCCAGCAGCGTCGCGCGTGACCGTATTGCCGGCGCGCTGCTCGTCGCGCCGCCCGACCTGACCCAGCTCAGGCGCGACAGCCGGGTCGAAAGCTTCACCGACTCGCCGCCGCTTTCGTCGCAGACGCCGATGATTGTCGTGGCCAGCGATGACGATCCTTATGCCAAAACCTCCTATGTCTGGCGCCTGTCGCGGCACTGGGACGCGCGGTTCGTCAACGCCGGGCCGTTCGGCCATATCAACGCGGACTCGGGCATCGCGGACTGGCCTTATGGACAGTATCTGCTCGCCTCGTTACAACAGGCAGCCACGCCGGCGCTGGCGGACGAGGCACTCTGGCTGCGCGCCGGAAACTGGCCAAATCGTGTCCGCCGCGACCCGCGATTCGAATTCAAGGAAAGAGCGCACCGATCATGAAAGCCAATTCGATCCTCGAGACCATCGGCAACACGCCGCACATCCGTGTCGCCAAGCTGTTCCCCGACGCCGAAGTCTGGGTGAAGTCGGAACGCAGCAATCCCGGTGGATCGATCAAGGATCGAATCGGCCTTGCGATGATCGAAGCCGCCGAGAAGGACGGCAGCCTGAAAGCCGGCGGCACCATCGTCGAGCCGACGTCGGGTAACACCGGCATCGGCCTCGCGATGGCAGCCGCGGTCAAGGGCTACAAGCTCGTGCTCGTCATGCCCGAAAGCATGTCGGTCGAACGCCGCCGGTTGATGCTCGCCTATGGCGCGACCTTCGACCTGACGCCACGCGAAAAGGGCATGAAGGGCGCGATCGAGCGCGCGATCGAACTGGTCGAAACGACCCCCGGCGCATGGATGCCGCAGCAGTTCGAAAATGAAGCCAATATCGACGTCCATGTCCGCACGACGGGTCCCGAAATCCTCGCCGATTTCAAAGATAGCCCAATCGATGTGCTGATCACCGGTGTCGGCACCGGCGGCCACATCACCGGCGTTGCGCAATTTCTGAAAGGCCATTGGCCGAATTTGAAAGTCTATGCGGTCGAGCCCGATGCCTCGCCCGTCATTTCGGGCGGCCAGCCCGCGCCGCACCCGATCCAGGGCATCGGCGCCGGCTTCATCCCGCGTAACCTGCACACCGATCTGCTCGACGGCGTGATCAAGGTCGATGCCGGCGCGGCGAAAGACTTCGCGCGCCGCGCCGCGACCGAGGAAGGCATGCTCGTCGGCATCTCGTCGGGTGCGACGCTGGCGGCGATCGCACAGAAGCTCGCCGAGCTTCCCGCGGGAAGCCGCGTGCTCGGTTTCAACTATGACACCGGCGAGCGTTACCTGTCGGTTCCCGATTTCCTCCCGGAGATCTGAGGACCGCTCGTGCACCCCCAAGACGATCAAACGGCGTTGCCCTCGCGGCACGATGGGATGGAGCGCGACTGGACGGGCTGGCTGTTCGTCCTGATCGTCGTCGCGACGGTGGTGGCGGTGCTCTATGCAAGCCATTCGACCGGCACGCGAAAGCATGCCGCGCATCGGCAACCGGTCGCGCCGCCCGCCTACATCGTGCCCGAAGTCCAGCCGATGGTACTGGCGCCGGTCACCGAAGACGACGCGCGGACGCAGAACGCCGAGGTCGCGCTGATCACCAAGGGTTTCGTTGCGGCGCGGCCGTTCGTTTATGCGGGCGGCGGTGACGCGAAAGCCCGCGCGCGCGATTGCCTTGCCGCCGCGATGATTTACGAGGCGGGCGACGATGCCAAAGGGCAGCAGGCGGTCGGCCAGGTCGTAATCAATCGCGCCCGCCATCCGGCCTTTCCGAAATCGATCTGCGGCGTCGTGTTCCAGGGGTCGGAACGCACGACGGGGTGCCAGTTCACCTTCACCTGCGACGGGGCACTGAACCGCCGTTATTCGGACGCGGCATGGACGCGCGCGCAAAATAATGCCGACATGATGCTGTCGGGCGGAACCTATCCGCCGGTCGGCCTTGCCACCCATTATCACACCGACTGGGTGCGCCCCTATTGGAGCGACAGCCTGGAGAAGATCGCGATCGTCGACACCCACCTATTCTTCCGCTGGCCGGGCTATTGGGGCACGCCGGGTGCATTCCGCGGCGCAGTGTCGGGAAGCGACGGTCCGGTGGCGAAGCTCGCGGCCATATCGCCGCTGCACGCGATCGCTTTGGGGCTTCCGGTCGAGGTCGCCGGGGTCGACGCCAATGCCGCGGTCGGCGAAGCGCGCGTCGTCGCCGGCGCGGGCGAGAGCGCGGGCCGCGACACCATCTACACCCAACTCGACCGCAAGACGGCGCCCGAAAGCTTTGTGACCACCGCGCTGCGGCTGTGCGGCGACAAGCCCTATTGCAAGTTCATGGGCTGGACCAACCCGGTGCTCAAACCCGACAGCGACGCGATGAGCGATACGCAGCGTGCGGCGATGACCTTCTCCTACCTCCGCGACGACAAGGCGGGGTTCGAAAAGGCGCTGTGGAATTGCAGCGAATATAAGCGCGACGACGTGCGCCAGTGCATGAAGCGGTAGGACGCGAATATCCGCTTAGGGGTGGGGAACTTCATTCCCTACCTTCGTCATTCCCGCGAAAGCGGGAACCCAGTGCGGGGTCGGCCCACGCACGCTCTGGGTCCCCGCTTTCGCGGGGATGACGAAATGAGATGGGTACGACGGCCGCTTCGAGTCGAAAGCGGACCCCGCGCCCATTATCCGTGCGGCTTGATCAGATATTTCTCGCCCGTGCGCTTCGCGTTGTACGCCTGCGCCGTATCGACATTCAGTGCGTCGGTCAGTGAGATTTCGTGGCTGTAGTGGCTCTTGAAGGTGGTCGTCAGCTCATCGACGACGCGCTTGCGCATGCGGCCGACGGTCTCCATGCCCGCCTTCGCCATGAACGGCGTCAGCAAAAAGCCGCCGAGCGCCCAGGTCAGACCGAAGCTGCGCGCCGAGAAGGTCGTCGGCGACAGGTCGAGCGCGCCGTAGATATACACCTGCTTGAACGTGTCCGAGCCATAGCGGCTGTACGTCGTCATGCGCTTGACCGCCGCGGCCTCCATCGCGGTAAGGACCTGCCCGGCGAGCTTGCCACCGCCAGTTGCGTCGAAACCGAGCGTCGCGCCGGTTTCGACGATCGCGTCGACCAGCCGCTCCATGAAATCGTCGGCACTGCTGTTGACGATATATTTCGCGCCGATGCCCTTGAGGATTTCGACCTGCGCGTCGCTGCGCACGATGTTGACGAGCGGGATGCCGTCCTTCGCGCAAATCTTGACGAGCATCTGCCCGAGGTTCGACGCGGCGGCCGTGTGGACGATCGCGCTGTGATTCTCCATCCTCATCGTCTCGGTGAACGCCAGCGAGGTCAGCGGATTGACGAAGCAGGACGCGCCATCTGCGGGATCGGTGCCGTCGGGGAGCGGCATCACCATCTGCACCGGCAGGCAGCGATATTCGGCGTACATCTCACCGCCAAGCAGCGCGACGGTCTTGCCGATCAGCGCCTGCGCCTCGGGCGAATCCCCCGCCGCGACGACGGTGCCGCAGCCTTCGTTGCCGATCGCAAGCGCGTCGCCGATACGTCCGCCCATCGCGCGCATGCCCGCAGGCGGCACGTCGGCGGTGATCAGCGGCTGGCCGTCCCTGGTCGACGCGCGCGCGGTCGACATGTCGGCGCCGCCGAACAGCAGGCCGAGGTCCGACGGATTGATCGGCGCGGCAAGCACCTTCACCAGCACTTCGTGCGGCTTCGGCGTCGGCATCGGGCGGCGCTCGAGCGACACTTCGAGCTGCCCTTCGGGCTTCACAAGCGTCAGCATGGTGAGGTTGGTTTCAGGCAGGTCGGTCATCGCGCATCTCCCGTCGCTTTTCGGTTTCTTGATGCAACGGATTAGGCGAGGCAATGCCTTGTGACAATGGGTGCTTGTCGACTTTCCTCTCCGCTCGCATCGAGCGAAGTCGAGATGCCTCTCGGGCATGCGCGCCCGATGGGTGTCTCGACTTCGCTCGACACGAACGGGATTTGGGGTCGCGGTTAGCCGGGCGAATATTCCGTAGCCAGCTTCAGCACCTCTTCCGCAAGCTCCTGCCGGCAGATCAACAGGTCGGGCAGATAGGTGTCGGGGTTGTTGTAGCGGATCGGCGAGCCGTCGGCGCGGCTGACGTGGAGGCCCGCCGCCTGCGCCACCGCGACGGGGGCGCAATTGTCCCATTCATACTGGCCGCCGGTGTGAAGATAGACATCGGCCTCGCCGCGCACCACCGCCATCGCTTTGGCGCCCGCCGAGCCCATGGCGAGCAGTTCGGCGCCGAGCCGCTCGGCCACAAAGACCGCTTCGGCGGCGGGGCGCGTGCGGCTGACAAGCATGCGGAGAGGCTGGTTTGCCGGTTGAAGCGCGACCGGAGCACCCGAGGTCAGCGTGATGCCGAGGCCCGGCAGCGCGACGGCGCCGACCGCCGCGACGCCGTCGACGGCGAGCGCGACATGCACTGCCCAATCGTCGCGGCCCTCGCCATATTCGCGCGTGCCGTCGAGCGGATCGACGATCCATACGCGCGACTGGCCACAACGCACCGGATTATCGTTCTCCTCCTCTGACAGGAGGGCATCGGCGGGCCGCGCGATGCGGATCTCGCGGCAAAGCATGGCGTTGGCCTGCTCGTCACCCGCCTGCCCCAGCGCCTTGCCTTCAAGGCGGCCTTGCGCGCGCAGGTCGAGCAGGATCACGCCCGCTGCCGTTGCGAGCCGTTCGGCCAGCTGTTCGTCCGTTTCCCCCACGCCCAATGCCTTATCCCAACAAGCGATCGATGATCAGGTCTGCCGCCTCTTCGGGCGTCATCGCGGTCGTGTCGATACGAATTTCGGGCGTCTCGGGCGCCTCATAAGGGCTGTCGATGCCGGTGAAATTCTTGAGCTGACCCGCACGCGCCTTTTTATAGAGGCCCTTGACGTCGCGGCGCTCGGCTTCGGCCAGCGGCGTATCGATGAAGACTTCGAGGAATTCACCCTCGGGCAGCATGCTGCGCACCATTTCGCGCTCGACGCGGAAGGGCGAGATGAAGGCGGTGATGACGATGAGGCCGGCGTCGCTCATCAGCTTGGCGACCTCGCCGACGCGGCGGATATTCTCGATCCGGTCGGCCTCGGTAAAGCCGAGGTCGCGGTTGAGGCCGTGGCGGACATTGTCACCGTCGAGCAGGAAGCTGTGACGGTTCATCCGGTGCAGCTTCTTTTCGACGAGGTTCGCGATCGTCGATTTGCCCGACCCCGACAGGCCGGTGAACCAGAGGAGCGCCGGCCGCTGGTTCTTGAGGCCGGCGCGCATGTCGCGGTCGATGTCGGTCGCCTGCCAATGGACATTCTGCGCACGGCGCAGGCTGAAGTGCAGCATGCCCGCGGCGACGGTCGCGTTGGTGAGCTTGTCGATCAGGATGAAGCCGCCCATTACCTTGTTGGGGCTTGTGCGGTTGTCGCCATAGGCTTCGAAGGTGATCGGCTTGTCGGTCGACAGTTCGACGACGCCGATGCCGTTGAGTTCGAACGTCTTCGCCGCGAGATGGTCGAGCGTGTTGACGTTGATCTCATACTTCGGCTGCTGGATCGTCGCCGAGACGCTCTGCGTCGCGAGTTTGAGCCAATAGGCGCGCCCCGCGATCATCGCCTCGTCGGCCATCCACACCAAAGTCGCCTCGAACTGGTCGGCGGCTTCGGGCGGCGCGTCGGCGGCGGCGATCACGTCGCCGCGCGAGCAATCGACCTCGTCGGCGAGCGTCAGCGTCACCGACTGGCCCGCGACGGCTTCGTCGAGGTCGCCATCGAGCGTGACGATTCGGTCGACGGTCGTGGTCTTGCCGCTCGGCAGGATGCGCACCGCGTCGCCGGGCCGGACCTTGCCGCTCGCAAGCTGGCCCGAGAAACCGCGGAAATCGAGGTTCGGGCGGTTGACCCATTGTACCGGCAGGCGGAACGGCTTCGCCTCGTCGGCGGCGGCGCCAACCTCGACATTTTCAAGATGCTCGATCAGCGCCGGCCCCTTGAACCACGGCGTGTTGTCCGACAGCGCCGTGATATTGTCGCCCTTGAACCCCGAGATCGGGATCGCGGTGAAGTTGGTGATGCCGATCTCGCTCGCGAAGGCGCGGTAGGCCAGCGTGATGCGGTCGAAGACAGTCTTGTCGTAGCCGACGAGGTCCATCTTGTTCACCGCTAGCACGATATGCTTGATACCGATCAGATGCGCGAGGAAGCTGTGGCGGCGCGTCTGGGTGAGCACGCCCTTGCGCGCGTCGATCAGAATGACGGCCAAGTCGGCGGTCGAGGCGCCGGTGACCATGTTGCGCGTGTACTGCTCGTGGCCGGGCGTGTCGGCGACGATGAACTTGCGCTTTTCGGTCGTGAAAAAGCGGTACGCGACGTCGATCGTGATCCCCTGCTCGCGCTCGGCGGCGAGGCCGTCGACGAGCAGAGCGAAATCGATTTCCTGCCCCTGCGTGCCGACGCGCTTGCTGTCGGCTTCCAATGCCGCAAGCTGGTCCTCGAAGATCATCTTCGAATCATAGAGCAGGCGCCCGATCAACGTCGATTTGCCGTCGTCGACCGAGCCGCAGGTGATGAAGCGGAGGAGCGACTTCTGCTGATGCTGTTCGAGATAGGCGTCGATGTCCTCAGTGATGAGGGCGTCGGTGACATAGATAGGGTCCGTCATCAGAAGTACCCCTCCTGCTTCTTTTTCTCCATCGAAGCATCACCGCCGTCCTTGTCGATGATGCGGCCTTGCCGTTCGCTGGTGGTCGTGAGCAGCATCTCCTGAATCACTTCGCTGAGCGTCTTGGCCTCGCTCTCGACCGCACCCGTGAGCGGATAGCAACCGAGGGTGCGGAAACGTACCGAACGTTCCACTGGCGTTTCGCCGGGGAGGAGCGGGAAGCGGTCGTCGTCGACCATCAGGAGCAAGCCGTCGCGCTCGACCGTGGGGCGCGGTGCGGCGAAGTAGAGCGGGACGATCGGAATGTTCTCGCGCGCGATATACTGCCAGATGTCGAGCTCGGTCCAGTTCGAGATCGGGAAGACGCGGATGCTTTCGCCTTTCGCCTTGCGCGCGTTGTAGAGGTTCCAGAGCTCGGGGCGCTGCTTCTTGGGGTCCCAGCCATGCGTCGCGGTTCGGAAGGAGAAGATGCGCTCCTTCGCGCGGCTCTTTTCCTCGTCGCGGCGCGCGCCGCCGAAAGCGACGTCGAAGCCGTGGAGGTCGAGCGCCTGCTTCAGCCCCTCGGTCTTCCACATATCGGTGTGGAGCGGACCATGGTCGAACGGATTGATCCCGCGCTCTTTGGCTTCGGGGTTCTGATAGACGAGCAGTTCCATCCCGCTCTCGCGCGCCATGCGGTCACGCAGTTCATACATCGCCTGGAATTTCCACGTCGTGTCGACATGGAGTAGCGGGAACGGCGGCGGCGAGGGATAGAAAGCCTTGCGCGCGAGATGGAGCATCACCGCGCTGTCCTTGCCCACGCTATACAGCATCACGGGTTTGACGGCATCCGCCATCACTTCGCGCATGATATGGATGCTCTCGGCCTCCAGCCGGTCGAGATGGGTCAGCTCCAGTGATTTTGTCTGTACATCAGACGACAACAAACTCGCCTCCTCGCGCTTCCGCCGTGGAGAGCGGAATAGGGTATTTTTCATCTAGTCATACGTCCAAACGGACGGGGTGAAGGACGTCGCCGTACCGCCGCGTGACGTGAGGGGGCAAACGTTATGGCCTTTCGACGCTGCAAGCCAGACTTGGCCCAAACTTGGGGGGTGCGGGTCATGCGGCGGTATCGACCTTCATCTGCCGCCACTCGGCCGCGATCGCCCCGATTGTTTCGAGCGCATGGTCCAGTCGCGGCGCGATTTCGGGAAGCGTGCGCCATGCGGGATCGGCGATCAGGCCGAGTTCGCGGCGAAAATCATAGCCCGTGACCTTCAGCTGGACGATGCCGTCGATCGCGAGCGAGACGGGCGCCGTGGTGATGCCGATCCCCGCCGCGACCATGCGCAGGCAACGCTCGTCGCTGTCGCTGCGCAGCGCGAAGCGCGGGCGGACGCCGTGGCGCGTGAAAAAGCGGCTGGTCGCATCGAGGAATTCGCACGAGCGGCGCGCGATCATCGTTTCGGCGGCTAGCTCCTCGGGTCCGACCTCGATGCGTCCGGCGAGCGGATGGTCCGATGCGATGAACATCGCGAGCGGTTCTTCGTAAAGCGGCATCACATGGTCGCCGCGCTCGCCCGTCCGCAGCGGGACGAGCGCCATGTTGATGCGGCCGCTGCCGAGTGCGGCGCGAAGTTCGGAGTCGCTGTTTTCGACGAGTTCGATCGCAAAGCTCGGCCGCAGCGCGGCGGCGATCGCCTGCAGCAATTCGGCGGGCGCCGAGCGGATCACGCCGAGCTTGAGTTCGCTCGACCGGCGGTCGCTTTCGCGCTCGAAGCTGTCGGCGGCGCGAAAGCCGCGTTCGAGATCGCGCGCGATCGGCAGAAAGCGTCCCCCCGCCTCGGTCAGCCGGATCTGGCGGCGGTTGCGAATGAACAGTGCGGTCCCGACCAGCTTTTCGAGTTCGGCGATGCCCGTCGACAGCGCCGGCTGGGTCACGCGGATGCGCAGCGCCGCCTGCGTAAAGCTGCCGGCGTCGACGACGGCGAGGAACTGGCGGATATGCGTGCGCTTTATCATAAATTATTCTTATGCCAAATCTCACCTCGTTTCAATTTCCCTATGCTGATATTTTGATGCACACTCGCGCGCAGTCCTGCCCCCTCGATCGATAGGTAATCCATGCGCGCCACCCCCGATTTCGATTTCGCGCTCGGCGAAACCGCCGACATGATCCGCGACACCACCGCCCGCTTCGCCGACGAACAGATCGCGCCGCTCGCCGCCAAGGCCGATGCGGAAGACTGGTTTCCGCGCGACGAATTGTGGACGCAGATGGGCGACCTCGGGCTGCACGGCATCACCGTCGAGGAAGAATATGGCGGGCTCGGCCTCGGTTATCTCGAACATGTGATCGCCGTCGAGGAAGTCTCGCGCGCATCGGGCGCCATCGGCCTCTCCTACGGCGCGCACTCGAACCTTTGCGTCAATCAGATCCGCCGCTGGGGCAATGCCGAGCAGAAGGCGAAATATCTCCCTAAGCTGATCAGCGGCGAGCATGTCGGCAGCCTTGCGATGTCCGAAGCCGGCGCGGGCAGCGATGTCGTGTCGATGAAGCTGAAGGCCGAACGCAAGGGCAGCGGTTATGTTCTCAACGGCACCAAATTCTGGATCACCAACGCGACGCACGCCGACACGCTTGTCGTCTATGCGAAGACGAGCCCCGAAGCAGGATCGCGCGGGATCACGGCGTTCCTGATCGAGAAGGACATGCCGGGTTTCAGCATCGGACAGAAGATCGACAAGGTCGGCATGCGCGGCTCGCCGACCGCCGAGCTGGTCTTTGCCGATTGCGAAGTGTCCGAAGAGCAGGTCATGGGTCCCGAGAACGGCGGCGTCGGCGTGCTGATGTCAGGGCTCGACTATGAGCGCGTCGTGCTCGCCGGGCTGCAACTTGGGATTATGCAGGCGTGCCTCGATACCGTTATTCCTTACGTTCGCGAGCGCAAGCAGTTCGGCAAGCCGATCGGTTCGTTCCAGCTGATGCAGGCGAAAGTCGCCGACATGTATGTCATGCTCCAGACGGCGCGTTCGTACGTCTATAATGTCGCGAAGGCGTGCGACGCGGGGCAGACGACGCGCTTCGACGCCGCGGGCTGCATCCTGCTCGCGAGCGAGAATGCCGTGAAGGTCGCGGGCGAAGCGATCCAGGCGCTGGGCGGTGCGGGTTACACCAAGGACTGGCCGGTCGAGCGCTACTGGCGCGACGCCAAGCTGCTCGACATCGGCGCGGGCACGAACGAAATCCGCCGCATGCTGATCGGCCGCGAACTGATCGGCGCCGGCGCGTGATCTGGCTCTGGCTGTCGGCCGCCTTCATGGTGACGACGGCCATTGTGCATGGCATGCTGGGCGAAAAGCGGTTGATCCAACCGCTGATGATGCTCGATCAGGGCGTGATGGGCGTCGATCTGGCGCGCAAGGTGTTTCGCCTCGCATGGCACGCGCTATCGCTGCTGATGCTGGTGTCGGCGGCCTCGGTCGTCTGGCCGGGGACACCGCGCGAACTGATCCTGCTGATCGGCGCGGCGTGGACCGCAACCGGATTGTTCGACGCGATCTACACGCGCGGCCGCCATATCGGTTGGCCGTTTTTGACGGCATCGGGCGTTTTCGCATGGCTGGGTGCGGCATGAGCGATGCGCTGCTCACCGTGCTGCAATATTATGGTGCGGGCGCGGCGACGCTCGCCGCGCTGGTCGTGTCGCTCAACCTCGGGCGGCGCTGGACCGGCTGGGCGTTCGTCGTCTTTGTTACGAGCAGCGCCGCGCTGATCGGCTGGGGCTTCCTGCAGCCCGACAGCGAAGGCATCGGGTGGCAGAATATCGCGCTGCTGCTTATCAACGCGATCGGCGTCTATCGTTACCTGATCCTGAAGGAAAAGCCGGGCGAAGAGACCTCCGATGAATAGCGTCATTGCGAGCGAAGCGAAGCAATCCAGAGCGGTTTACGCCTTCTCTGGATTGCCGCGTCCCCCGGATCGAGTCCGGGGTCCTCGCAATGACGAGGGCGTTTTAGCCCCAGACGCGGACGCGCTTGTCGGGCGCGAGGTACAGCTTGTCGGTCGGCTGGACGTTGAACGCCTTGTACCACGCGTCGAGGTTGCGCACCGTCAGCGCGCGATACATGCCCGGCGCATGGCCGTCGGTCGCGACGCGCGCGCGCAGCGCCTCGGCGCGCATCTTGGTCGCCCAGGTCTGCGCAAAGGCGATGAAGAAGCGCTGATCGCCGGTGAAGCCGTCGATCACCGGCGCTTCCTTGCCGCCCAGCGAGGCGCGATAGGCGTCGTAGGACGCCTGCAGCCCCGCGACGTCGGCGATATTTTCGCCGAGCGTCAGCTTGCCGTTGACCGCGAGGTCGGGGAACGGCTTGTAGGTGTCGAACTGCGCCGCGAGTGCGTCGCCCGCGGCGTCGAACTTCGAGAGGTCCGCCGGGGTCCACCAGTTGCGCAGCGCGCCGGTCGAATCGAACGCCGCGCCATTATTGTCGAAGCTGTGGCTGATCTCATGTCCGATCACCGCGCCGATCGCGCCATAGTTGAACGCCGGGTCGGCCTTGGCGTTGAAGAAGGGCGGTTGCAGGATCGCGGCGGGGAAATTCAGCGCGTTCTGGACCGGCAGGTTCACCGCGTTGACCGTCTGCGGGACCATCCACCACTCGCCCTTCTCCATCGGCTTGCCGATCTTGGCGAGCTGGTGCGCATATTCGGCCTGCTGTCCCGCGACCTCGTTCGCATAGGCATTGGCGCCGACGGTGTAGCTGCCATAATCGCGCCAGCTGTCGGGGTAGCCGACGCCGACCGCGATCGTTTCGACCTTCTTGATCGCTTCCTTCTTGGTCTCGGGCGCCATCCAGTCGATCGTGTTCACGCGGCTAGCGAAGGCGGCCTTGATGTTCTTCACCATGTCGCCGACTTCGGCCTTGGCCGAGGCGGGGAAATATTTGTCGGCATAGGCTTGGCCCACCGCATCGCCGAGATAGGTGTCGAGCGCATCGAGCCCGCGCTTGTCACGGCTGCGCTGCTGCGGCGTGCCCGCCATCGTCGTGCCATAAAAGGTGAAGTGTGCGCTATCGATCGCGCTCGGCAGCACGTCGGCGTGGCTGTTGATCTGGTGGAAGGCGAGCCAGTCTTTCCACGCGTCGAGCGGTTCGGACGCGACGAGCGCCGACAGCCCGGTGATCGCGTTCGCGTGATAGGCGCCGAACTTCGCCGCGCCGTCGAGCTTCGCCGCGCTCATGAACGCGGGCCAGTCGATACCGGGCGCCTTCTTGGCGAAATCGGCCTTCGCCCAGACGTCGGCGGATTTGGTGAAATCCTCGCTCTGTTCGCGCGTCGCATGCGCCTTGGCGATCTTGACCTCGAGGTCATAGATGCGCTTCGCCTTCGCGGCGGCATCGCTCTGGCCGGCGGCGGTCAAGAGCTTCGCGATATAGGCTTGGTACGCCGTGCGGATGCTCGCCATCTTCGGATCGGCCGACAGATAATATTCGCGCTCGGGCATGCCGAGCCCGCCCTGCAGCAGATAGGGAATGACGTCGCCCGGGGTCGCGAGCCCCTGCGTCACGAAGACGCCGAAGAGATTCTCGGTACCGAAATCGGTCGCGTTCAAGGGGTCGACGTCGGCGCGGAGCTGTTCGCCGAGGACCTTCGACAGCGCCGCCTTGTCGGTGATTGCGGCGAAGCGCGCGAGGTCGGCGGCGACGGGTTTCATGCCCGCGGCATCGATCGCCTTGGTGTCGGTGTAAGCTTTATAGAAAGCAGCGATGCGGCCCTCGTTGGTATTAGCGGCGGCATCGCCCTTGACGATCGCGTCGACCAGCTCACGATTGCGCTTTTCGGTTTCGAGCTGCGCGACGTAAAAACCACCGATCGACGAGCGGTCGGCGGGAATTTCGGTCGTCTTGTCCCAATTGCCATTGGCATAGGCGTAGAAGTCGTCGCCGGGCTTCGCGGCGGTGTCCATCGCGGCCTTGCTGATCCCGATTTCGGTGCCCACGGTGTAGGCGGCGGAGCTGTCCTTGCCGCTGCTGCAGGCGACGGGCCCCGCGAGAATCGCGGCGGTGGACAGAAGAACGGCAAAGACAGCTTTTTTCATGGAAACGACCTTGTTTTGTCACGGATAGGCAGGCGGCCGACGCGTGCGAAAAACTGGTTTCAACGCCAACCATTTTCGGCCTGCTGCGCTTTTCAATCGACGAGCGACGGGGTAGTTCCGCACCGACTTCCAGGAGAGATGATACAGTGAGCGCACCGGTTCTTGGCACCAGCATCAACGCCGACAGCGACGAATATCGCACCCGCAGCGCGCATAATCGCGCGCTGACCGACGCGCTGCGATCGGCGGTCGCCGAAGCGGCGCTCGGCGGCAACGAAAAGTCGCGCGAGCGGCACACCAGCCGCGGCAAGTTGCTGCCGCGCGAGCGCGTCGAGCGGCTGCTCGATCCGGGCGCGCCCTTCCTCGAAATCGGCCAGCTGGCGGCGAACGATCTTTATAACGGTGAAGTGCCCGGCGCGGGGCTGATCTGCGGGATCGGGCAGGTGTCGGGACGCCAGTGCATGATCGTGTGCAACGATGCGACAGTAAAGGGCGGCACCTATTACCCGATGACGGTCAAGAAGCACCTCCGCGCGCAGGAGATTGCCGAGGCGAACCGCCTGCCGTGCATCTACCTCGTCGACAGCGGCGGCGCCAACCTGCCGCATCAGGACCAGGTGTTTCCCGACCGCGACCATTTCGGGCGCATCTTTTTCAATCAGGCGAATATGTCGGCAAAACGCATCCCGCAGATCGCGTGCGTGATGGGCAGCTGCACCGCGGGCGGCGCCTATGTGCCCGCGATGTCGGACGAGACCGTCATCGTCCGCAATCAGGGCACGATCTTTCTCGCCGGCCCGCCGCTGGTGAAGGCCGCAACGGGCGAAGAGATCAGCGCCGAGGATCTTGGCGGCGGCGACCTGCACGCCAAGAAGTCGGGCGTCGTCGACCATCTCGCCGAGAATGACGAGCATGCGCTGACGATCGTCCGCGACATCGTCAGCCACCTTGGCGAAAACACGGGCTTCCAAGTTCCGTTAAAAGCCCCGCGCCCGCCCAAATATGACGGCGAAGAGCTTTATGGCGTCGTCCCCGACGACGTCCGCGCGCCCTATGACGTGCACGAGGCGATCGCCCGCATCGTCGATGCCAGCGAGTTTCACGAGTTCAAGGCGAACTACGGCAGCACGCTCGTCTGCGGCTTCGCGCATATCTGGGGCATCCCGGTCGCGATTCTTGCGAACAATGGCGTGCTGTTCAGCGAAAGCGCGGTGAAGGGCGCGCATTTCATCGAGCTGGCGCAGCAGCGGCGCATTCCCCTGCTCTTCCTCCAGAATATCTCGGGCTTCATGGTCGGCGGCAAATATGAGGCCGAGGGCATCGCCAAGCATGGCGCGAAGCTGGTGACCGCAGTCGCCACCGCAACGGTGCCAAAGATCACCGTGCTGATCGGCGGCAGCTTCGGCGCGGGCAATTACGGCATGTGCGGCCGCGCCTACAGCCCGCGCTTCCTGTTCAGCTGGCCCAACAGCCGGATCAGCGTGATGGGCGGCGAGCAGGCGGCGAGCGTGCTCGCGACCGTCCACCGCGACGCCGACAAATGGACGCCCGAGGAAGCCGAAGCCTTCAAGGCGCCGATCCGCCAGAAATATGAGGATGAGGGCAACCCCTATCACGCCACCGCGCGATTGTGGGACGATGGCATCATCGACCCCGCGCAGACGCGCGATGTGCTGGGGCTGGCTTTTGCTGCAACGCTGAACGCGCCGGTCGAGGACCGCGGGTTCGGCGTGTTCCGGATGTGACGATGAAACGATTGCCGGTTCGCGCCCTGATCGGTGTCGCGGTGTTGATGTCGGTGCCCGGATGCACAGGCGAACAGGACCGCGCTGTCAATGTTGCGCTGTCCCGATACGCCAAAAACGACGCCAAGGTTTTGACCTATGTCCCGATGGTATCGAAAGACTGCCCGCTTGGCGGAGGGTGTTACACCGACGTCTGCGTAACCTTACTGCTCGACGCCGACGAAATAACCGACCGGCGCGTCATTTTTGTCGGCGTTTCTGGAATGGACGACGGCCCGATGGAAATCAGGGGCGAATACCCATCGCTGGCGAAGTGCCAAGCCAAATTCAACCGAGGTTAGCAATGATCCAACCCCTCATCTTCGCCAATTGCAGTGAAATCGCCCGCCGCATCATCCGCAACGCACGGACGGCGGGCCAATGACAGACCAGCTCTTCCTCCTCGATCCGCTGTTCGAAGACCCGGCGCTGCCCGGGCGGAACTTCTATTGCCGCGACTGCATCGCCATCGATGGGTTGCTCGCGAACGTTTCCGAGCACGCCGCGAAGCTCGAGGTGATCCGCATCGCCTTTCCGCGCCCGCGTAATGCGGTGATCGCCGCGATCGGTGCGGCGAACCAGAATTTGCCGGTGCTGGTACTTGCCGAAGATGCGCCCGGTGAGCTTGCCGACGGCGAGCATGACGGCACGCGTTTTGTGGGCGACCTCAAACGGCTGCTGCACGCGCTGCATGTGCGGCACGGTTTTCCGGAGGCGCATCCATGATCGCGCGGCGCTGGCACGGGATCGTCCCCAAGGACAAGGCCGAAGCCTATTTCAAGCTGATGTTCGACGTCGCCATCCCCGACTATCGGTCGGTCGCGGGCAATCGCGGCGCCTGGTGCCTCCGGCGCCCCGAAGGCGATGTCGTCCATTTCGAGATGCTGACCTTTTGGGACAATCTCGACGTGATCGAGGGCTTTGTCGGCACGCCCGTCGACGCCGCCAAATATTATGATTTCGACGATGCGTTCCTCATCGAAAAGGAAGCGCATGTGCTGCATTTCGAAGTGAACGGAACCCTATGATCCAGTCCCTGCTTATCGCCAATCGCGGCGAAATCGCCTGCCGCATCATCCGCACCGCGCGCGAGATGGGCATTCGCACCATTGCCGTCTATTCGGACGCCGACGCCAGGGCGCTGCATGTGCGCGAGGCCGATGAGGCGGTGCATATCGGGCCTTCGCCGGCGCGCGAATCCTATCTGATCGGTGAGAAGATCATTGCCGCCGCCAAGGCGACGGGCGCCGAGGCGATCCATCCGGGTTACGGCTTCCTCTCCGAAAATGCCGAGTTCGCGCAAGCAGTCGCCGATGCGGGCCTCGTGTGGGTCGGGCCGAACCCGTCGTCGATCACCGCGATGGGCCTGAAGGATGCCGCCAAGAAGCTGATGGCCGATGCCGGTGTACCGGTAACGCCCGGCTATATGGGCGAGAATCAGGACCCGGCCTTCCTTGCCGAACAGGCGGCCGAGATCGGCTATCCGGTGCTGATCAAGGCGGTCGCGGGCGGCGGCGGCAAGGGGATGCGCAAAGTCGATGCGGCAGGCGAGTTCATCGACGCGCTCGCCTCGTGCCAGCGCGAGGCCGCGGCGTCGTTCGGCAACGATCATGTGCTGATCGAGAAATATATCCTGACCCCGCGCCATATCGAGGTGCAGGTGTTCGGAGACACCCACGGCAATGTGGTCCACCTGTTCGAGCGCGACTGCTCGCTGCAACGCCGTCACCAGAAGGTGATCGAGGAAGCCCCTGCCCCCGGCATGGACGAAGCGACGCGTGCCGACCTCTGCGCCGCCGCGGTGCGCGCGGCAAAGGCGGTCGACTATGTCGGCGCGGGGACGATCGAGTTCATCGCCGACGCCAGCGAGGGCCTGCGCGCCGATCGCATCTGGTTCATGGAAATGAACACGCGCCTGCAGGTCGAACATCCGGTGACCGAGGAAATCACCGGCGTCGATCTGGTCGAATGGCAGCTGCGCGTCGCGTCGGGCGAGCCGATCCCGCTCGCGCAGGACGAACTTGCGATCAACGGCTGGGCGATGGAGGCGCGGCTGTATGCCGAGGATCCGGCGAAGGGCTTCCTCCCCTCGATCGGCACGCTCGAACTCTTCCAGCTTCCCGAGCATATCGGCCGCGTCGACACCGGCGTCTATGAAGGCGCCGAGGTCTCGCCCTTCTATGACCCGATGATCGCGAAGGTCATCGCCTGGGGCGAGGACCGCGAGGAGGCGCGCGAATTGCTGTCGGAGATGCTGGAAGACAGCGCGATCTGGCCGGTGAAGACCAATTCGGCGTTCCTGATCAACGCGCTGGGTCATCCCGATTTTGTCGCGGGCACCGTCGATACCGGGCTGATCGGCCGCGACGGCGACGCGATGACCGAAGAGCCGGTGCCGACGAGCCAAGCGCTGACCAATGCCGCGATGGCGATGGTGCCGCGGTCGTTGCAATCGGGCTTCCGATTGAACGCACCCGATGTGCGCAGCGCGCCCTTCCTGCTCGACGGCAAGCGCGTCGAGGTCGAACTGCACGGCCCCGGTGCCGAGGAGCCGTCGCCCGCGATGCTCGTTGCCGAGGGCGGTTCGGTCTGGCAGTTGACGCCGTGGCGTGCCGAAGCCAGCGCGGGCGTGGGCGCAGGTGATGGCGCGATCCTGTCGCCAATGCCCGGCAAGGTCATTGCGGTCGAGGTCACGGCAGGCGACAAGGTGACCAAGGGGCAGAAATTGCTGACGCTCGAAGCGATGAAGATGGAGCATAGCCTGACCGCGCCGTTCGACGGCGTCGTCGCCGAACTCAATGCATCGCCCGGCGCGCAGGTTCAGGTCGAGGCGCTGCTCGTGCGGATCGAAAAGGAAGACTGATCGCCCTTCCCCGTTCGTGCTGAGCTTGTCGAAGCACCGTCCTTCCCTTTACCATCGCAAACAAGAACAGCCCTTCGACAAGCTCAGGGCGAACGGAGTTGAGATTATGGCCGGAAAATATTTCGACGAATGGCAGATTGGCGATACGCTAACCCACGACATCCGCCGCACGGTGACCGAGACCGACAATCTGCTGTTCACCGTGATGACGCACAATCCGCAGCCGCTGCACCTCGACATCGAGGCGGCGAAGGCGTCGGAGTTCGGGCAGATCCTCGTCAACGGCACCTTCACCTTCAGCCTGATGGTCGGACTGTCGGTCGGCGACACGACGCTCGGCACACTCGTCGCGAACCTCGGTTACGACAAGCTGGTGATGCCGAAGCCGGTGTTCATCGGCGACACGCTGCGCGCGACAAGCGAAATCATCAGCCTGAAAGAGTCGAAATCGCGGCCGAATGCGGGGATCGTCACCTTCCTCCACCGCGCAATCAACCAGCGCGATGAACTTGTCTGCCAGTGCGAGCGTTCTGCCCTTGTCCAGCGGAAGGCCAGCTAATGCGACTACGTTCACTCCTCTTCGTTCCCGGCGACCGCCCCGAGCGTTTCGCCAAGGCCGCGGCGTCGGGCGCCGATGCGATCATCCTCGACCTGGAGGATTCGGTATCGCTCGCGAACAAGGATGCGGCGCGTCATGCGATCGCCGACTATCTGGCGGGAACGCGCGAAGTCGTGACGCTGGTGCGCGTCAACCCGCTCGACGGCCATCTGACCGCCGCCGACGTCGCCGCGATCCTCGGCGCCGGGCCCGACGCGATCATGCTGCCCAAGGCCGAAGGCGCTCCCAGTATCGCACAGCTCGACACGATCCTCCGCAGCGAAGCCACGCGCGATGCCACGCTGCCGCCGATCCTGCCGATCGCCACCGAAACCCCCGCGGCGATCTTCACGCTCGGCAGCTATCGCGAGGCGAAAAACCGCCTGCTCGGACTGACCTGGGGCGCCGAGGATTTGCCCGCCGCGATTGGCGCGACGACGAGCCGCGAGGCCGATGGCCGCTATACGTCTCCTTATGAAGTCGCACGCGCGCTGACGCTGTTCGCGGCGCATGCCGCGGGCGCGGCGGCAATCGATACGGTATTTCCGGCGATCAAGGACGAGGCGGGTCTCGCCGCCTATGCCGCGCGCGCGCGGCGCGACGGCTTCACCGGCATGATGGCGATCCACCCGTCGCAGGTCGAGGCGATCAACGCCGCCTTCACCCCGTCGGCGGATGAAGCCGCGCGTGCGCAGGCGATCGTCGATGCCTTCGCCGCCAACCCCGGTGCGGGCGTGCTGCAGGTCGACGGCAAGATGGTCGACGCGCCGCACCTCAAGCAGGCGAAGCACATCCTCTCGCTGGCGGATTAATCCAATCGTCATTGCGAGCGCAGCGAAGCAATCCAGGGCGGTTTACGCCACTCTGGATTGCTTCGCTGCGCTCGCAATGACGAACTTTTTCAGCGGGTTTGACGCCCGAACGGCCGGTGGCGCTTCATCCAGTTGCGGCCGCGGTGCCAGCTCTTCTTGAGACCGCGTTCGGTGAAGCCTTCGAACATCGCATCGGGGCTGGTCGGATCAAGCAGTTCATTGTCGGCAATGAATTCGTCCATCGGCCCGGGAGGGATAAGGTCGAGCAGTTCGAGCGACCGCCCCTTGCCGCGCAGCGCCTCGATCGTGTCGATCAGCGAGCCAGTGCGCTCGAACGCCGCCGCGACCTCCTCCTCCGACACATCGAGATGCTCGGCGATCAGCGATGTACGCAGCCGCGCGATCGTCGGTTCTACGCCTGCATTCGCGGGTAGCGCGGCGTCGATCGTCACATCGCATTCGCTGTCGAGCCCCATCGACCGGTTGTTCATATTCGCCGAGCCGACGCGGATCATGCGGTCGTCGACGATCGCGGTCTTGGCGTGGACGTAGATCGGCTCGCCGCGCTTGGTGCGCGGATAATAGACTTTCAGCCGGTCGCCATGCTTCGCCTTCGCAATCTCGCGCACCAACTGCACGCGCGCCGCGTCCATCGCCATCTGTTCGAGCCAGCCGTCGGCGGTCTTCGGCATGACCATCACGAATTCAGGCGGATCATCCTCGTTCAGCCGCGCAGCGATGGCGGCGGCGATCTTTCCGGAGGTGAAATATTGATTTTCGAAATAGATGAAGCGTGTCGCAGCCGCGATCATGTCGAGATAGAGCTGTTCGATCTCGTGAATTTCATCATAGCCGTCATATTCGGCACGCGTGCGTGAGATGGCGACGTCGACGCCTTCGAAATCGGGTTCGAGGTCGTCGGGCCAATTTTCACCCTTGCCTTTCAGATCGCGCAGCGGCTTTTTGGTCGCGCGCTGCCAGCGCTCGTTGCCGAGGTCGGCGAGCGCGTTACCGACCGGCCCCGCAAGGATCATCGTGCTGTCGTGCCACGGCATATAGGCTTTGCCGTCGGGCGCGGTGCGGTGCGGGTCACCGTCCTTGTGATCGCGGGTGTCCCAGCGGCGCGCGCCGACGTCGATACCGCCGCACACCGCCAGATGGTCGTCGAACACCGCAACCTTTTGATGATGACTGCACCCCACCGGATGCGCGCTATCGAGGCGAAAGCTGATCGCGCGCGTCAGTTTCCAGCGCGCGACCATCGACAGGATGCGCGGCATCGCGAACTGCTTCAGCCCGCCGAAACTCCAGCGCAAGATGTCGATGTCGCGTTCGGGCTTTTCCTTTGCGAGCCGCAACAGATATTCGCCGAGCGGTTCACCCTTGCCCTTCCTGTCGGGTTTGAGCGCAATGCGCGGGTCGAAATCCCAGCCGATGAGCAGGATGCGCTGTTTCGCTTCGGCCATCAGCTGTTCGAGCAGCGCAAAATAGTCGGCGGCGTCGACGATCATCCGCGCCTTGTCGGCGCGTTCGATGCGCCAGCAATTGCGCCCTTCGACGACGATCGGTTTGAGGTCCCCGTTGCTCATCGCCGCCGACACGCATGGCGGCGGCGATGGTTGCAACGGCGCATATCAGGCAGCGACGAACTGCTCGGGCGTCAATGCCATCATGGCCTCGCTGCCCGCCTCGATCTTGCGGCGAAGCGATCCCGCATCGGGCAAGAAACGCTCGGCGAAATAGCGTGCGGTGACAAGCTTGGCTTCGAGGAACGCCTTGTTGCCGCGGCCTTCGGCGAGCGCCTTCTGCGCCGCTTCGGCCATCATCAGCCACATCGAACCGAGCGCGACGATCCCCAGGATATGCATATAATGGTGCGCACCGGCGCCGACATTGTTGGGGTTCGCCATGCCGTTCTGCATGAACCACATCGTCGCGGCCTTAAGCTCGCCATTCGCCTTTTCGAGGCGCGTCGCGAAATCGGCGAGCGCGTCATCGCCCTTGGCGCGCGCGCATTCCTCGTCGACGATCGCGAAAAATGCCTGGATCGCGCGCCCGCCGTTCTGCGCGAGCTTGCGGCCGACAAGGTCCATCGCCTGCACGCCGTTCGCGCCTTCGTAGATCATCGTGATGCGCGCATCGCGGACATACTGGCTCATGCCCTGTTCTTCGATGTAGCCGTGGCCGCCGAACACCTGCTGCGCGTTGGTCGCGACCTCATAGCCCTTGTCGGTGCCAAAGCCCTTGATCACCGGCGTCAGCAGGCTGACGAGATCGTCGGCGCGCTGGCGTTCTTCCTCGCTCTCGGCGACATGCGCGAGATCGACCTGAAGCGCACCCCAGGTGCAGAGCGCGCGCAGACCTTCGACGGTCGCCTTACCGTCCATCAGCATGCGGCGCACGTCGGGGTGGACGAACAGCGGGTCGGCCTTTTCCTGCGGGTCCCTGGGTCCGGTAAGCGCGCGGCCCTGGCGGCGGTCCTGTGCATATTGGACGGCGTTCTGATAGGCGACATCGGCCTGGCCGAGCCCCTGGATACCGACACCGAGGCGCGCGGCGTTCATCATCACGAACATCGCGGCAAGGCCCTTATTCTCCTCGCCGACCATCCAGCCCTTGGCGCCGTCATAATTCATCACGCAGGTCGAATTGGCGTGAATGCCCATCTTGTGCTCGATCGACCCGCACGACAGCGTGTTGCGCTCGCCGAGCGAGCCGTCGTCATTGACGAGGAACTTGGGGACGATGAACAGCGAGATGCCCTTGACGCTGTCGGGCGCATCGGGGGTCTTCGCGAGGACGAGGTGAATGATATTGTCGGTGAGGTCATGCTCGCCCGACGAGATGAAGATTTTCGTGCCGGTAACGGCATAGCTGCCATCGCCGTTCGGCACCGCGCGGGTGCGGATGAGGCCAAGGTCGGTGCCGCAGTGCGGCTCGGTCAGGTTCATCGTCCCGCCCCATTCGCCCGCGATCATCCGCGGGACATAGGTCGCCTTCTGCTCGTCCGAACCCTTGACGAGGATCGCAGCGGTCGCGCCCTGCGTCAGCCCCGGATACATGGCGAACGCCTGGTTGGCGGCGTTGCGATATTCCTCGACCGGGAAACCGATGACGTGCGGCAGACCCTGGCCGCCGAATTCCTCGGGCGCGGTCAGCAGGCCCCAGCCGGCTTCGGAATAGGCTTTATAGGCTTCCTTAAAGCCCTTCGGCGTCGTTACGCTGCCGTCGTCGTGGCGCGTGCAGCCTTCAAGATCGCCCGACTGGTTGATCGGGAACAGCACTTCCTCGCAGAATTTGCCGGCCTCGGTCAGCACCGCCTCGATCATGTCGGGGGTCGCGTTCGCGAAACCGGGCAGGTTCGAATAACGCTCGATCCCGAGCACGTCATTGAGAAGAAAGAGGGTGTCCTGCACGGGAGCGCGATAGACGGGCATGGGTTATCCTTATGAAAAGCAGCTAGTGATGTCCAACTTGCCTGGGGAGAGGCTCAGGTCGGCTTAATGGCCAGCGTCGACTTTTTTCACCATGTCGATGAAACGTGACAGCTCATCTACAGCGCTGTCAATATCGTCGCGCTGGCGTTGCAGCAAGCCGATGCGCTGTTCGCATTTCTCGATCGTCACCTGCCGCTGCGTCTTGCGGCCGTCGCCGACGTCATACAGGTCGATCATCTCGCGAATGTCGGCAAGGCTGAAGCCCGTGCGCTTGGCGCGGAGGATCCACGCGAGGCGGGCGCGGTCGCGTTTCGAATAGATGCGCGACAATCCCTTGCGCGACGGGCTGATCAGCCCTTCATCCTCATAGAAACGCAGCGCGCGGGCGGTGACCCCGAACTCGGTCGACAAGTCGGTGATGCTGAATTGTTCGCGCCCCAGATGGTCGGGCGTATCGATATGGGCGTGGCCATATTGTTCGGTCATGCCGGTGAAACTAGTTTCCGTTGACGTGAACGTCAAGCCCGGCCGAGCGGGTCATTTCGGGGCAGTTCAGCCCTCGCATGGACGGTGCATATTGCCGTCTCGATCGGCGATCCGCAAGCCCCCCGCGTCGGCCGCCGACCAGCTCGCGCGCGGCAGGCGGAGCCCCGCGAGCGAGGCGCGGTCGGGGCACAGGCGGCGGCATTGCGGCGGCAGGTTTCCGGGCAAGCGGAGCTCATCCTCTTCTTCGTGTACAAAGGCTTCGCAGCCATCCGCACCGGCGAAGCGCATCCGCCAGCCGCCACCCTCGCGAACCATCGTTCCGTTGGCGGCGCACGAGAGGCCGGGACCGAAGGCAGCGGTGACGGCGAACCGCCATTTTCCGGCGCCATCGGGAACGACGCACATCGCATCGCGGCCGAGATCGTGCGCGCGCTCGAACACGCCGACCGGGCTTGCGGCCTCGGGATGCACAACACCGCGCTCGCGGGCGGCCACTTCGAGCGGGTTGCCGGCCTTCGCGCTTTCGTCCGGCGCAGGTCGCCCGCACGCGGCGAGCAGCAGCACCGCAAGCGCGGCGACATTAGCCCTGCGCATCGTCCGCCAGAAAAGTCAGACCGCCATCGGCCTCGACACGGCGATAAAAGCAGGATCGGCGGCCCGTGTGACAGGCGGGGCCCGCCGGCTTCACACGGAGCAGCAGCGCATCCTGATCGCAATCGACGCGCATCTCCACGACCGTCAGGCCGTTGCCCGAGGTCTCGCCCTTGCGCCACAATGCAGCCCGTGACCGCGACCAGAAATGCGCCTGCCCCGTCGCGCGAGTCTGCTCGATCGCCTCGGCGTTCATATGCGCGACCATCAGCAATATATGGCTGTCGGCGTCGGTGACGATCGCCGTCACCAGTCCGGCGGCGTCGAAACGCGGAGAAAATCGGTCGGTCGTGTCGCGCTGATCATCCATAAACCGGGCTTTAGAGCAGGTTTGAAGCCACTGTCACGCCGTTGTTCGCATCCACTGTGACAAATCCGTGATTAGGGGGGCGACATTTGCGATTCCCGTCCCTATATGCGCCCCAGTCACTGCCCCCCTGCCCCTGGAATGACATGCTGACGACCCACCCTTTTGATGACGACAAGCTCCGCGAGGAGTGCGGCGTATTTGGTATTCATGGCGCCGATAGCGCCGCCGCGGTTGTCGCGCTGGGGCTTCATGCCCTGCAGCACCGTGGACAGGAAGCCGCGGGCATCACTGCCTTCGACGGCAAGGAATTCCACACCCACCGCGCGATGGGCCATGTCGCGGGCAATTTCGACCGCGATGACATCATGCGCCAGTTGCAAGGCGGATCGTCGGTCGGCCATGTCCGCTACTCGACCACGGGCGAGACCGCGCTGCGCAACGTCCAGCCGCTGTTCGCCGACCTGTCGACGGGCGGTTTCGCGGTCGCGCATAACGGCAATATCTCGAATGCGACCGCGCTCAAGAAGGTGCTCGTCCGCCGCGGTTCGATCTTCCAGTCGACCAGCGATACCGAGGTGATCATCCACCTCGTCGCGACGTCGGCCTATCGCTCGCTGCTCGACCGGTTCATCGACGCGCTGAAGCAGGTCGAAGGCGCCTATTCGCTGATCTGCCTGACCGCCGAGGGCATGATCGGCTGCCGCGATCCGCTGGGCATCCGCCCGCTTGTGATCGGCAAGCTCGGCGACGCGCATATCCTTGCGTCGGAAACGGTCGCACTCGACGTCGTCGGCGCCGAATTCGTGCGCTCGGTCGAGCCCGGCGAGCTTGTCATCATCCGCGACGGCCAACTCACCTCGCATCGTCCGTTCGCCGACCATGCGGCGCGCCCGTGCATCTTCGAATATGTCTATTTCTCGCGCCCCGATTCGATCGTCGACGGGACGAGCGTCTATTCGGTGCGCAAGGCAATCGGCGCCGAACTCGCGCGCGAAAATCCGGTCGATGCCGACCTCGTCATCCCGGTCCCCGATTCGGGCACGCCCGCGGCGATCGGTTATGCGCAGGAATCGGGCATTCCGTTTGAACTTGGCATCATCCGCTCGCACTATGTCGGGCGTACCTTCATCCAGCCCGGCGACAAGGTCCGCCATCTGGGCGTGAAATTGAAGCACAACGCCAACCGCGCGCTGATCGCGGGCAAGCGCATCGTGCTGATCGACGATTCGATCGTGCGCGGCACAACGAGCCTCAAGATCGTGCAGATGATGCGCGATGCCGGCGCGACCGAGGTGCATATGCGCATCGCGAGCCCGCCGACGCAGCACAGCTGCTTCTACGGCGTCGACACGCCCGAACGCGCCAAATTGCTCGCGGCGCAGATGAGCGTCGGCCAGATGGCGAATTTCATCAACGCCGACAGCCTGTCCTTCATCTCGATCGACGGCCTGTACCGCGCGCTCGGCGAAACGAAGCGCAGCGACGACGCGCCGAAATATTGCGACGCCTGCTTTACCGGCGACTATCCGACCACGCTCACCGATTTCGACGAGCATGGGCTGGAAGATCAATTTTCGCTGCTTGCCGAACGGGTTGTCTGACACAATGACTGTGATGTCTAAAGAACTGGCGGGCCAGGTTGCAGTCGTCACCGGGGCGAGCCGCGGCATCGGCGAAGCCATCGCCGAATCGCTTGCTGCACGCGGCGCGCATGTCGTGATCACCGCGCGCACCGCGGGCGGGCTCGAAGAACTCGAAGACCGCATCCACGAAGCCGGCGGCAGCGCTACAATCGCGCCGCTCGACCTGACCGACGGCGACAGCATCGCGCGCCTGGCGAGTGCGATTGCCGAACGCTGGCAGCAGCTCGACATGCTCGTGCTCAACGCCGCGATGCTTGGCACGCTGACCCCGGTTGCCGCGATCGACGGCAAGGAATTCAACAAGCTGCTGACGCTGAACCTGATCGCGCAGCAGGCGCTGATCGCCAATTTCGATCCGCTGCTACGCCGCGCAGCGAATGGCCGGCTGGTTGCATTGTCGAGTGGCGTCGCGCGCGATCCGCGCGCCTATTGGGGCGCCTATGCGGCGTCGAAGGCGGCGTTTGAAACGCTCGTTACCAGCTATGGCGCCGAAATGCGCAACATCTCGACCGTGCGCACCGCGATCCTCGATCCCGGCGGTACGCGGACGCAGATGCGCGCGCGCGCCTATCCGGGTGAGGATCCGCAGAGCATCAAGGATCCCGCTGCGGTTGGCGAATTTGTCGCCCAGCTGATGGTCGATGGCTTCGACAGCACCGCCTTCCACGCGTTGCCCAAGGTCATGGAAAAAGCTTGAAGCCATCTTCGTTTTCCTGCGCTAAGAAGCCCGCATAAGAGGGTTTGCGAGGGCGTGGAATGACCAAGGATATTTTGCAAACGGCGATTGCGGCGGTGATCGGCATCGTCGTTGCGTTCGGGCTGATCTGGCTCGCGCAATATGTCGGCAGCGAGATTTCGCCCTCCGAATATGATTCTGCGACGGGTGAAATATTGATCCCGATCGGCTCGACCATCGCGCTTATCGTTGGCTGGTTTTTGGCCACATTTGCGGGAAGCTGGCTCGCCATGCGCATTTCCAGCGAAACCGGTGCCGGATGGGTCGTCGCTGGCGCTGTTATCGGTGCCGCCCTCTATACCGCTGTCGACTTTGCCGACACCTGGTGGATCATGGCGCTGGGCGTCGCCGTCCCGCTCGCCGCGGTGTGGCTGGCCCAGCGCGCGGCAGCGACAGTCGCCGAGTAAGGGCCCGTTTGCGCCAAAAAGGCGGCGACGCGTAGTTTCACAATCGTCATTGCGAGGAGCGAAGCGACGCGGCAATCCAGCGTGGCGTAAACCGCTCTGGATTGCTTCGCTTCGCTCGCAATGACGAAAGTGTTTGGGACGAACGGCGCGCTCTACTTCGGCGCTTCCCGATCCACCGCCGCCTGCACGCTCTTGTAAAACGCCTCGCGCGCGGCGCCGACGCCCTCGGGATCGGTCGCGGTCGGCCAATTGCCGTTCGACGCGATCACCAGCCCCCGCTTTGGATCGATGAAGATCCCCTGCCCGAAGATGCCCTGCGCGGCGAAGCTGCCATCGTCGTTGGTCCACCATTGATAGCCATAGCCGCGGCCCGGCAGGTCGATACCCGCCTGCTTTGTCGTCGCCGCGGGCAACCAGTCATCGGGCAGCACCTTTTTGCCGCCCGCGACGCCGCCGTTCAGGATGAACTGCCCGAACCGCGCATAGTCCTTAAGGCTCGCCGACATGCAGCAACCGCTGATCTCGTGCCCCGTCGCGCCGAGCATCCATACCGCGTCCTGTTCCATGCCGAACGGTTTCCAGACCTTTTCGGATAGATAGGCCGACAGCGTCTTGCCCGTCGCGCTCGACACGAGCACGCCGATCAAATTGGTCTCGCCGGTCTTGTAAACCCACTTCGAACCCGCGGGCGCTTCGCGCGGCAAGGTCTTCATATAGCTGACCGTTATGTCCTCGCCCGCCACGGGCTTTTGCATGTTGAACAGCGCGACGTCGGACTTGGGATCGGTGTAATCCTCGTTCCATTTGACGCCCGAGGTCATGGTGAGCAGTTGCTTCACCGACACATCGTCATAGGCCGAGCCCTTGAGGCCGGGGATATAGACGGTGACCTTGTCGTCGAGGCTCTTGATATAGCCATCCTTCACCGCCGCGCCGACAAGCGTCGAGGTGAAGCTCTTCGCGACCGAGAAGCTCGTCCAGCGGCCCGCGGCGCCATAGCCGAGCGCATATTTCTCGAACCGGATCTTGCCATCCTGGACGATGATCAACCCCGCATTACGCTGTCTCGCCATATAGGCGTTGATGTCGGCCCCAAGGTCGATCGGCTCGCCCTGCGGCAGCGGATAGACCTGCCCACCCGCCTTGACCGTGTTGACCACGACCTTGGGGACCGTCTCCATCGTGCGGAAGGCGGCGTCGCGTTGATCCTGAGTCCAGAACAGCACATTCAGATCCTTTGGCAGTTTATCGGTGGTTTCGGTCGGTGCGGGCGCGCTGCACCCCGCCGCCGCGGTGCACAGCAGCACCGCCGCCAGAAATCTTCGCATGTACGTCTCTCCCTGTTTTCAGGCTGTCTTTTCGAGCGTGACTTGGGCGACGTCGATACCGCCGCCGCGAAAGCCCCCCTCGCAATATTGCAGATAATAGCGCCAGAGCCGTACGAAGCGCGCGTCGAACCCCGACGGCAGCTGGTCGGCCGCAACAGCCGCGTCGAACCGCTCGCGCCACTGGCGGAGCGTTTCGGCATAGTCGCCCCCGAAGTGGCGCACATCGCGCCACGCAAGGCCCCGCGCCTCGGCAAGCGCGCGAAAGCGGCTTTCCGAAATCAGGCAGCCGCCCGGAAAGATATATGCCTGGATGAAGTCGCTGCTCGCCGCATAGCGCTCGAACAGCGCGTCGTTGATCAATATATACTGGATCGCCGCTTTGCCGCCGGGGCGCAGCAGCCGCGCGATCGCGTCGAGATAGGCGGGCCAATAGGCTTCGCCCACCGCCTCGACCATCTCGACGCTGGCGATCGCGTCATAGGGGCCCTGCGCGTCGCGATAGTCGCAGATTTCGATGCGCGAGCGATCCGACAGATCGACCGCCGCAAGCCGCGCGTCGGCGATTTCGGCCTGCGCGGGTGACAAGGTGATGCCGGTGTAAAGCACGTCGTGGCGCTCGACCGCGCGCTCGGCGAGCGCGCCCCAGCCGCAGCCGATTTCGAGCAGCCGGCTTCCCGACCGGAGGTCGAGCCGGTCGAGGATCGCGTCGACCTTTGCCGCCTGCGCCTCTTCGAGCGACTGGCCGGGATCGGTGAACAAGGCGCTCGAATAATTCATGCTCGGATCGAGCCACAAGCGATAGAAATCATTGCCCAAATCATAGTGGGCATGGATATTTCGCTTCGCGCCGCGCCGGTCGTTGCGATGGAGCGCATGGATCGCCTTGTTCAGCCAGCGCCATGGACCATGCGCGCGCGCGACATTGCCGAGGGCTTCACCATTGCGCATAAATAAATCGAACAGCGGCACCGGATCAGGCGATGACCACTCGCCCGCTTCCCATGCGCGATACCACCCCACCGAGCCAGACAACGCCAGCCGCGCGAGCGAGGCCCAGCTGTGGAGGTGGACGACCGCGACCGGCCCCTTGCCGCGGCCGCCGAGCAGCCGCACGCTGCCATCGGGCAGATGGCTCTCGATCGTTCCGTGGGCGAGCCCCGCGTCGATCCGGTCGAGCATGCGGTGAAAGAGGCTCGCCGGCGCCAGCGCGATCAGCCGCGCCATCCCGCCGCCCGAGCGATAGGCACGGTCGGCGCGGAGCAGTTCCTTACCGCGGCGCGGGCTGACATGCGTGTTCATTGGCACCTTCCTGCCTCAAACGCATCGCGCTGACAATCGGTTGAAACACGCGGCGCCATGACGTCACGCGGGCGCGCTCATTCGGGATGGCTGGCGGTGTCGGGCGCGGTCAGGCGAACCTGGAACCGGTCCTGCGCGAGCGGGTGCATGAAACGCTGGTCGCGCAGCAGGATCGCGTCGCCATCGCTTTGCGCGACGGGCATGCGCGACCAGAACAGGAAAGCGCGCGCCGCGGGATCGGCCTTGACCCAGGTCGCGAGGCGCGGATCGCCCATACCGGTCGGTGCGCCGGTCAGATCGACCTCGCCGCCGGCACCCGGAACGAAGCTTGCAGTGCCGTAGCGGTCGGCGGTCCGCCAGAAAATGTCGCGTTTCCAGAAGGCGAGCGGCGGCGGGCTCGCGACGACAAGCGCATCCTTTTGGCCGCCCGCTTCAAGCGCGCGCGATGCCATGCGCTCGGCAGCGCCGGTGATGAGACCATTGACGAAGATATAGGCGCATATGGCGGTGAAGCCGATCCATGCCGGGCGCCGCCAGTTCACCGCCCCGCGCCGTTCGCGGCGGAGCGACAACCAGAGCGACACGGCAAGCGCGATCCAAATCCACAAGTCGATGATGAAGATGCTGTCGCCGTAGAACCAGCGATGGCTGAACGGCTCAAGCAGGCGGATGCCGTAATTGTTGAGCCAATCGAGCGCCGGATGGCTGAAGCAACCGATATAGGCGAGCGCGAGCAACCAGCCCTTGTGAACCGGAAGCCGCTCCGCCGGCCTCTTTCCGCGCCGGCCCTGCCAGCGGTCGAAGGCGAGCATCAGCCCCCACAGGATGATCGGCAGCACCAGCAGCGCAATCGGCCCGTGCGTGATCCCGCGCCGCATCGACAGCGATTCGATGCCATAGACCGCGCAGGCCGCGTCGATATCGGGCAAGTTCGCCGCAATGATCAGCGTCGGCATCGCGAGGCCGGTTTTCTTCTTGAGCCCCATCTGGCCAAGAACCGCGCCGACGAGGCTGTGCGTCAGATTATCCATCGTTTCTACTACTGGAGAAGAAATCGTTTCGCGCAAAGACGCAAAGACGCGAAGAAGAAAAGAGACTCAGTCCGATTGGACATAATTGTTCGCTATGCGACGGGTGCCTTCCTTGAATGTTGCCGTACCAAAATTCATCAGCAAACCAAGGGGCAAGCGCATCAAACGCAAATAGGTGAGTAGCTGCTTCGCATGGACCGGAGCATGTTGTTCGGTCGATTTGATTTCGATCAGCAGCGTCCGCTCGACAATCAAATCCGCTCGGAAGGCATTGTCGATGACAATGCCATTGGCGCTTAACGGAACAGAAATCTGTCGCTCGACCGACAATCCACGTCGGAAGAGGCTTTCCGCGAGCAAAATTTCATAGGCTGATTCCAGCAATCCAGGCCCGATATCGCGGTGAATATGAAAACCGCAATCCACTGCGACATTCGCCAATGACTCGATGTCGACTGACAAATGCCGCCCCTTCTTCGTGTCTTTGCGTCTTTGCGCGAAACCTTCTCGACGCGACGGCTAAAGCTCGGGCCCGCCCTCGGTCACCGTCCAGGTCTGCCCCTTTTTGAGCAGACTCTGGAGGTCGGCCGTCTTGCCTTCGGCGGCCGCCTTGTTCTGGCGGACGACATCGGCCTCGAAGGTCGGGCGCGGGTCGTCGTAGAGAACGCCGAGCGCCATCGGGAATTCGCCGAAGCGCATTTCGACGAGCATGTGCGCGACGCTGCGGTTGGTGACGTCGTGGACGATCACGCCCGCCGACTGCCAGTCGCCATCGACGACATCGACGGTCTTGAGGTGCAGCGCCTCGGCGTCGAGCGCGATGCCCTTGGTGCCCTTGGCATAGACCATCGGTTCGCCATTTTTGAGCCAGAGCTGGCGATCCTCGGCGCCCTTCGGCGCCGCGAAATCCTCGAACACGTCTTTGTTATAGACGATACAGTTCTGGAAAATCTCGATAAAGGCCGCGCCCTTGTGCGCGTGCGCAGCCTTCAGAACGTTCGGCAATTCCTTCGACACGTCGAAGCCGCGCGCGACGAAGCGCGCGCCCGCGCCGAGCGCAAAGGCCGCGGGCTGCGCGGGGCGGTCGACCGAACCATAGGGTGTCGACGGGCTGGTCGTGCCGACGCGGCTCGTCGGCGAATATTGGCCCTTGGTCAGACCATAAATCTCGTTGTTGAACAGCATGATCTGGCAATCGAGGTTGCGGCGGATCAGGTGCATCGTGTGGTTACCGCCGATCGACAGCCCGTCGCCGTCGCCGGTGACGATCCACACGTCGAGGTTCGGATTGGCGAGCTTCAGCCCCGTCGCGAACGCCGGCGCGCGGCCGTGGATCGTGTGGAAGCCATAGGTTTCCATATAATAGGGGAAACGCGACGAACAGCCGATGCCGCTGATGAACACGGTGTTCTCGGGCGCGGTGCCGATTTCGGGCATCGTGCGCTGCACCGCCTTCAGGATCGCATAGTCGCCGCAACCGGGGCACCAGCGGACTTCCTGATCGGTTTCCCAATCCTTGAGCGTCGTCGTCCGCGCGATAGTGGTCATCTCGTTCATGCGAGCGCTCCTTCGATGGCGGCTTCGATTTCGGCGATGGTGAAGGGCTGACCCGACACCTTGTTCACCGGCTTCGCGTCGACCAGATATTGGTCGCGCAGCACGGTCTTGAGCTGACCGGTGTTCATTTCGGGCACGATCACGCGGTCAAAGCTCTCCAGCAGCTCACCCAGATTGGCGGGCAGCGGCCAGACGTGCCGGATATGAACGTGGCTGACATCAAGGCCCTCGGCACGCTTGCGGCGCACCGCCTGGTGGATCGGGCCAAAGGTCGAGCCCCAGCCGACGACCGCGAGCTTGCCGCCCTCGGCGCCGAGTTCGACGATCTGGTTGGGAACCTTGATGCCGTCGATCTTGTCCTTACGAATGTCAGTCATCGCCTGATGGTTCGACGCCTCGTAATTGATGTGTCCGGTGTCGAGCTCCTTCTCGATCCCGCCGATGCGGTGGAGCAGGCCGGGAGTGCCGGGCTTGACCCATGGACGCTTGAGCTTTTCGTCGCGGCCATAGGGTTTGAACCCGCCTTCGGGCACTTCTTCGAGGAATTCGACCGGGAATGCCTCATAGGTCGTGAGGTCAGGCACCGCCCAAGGCTCCGCTGCGTTGGCGATATAGCCGTCGGTCAGCAGCATCACCGGGGTCATATATTGCACCGCGATGCGCACCGCCTCGATCGCGCATTCGAACGCGTCGCCAGGCGAGCGCGCAGCGATGACCGGCATCGGCGCATCGCCGTTGCGGCCGTAGACGGCTTGATACAGATCCGACTGCTCGGTCTTCGTCGGCAGGCCCGTCGAAGGGCCGCCGCGCTGCGAATTGACGATGACGAGCGGCAGCTCGGTCATGATCGCAAGGCCCATCGCCTCGCCCTTCAGCGCGATGCCTGGACCTGAAGAACTGGTGACGCCGAGCGAGCCCGCATAGCTTGCACCGATCGCCGAGCAGATCGCGGCGATTTCGTCCTCGGCCTGAAAGGTCGTGACGTCATATTCCTTGAGCCGCGACAGATGGTGCAGGATCGCCGATGCCGGGGTGATCGGATAGCCGCCGAAGAACATCGGCAGCTTGGCCAGTTGCGCGCCCGCGACAAGGCCGAGCGCGATACCTTCAGCGCCCGTCAGCGTACGGTAGAGGCCGGGCGCCACCGGCGCCGGATCGACATGATGCTGCTTGAGCGGGCCAGCGAGCTCGGCGGTCTCGCCATAGGCATGCCCCGCATTGAGCGCGGCGACGTTCGCGGCGGCCAGATCGGGCGCCTTGGCGAATTTCGCGTTGAGCCAGTCGATCAGCGGCTGGCGGTCGCGGTCGAACATCCAGAGCGCGAGTCCCAGCGTCCACATATTCTTGCAGCGCAGCGCTTCCTTGTTGCCGAGCCCGAAGGGCTTCACGGCGTCCATCGTCAGCTGGCTGATGTTGAGCTTGAGCAATTGCCATTTCGCGAGGCTGCCGTCGTCGAGCGGGTTCGCCTCATATTTCGCCTTGGCGAGATTCCGGTCGTTGAACTCGCCCTCGTCGGCGATGATCAGGCCGCCCTGCTTCAATTGCGGGACGTTCGTCTTGAGCGCAGCCGGGTTCATCGCGACGAGCACGTCGGGCGCGTCGCCCGCGGTGTCGATCGCCGACGATCCGAAATTGATCTGGAACGCCGACACGCCGAACAATGTGCCCTGCGGCGCGCGGATTTCGGCGGGGAAATCGGGAAAGGTCGCAAAGTCGTTGCCCGCAAGCGCCGACGACAGGGTGAACTGACCGCCGGTCAATTGCATCCCGTCGCCGCTGTCCCCGGCAAATCGTACCACTACCGCATCCGAAAGGGGGGACTGCCGCCGGTCTTCTGGATTACCCCCGGCCTGGTCCACTACCGCTGTCGCCATTATCTCTTCTGCCTCAAATCTTGCGAACCTGTGACATCGGCCTAGGCCCGTGTGCGCCAAGCCGCAATTGAGAAAAAATTGTGTGCTGCAAAGCGTGAAGCACAGGTGAGTTTCATTTCGGGATTGAATTTGCCCCGCCGATACCGAATAGCATGGCGAAAATGGCGATCAGGGAGAGACGCAGATGACCGACGGCACCACCCCGAATACGCGCCCCGACGTGGCGGCTTTCCTCGCCTTCCTGAACGCGCAGGAAGGCCCGAAGATGGAAGAGATGCCGCCCGAAGGCGCGCGCGCAATGTTCCGCGTGATGGGCCAGCTCGCCGATGTGCCGCGCGGCGAGATTGCAAAGGTCGAGGACCGGACGATCCCCGGCCCCGCAGGCGAGATTCCGATCCGCATCTATGACAATCGCCCGACCCGCGAGGCGGGGCCGGTGATGGTCTTCTATCATGGCGGCGGTTTCGTGATCGGTGATCTCGACACGCATGATCCCTATTGCGCGGAGGCGGCGCGCCAGCTCGACATGCCGGTAATCGCGGTCGACTATCGCCTCGCCCCCGAGCACCCCTTCCCCGCCGCGCCCGAGGATTGCGAGGCCGCGACGCGCTGGGTGGCCGACAATATCCCCTGCACCGGCCTCGTCCTGTCGGGCGAGAGCGCGGGCGGCAATTTGACCATCGCCACCGCGCTGAGCTTGCGCGACCGGCCCGCTTCAAAGCCCGTGATCGCGATCCATCCCATCTATCCCGCGGTCGCGACGCACGACGACTGGCAGAGCTACCGCGATTTCGGCGAAGGCCATCTGCTGACCGCGAGCGGGATGACATGGTTCCTCGACCAATATGCCGCCGACGCGGCGGACTATCGCGCCTCGCCACTCGATTTCCCCGCTGAGGGCCTGCCGCCGACGCTGCTGGTCACCGCCGGGCTCGATCCGTTGCGCGACCAGGGCCGCGCCTATGCCGCCAAGCTGATCGAAGCCGGCGTCCCGACCACCTACCGCGAGGCCAAGGGCACGATCCACGGCTATATCAATCTGGCGCAGGGCATCCCGAGTGCGCAGGACGATATTAGCGGGGCATTGACCGTATTGAAGGCGATCGTCGCCGAAGCTAATGGGGCGGCATGATCGACCATAGCAAACTTCCCTACCGCCCCTGTGCGGGCGTGATGCTCGCCAACCGCGACGGCCGCGTCTTCGTCGGCCAGCGGCTCGATACGACGAGCGAAGCCTGGCAGATGCCGCAGGGCGGGATCGACGACGGCGAGGATGCCGAGGAAGCCGCGATCCGCGAACTCAGTGAGGAAACCGGCGTCCATGGCGGGCTGGTCGAGATTATCGCGCGCGGCCGCGAGGAATATTTCTATGACCTGCCCGACCATCTGATCGGCAAGATGTGGGGCGGAAAATATCGCGGCCAGCGCCAGCACTGGTTCCTGATGCGCTTCATGGGCGAGGACAGCGACGTCAATATCCACACCAGACACCAGGAATTCCGCGCCTGGAAGTGGGCCGAGCTCGACGAAATCGAGAAGCTGATCGTCCCGTTCAAGCGCGTGCTTTATCGCGGACTGGTCGAGGAATTCGGTCCGCTCGTCTGATCCTTGAGCGCCAGCGCAGTCCGGAAGACATCGGCGAACATGGCGGGCGTCAGTCGTCCGGTGTTCGTGTTGTAGCGCGAGCAGTGATAGCTATCAATCAGATGCTGACCGCTGGGCAGTTCGTGAACGACACCGTGCGCGAAAGGATGGGGGGCAAGACGCGCGGCCGCCGCCCGTAGCGTGGCGTCATGCGCGATCCGGCCGAGCGCAATGATCACGCGGACATTTGGCAGCGCGGCCAGCTGCGTCTCGAAAAACGGCCGACAGTTCGCGATTTCGACGGGCGTGGGCTTGTTCTGCGGCGGCAGGCATTTGACGCTGTTGACGATAATCGCACCCTCCAACGTCAGCCCGTCGTCGATGCGCGCATCGTAGCGGCCTTTGCTGAGGCCGAACGCGGCGAGCGTCGCGAAGAGCAGGTCGCCCGCATAATCGCCGGTGAACGGCCGGCCGGTGCGGTTCGCGCCATGCTTGCCCGGCGCGAGACCCGCGAACGCGAGCCAAGCGCCAGGATCGCCGAACGCATGGACGGGCGCATTCCACCAATCGGGATGCTCGGCCTGACATTCGCGCCGCAACGTGACGAGCCGCGGGCAGCGCGGGCAATCGCGCGGCGGCTCGGTTCGGGGCAATGGGCTGTCAATCTCCACGCATCTGCGATAGGCGCGGGGCCATGAGCAACGCAATGCCGCTTCCCCTCTACGCCATCGGCCTCGGATCGAACCGGCGCCATGTGCGGTTCGGCGACCCGCGCGCAGTGCTGCTGGCGGCGCTCGCGGCGCTGGAGAGCGACGACATCGAAGCGGTCGACGCCAGTCCGATCATCGCCAGCGACCCGATCGGCCCGTCGCGCCGCCGCTACGCGAACGCCGTCGCGCTCGTCGCCTCGCCGCTGAGCCCGCCCGAAATGCTCGAACGGCTGCAGGCGATCGAGGCGAGCTTCGGCCGCCGCACCGGCCAGCGCTGGAGCGCGCGGACGCTCGACCTCGACATCCTGCTCTGGTCGGGCGGCACCTGGTCCGACGCCGCGCTGACGATCCCGCATCCGGCCATCGAACAGCGCGCCTTCGTGCTCGGCCCGCTGCGCGCGATCGTCCCCGAATGGCAGCATCCGCTCCACAGACGCAGCGTCCGTCAACTCGCCGCGCGACTTTCGCGTCCGAAGCCGGTTGACCGGGGCGCATCGGCGCACTAGGGCGACACCTCACTTCGCGAGGCCGCTTTGCCGCCACCGCGATGGGCCCTTAGCTCAGTCGGTAGAGCAACTGACTTTTAATCAGTAGGTCGCTGGTTCGAACCCAGCAGGGCTCACCAATTCTAAGACAAACGACCGCAACAGGTTCGGCTCGATGTCCCGACCGTTCACCTTGCGAGATCGTGATTTGGTGAGACGCTGCAAGTTGTTAGCGCGCCCAAGTCCTGCTTTCGGCCCGCGTTCGGCTTTCGAATTTTACTGCCATTGACCCGGACAATCTCACCAACTACTCGACGACTTTCCGAAAGAGAGGTCAATGTGCCCGAAGATTTCACGTCCCCTGATTCCGCTTCGCACATCCAGCATCGTAGGCTGAAGGCTTTCGCGAGGAACACCCTCAGCGCACTCAACCTCAATCTGACATACGCCTTCTCACCAGGGCTATCCTTTTTCGGCCTGAATATATTTCGCGACCCCCGCCCCGGTCCAATCAAATATCGCGCGCTCTATGCGCTGGACCACGTATTGAAGCGGCAGCCCAAGGCGGTCCTCGATGTCGGGTCGGGAGGCGGCGAACATGCCAGGCGATTCAAGGAAAGCGGCAGCCGAGTCGTGTGCATCGATCTGGGAACCTCGGTCTACGCACGCAGCAGGACCGAGGACGGTATCGAGATCGTCAACGCCGACTTTAATCGTTACGAAAGCGAAGAGCGGTTCGATCTGGTTTGGGCATCCCATGTACTCGAGCATCAGCGGAACCCGGGTGAGTTCATCTCCCGCCTGATCGAAAATTGCGCACCCGGCGGATGGGTTTGCATCACCGTACCCGATCCGCATCGGGGGCTTTGGGGTGGCCATGTCTCGCTCTGGACGCCCGGCCTGCTCGCCTACAACACGGCCCTGTGCGGCGTCGATCTGTCGGATGCGGAGTTCGTGCGCGGCTCCAATGAATTTTCGCTGATCTTCCAGCCCCGCAAGATCGACCTTCCCAAGCTCACTTTCGACTATGGCGACCTGCACCTGCTGGCCCCCTACCTGCCGGGCATGAAGGAAAACTCTGATCCCTGGAAGGTCGGTTACCGCAACGTCTGACCGCTTTCATCATGTGATCACTGCGGCGGTCGCTACCCATCATTTTGAAGAGCGGCTGACCAAGGCGGAACAGATGGGCATCGACTGACAAACGAACAGCCGACTTTCGGGTCGCTTTGCCCGAAAGTCGGCGTTTCGCCTATTTGCCAGGCTAAGCCCGCTGAAAGCTCACCATTTGTAGCGCAGCGATCCAACGACTGTGCGCGATGCGCCGAAATAGCAGCTGTTCGAGAAGAAACAGGACGAGACATGCTGCTTGTCGAACAGATTCTGTGCGTTCACCGCGACGCTGAGGCCACCCAGCGCCGCGCTGGCATGGCCGAGGTCGTAGGCGAGCATCGCGTCGAACAGGGTGAAGCTCTTCGTCTTAAACAGTTCGAAGGTCGTCACGCTGTTCACGACCTTATAGCTCGTCGAGCCGAAAGAGCCGCCGACATAGCGGAAGCCCGCGCCGAGGCTGAGGCCGCCGAGCGGGCCCTCAACCGCGCCGCCGCGGCCGAAGTCGTACGAGAGGAACGCCGACGCCTGCCACTCGGGCACGCCGAGCGGGACGGTGCCCGTGGTCGAAGGCGTGCCGGTGCTGCCCAGCCGGGTGAGCGTCGGCGCCGACGCGGGAACCGCGGGCGCCCCCTGCGTGATCAACGCATCGGTGTAGGTGCCGGCAAAGATGATATCTAGCCCCGGGCGGAGTTCGCCGCGGGCTTCGAGTTCAACACCGCGCACGCGCGTTTCGCCGATCTGAATCTGCGAGTTTGCCGGGCGGCCGCCGGTGCCCGCCAGCGGGTCGCCGACAGGAACATTCTGCCGCTTCAGCTCATAGGCCGACAGCGTGATGAGCGCATTCAGGCCGCGCGGCTGATATTTGAGCCCCGCCTCATACATATTGCCCGTGGTGGGCGAGAAGGGATTGCCGAGATAATCGGCGCCCGCCTGCGGCTCAAAGGATTCGGTGTAGCTCACATAGGGCGACAAGCCGAATTCGAACTCATAGAGCGCACCAAAGCGCATCGTGAAGGCGCTTTGCGAGAGCGGCGTCAGCACCCGGTTCTTCTTGTTGAGCGTGCGCTGGTCGTACGAGTCCCACCGGCCGCTCGCGATCAAATGGAGCCCGCCGATTTTCACCTGATCCTGAATATAGATGCCGGTCTGGTCGCGCGTGGTATAGCTGTTCGTATAGGCGGGCGAGAGCAGCTTCAGGTCGAGGCTGGGGATGCCAACGCCATACACGGGTGCATAGAGGTTGAGGTTCGGGATGCTCGTCAGCGGGTTGGCGGTCTGCCCGGTGTTGAACTGCTGGAAATTCTCGCCGGTGATCCGCAGATAATCGAGGCCGACCAATATGTCATGCTCGATCCCCGCGGTTTCGAACTTCGCGTTGAAGCTGCTGTCCATCGTCAGCGTGTCGAAATCCTCGTCGGCGCCGCCGCCGCCGCGGATGATCGTGCGGTAATCGGTGTTGATGTTAAGGCCGGTGCCGGTGGTCGCGAAGCCGCCGACATAGAGCTGGCGGTAGCTCAGCTTGTTGTTCTGGAACCGGACGTTCGATCGGAACGCCAGATGTTCGTTGAACTCGCGCCGGAACAGCAATGCCACGGACTTCTGCTTGTGGTCATAGACCTCATAGGCCGGATCGCCGGTGTTGATGTGATATTCGACCGGGCCATTGGGGTTCGGCAGCACGCTGCCATAGGCGGGCACACCCGAATAGCCGCCGCCCGACGGCGCGTGCTGATAAGATGCGATCAGCGTGATGTTCGTCTGGTCGTCGGGCGCGAAAGCGATCATCGGGCTGATGTGATAGCGCTCGCTCTCGGTGCGCTTGGTGAAGCCGTCGGCCTTTTGCCATCCGCCGACGAGGCGCACGCGCCATCTGCCTTCGGCATCGAGCGGTTGGTTGATGTCGCCGACGAAGCGCAGGCTGTCATAATTACCGACCTGCGCCTCGAAACGGCCGAAGGTTTCGGCTTCGGGCTTCTTGCTCGACAGGTTGATGAGGCCGCCTGGGGTGCCGTTGCCATAGAGGACTGATGCAGGGCCCTTCATGATATCAATCTGCTCGATGCGGTTGAAATCGGTCTGCGGCGTCGAATAGGGGCCCGCGATCAGCCGCATGCCATCGAGGAAAAAGCCGGGCGAAAATCCGCGCAGATACATCTGGTCGTAACGCGACACCGTGCCGCCGCGCTGGTTCGCCGCGATACCGGCGACATAGCCGACCGCCTGGTTGAGCGAGATCGCGTTGCGGCGCTCCAACTCTTCGTTGTCGATCACCGTGATTGTCTGCGCGGTTTCGATCAGCGGCGTCCCCGTCTTGGTCGCCGACGAGACGCTGGCTTCGCGGAGACCAGTTACGACGATCGTTTCGCCCGCCCCGCCGCTCTCGGCCGCGTCTTCGGCAGCCCAGGCGGGCTGCGCGCCCACAAGCATCGCCGCGGCGAGTGCGGCACGCGACAGATTAGACCGCACTACGGCCCGCGAATTCGGCTTCATGATACCCCCTTATTGCTATTGCGATAGATTCGCAGTTGCAGCTAGGCGTATAATCTGTTTAGGGCAAGTCGAAGTCGGATGATTGGCGATGAAGGGGAAAATGGCGGGCTCATCTATCGCGAACGGCCGAATGGCTGCGCGGGCATTCACCGCGATCGTCGGCGGCTATGCCGCTGCGGCGGGTTGCGTATCGCTCCTTGCGCGGATCGCTCCGGTTGACCGTGCCGAGGCGACGATCTGGGCGATGACCCTGTCCTTCCTCGTTTATGCCGGCCTCATCCTCTGGGCCTTTCATGAAACGCGGCTTGCCCGCGTCGCGGGCACCATCTGGGGCCTCGCGTTCGGGTCGGTCGGATGTCTGTGGCTGCTGGGACCGATGCTGTGAGCAAAGCGGCATCGAACGAGACGCCGGGGGTTCGCCAGTCGATGGCGTGGATCCACGGCTGGCTCGGACTGCTCGCGGGGTGGATCCTGTTCGCGATGTTCCTCACCGGCACCGCGAGCTATTTCCGCCCCGAAATCACGCGCTGGATGCAGCCCGAGATCGACCTGCACCCGGTCACGGCCGCGACCGCCGCCGACACCGCGGTCGCGCACCTGCAAAAGGTTGCGCCGACCGCCGAGCAATGGTTCATCACCCTGCCCGACGCGCGCACGACCGCGACGCGCATCTTCATTCGCGAACGTCCAAACCCCGATCCGAATGCGAAGCCGGCCCCGCGCCGCCCCGAACGGCGGCTCGACCCGGCGACCGGCGAGGAAGTGACGGCGCGCGACACGCGCGGCGGCGAGCATTTCTATCGCTTTCACTTCCAGCTCCAGATCCCGCACCCGTGGGGGCGCTGGCTCGCGGGGCTGTGCGCGATGGCGATGCTGGCGGCGATTATCTCGGGCGTCATCACGCACAAGCGAATCTTCGTCGATTTCTTCACGCTACGCTGGAGCAAGGGGCAGCGCAGCTGGCTCGACGCGCATAATGTTTCGGCGGTGATCGCCCTGCCCTTCCACGCGATGATCACCTACACCGGCCTCATCACGCTGGTGGCGATGTATATGCCGTGGCCGATCCAGGCCAATTACAAGGACCCGGCGACCTTCGAAACGGCCGTGTTCGGCGCCGAGCCCGACGCCGAGGCATCGGGGCGCCTTGCCGCGCTGACGCCCGTCGCGCCGCTCATCGCCAAGGCATCCGAAGAATGGGCCGGCGGCCGGCCCGCGACGATGGTTGTCCGCAATCCGAATGACGCGACCGCCACCGTCACCCTGTACCAGAGCGCAAAGGATCGGCTCAATGCGCGCGGCCGATCGATCGTCTTCTCCGGCGTCGACGGACGGCGGCTATCGGCATCCCCCCCTCCTGATCCGGCTGCCGAGACAAGCGGGGTCATGCTCGGCCTGCACATGGGCAGTTTCGCCGGTCCCGTGCTGCGTTTGACCTATTTCCTGCTCGGATTGGCCGGGACCGCGATGGTGGGCACGGGGCTCATGCTGTGGACGGTGAAGCGCAAGCGTCCGGGCGCGGCGCCCTTCTTCGGTATAAGATTGGCCGAGCGGCTGAACGTCGGCGCCATTGCCTGCCTTCCCGCGGGCATGGCGGCGTTCCTGCTCGCCAACCGCTTGCTGCCGGTCACGCTGCCAGCGCGCGGGGACGTCGAAGTGAGCATCATGTTCTGGACGTGGTTCGGGCTCGCGGCGCTGGCCTGTGTGCGGCCGATCCGCCGCGCCTGGACCGAAACGCTAGCGATTGCGGCGGTCGCCTTCCTTGCGCTGCCGCTGGTAAACGCGCTCACGACCGATCGGGGATTGATCCGATCGGTGGTGAGCGGTGACTGGTTGTTCGTCGCGTTCGATCTCGCGATGCTTGCGACGGGCGCGTTGCTCGGCTTCGGCGCCTGGCGGGCAGCGCAAATCTCATCGCGGTCGGCACGGAAACGCCGCGCGGCGGAACGCCCCGTCAATCCGTTGCGCGAGGCCGCCGATGCGCATTGAGCCGGCCCTTCTCTCTTACGCGTCTTTGGCGTGCCTTGCGTTGAGCACCCACCGGTTGCGCCGCGACGCCGCGTTCGCGCGTCTTCCGACGGTCGCCACCATGCGCGCGTTCGCCGTGGTGCTGCTCATTCTCGCTGCGTGGCGCGCGGTTCATGACTTCGGTCCCTATCAGGGGCCCGTCGCCTTCATCGGCATGGTCTCGATCGCCGGACTGCCGCTCGTGCTGCTGCTTTCGCGCTGGCCGAGGGGCGCGCTAGTCACGGGGCTCGGCGCCTCCGCGGTGGCGCTTGGCATGTTGATACCGCTCGGCTGACGCTTACCAGCGCAGGAAGCGGGGCAGGATCAGCCGGCCGGCGATCGCCGAGACGGGCACCGCCGACGCATGCCAAAGCGTGATGTGGACCAAGTCGTCGCTCGAGCACAGCAGCGCGATGATCGTTGCCCCGGCCGCCCCCGCCGCGATGCCGATGACCCAGCCCGCGCGCGTCGGCGACGTCGGCGCGCTCGCCCTCAGCCAAAGGAACAGCGCCGCCCCGACGCCCAGCCCCGAAACCACGCCTTGCGCAAGACAGTGAATGTCGAAGCCGCGCCGCGCTGTATCCGCAGAGCCATGTGCCTCGCCGAAAAACACGAACAGCGCCGCGAGCGGCAACGCCAGCAACGCCCCGACCGCCCAGCGCCAGCCGCCATAGTCACGCCCGACGCCGGGCAGCCCCATGCGCAGCGCGCTCCATGCCGCCGCTACACCCGCGGCAGCGAGCAGCCAGAAGGCGAGCATCGAAAGCGGCGGCATTGCGCCCGTGGCGAGATCGTGCCGCCTCCCGAACAGCCCGACCAGCAAAGCGCCGACGCCCAGCCATCCGGCCGCGACCCACAGCGACCCGCGCACGACGCGCCGTGGGCGCACGGGCTTCAACTCGCTTGCCAAGCCGTCGATCAGATCGTCGATCGATGCATCCTTCATCTCACTCACTCTCAATCAGTTCGGCGAGCTTTTTGAGCCCGCGATGGATATTCACTTTGACGAGCGATTCGCTTTGCCCCGAAATCTGCGATGCCTCGGCGATCGAGGCGCCCTCGATCTTCACCAGCGTGATCGCCTGCGCCTGCCCCGGCGGCAGCAGCGTCAGTAGATGGTCGATGCTGAGCTTGGCGTGCACCGCCTCGTCCTCGGCGCCGACCGCGGCATCGTTGTCACCGAGTTCGGCCTCGTCGCGCTGGCGGCGCAGCATGTCGATCCAGCGATAGCGCGCGATCGCCGCAAGCCATGGCAGGAAGGCGCGACCGCTATCCCATGTTGCAAGCTTGCGGTGCATCGACACGAGCGTTTCCTGCACCAGATCGTCGATATGATGCGGCGCGATCCGCCGCGCGAAATAGCGCGTGAGCCATTTGCGGCAATCGCCGAGTAACGCGCGATAAGCCGCGCGGTCCCCCCGCTGCGATGCGGCCATCAGGCGCGCGAGCGAAGGTTCGTCGATGCTCATTCGGCGTTTATCCTGACGAAGCTCATCGGGAACCGGGTTGGTCGAAGCGGCTGCAACAACGATCCCTTCCCGACGCGGATGACGGCGTTTGAAGACCTGTTCGCCGCTATCGCCGCGAAGGTTACACGAAAATCGACACATGGCCGACGGACAATTATTTGGCAGGATGCCGCGGATAGAATAGGTCCCTCCGCGACGGTCGCTGCGCGCGCATGGAGATGATCGAGCAATGAATATTCTACTGACGGGCGGTGCGGGTTATATCGGCAGCCACGTCGCAGCACCGCTCGTTTCCGCGGGCCATCATGTGGTGTGCTTCGACAATCTGTCGAACAGCGATCCTTCGGTCATGGAACGGCTCGAAGCGATCACGGGCCAGGCGGTTCCGCTCGTCACTGGCGACATCCGCGACGGCGACGCGCTGCGCGACGTGATGCAGGGTCATGCGATCGAGGCGGTCATCCATTTCGCGGGGCTGAAGGCGGTCGGGGAATCGGTTTCCGAGCCGATGAAATATTACGACAACAATGTCGGCGGCACGCTGTCGCTGCTCGAAGCGATGGCCGATTGCGGCGCCAAGACCCTCGTCTTCTCGTCGAGCGCCACCGTCTATGGCCAGCCGCAATATCTGCCGCTCGACGAGAATCACCCGACCTCGGCGACCAATCCCTATGGCCGCACCAAGCTGATGATCGAGGAAATGCTGGCGGATGTCGCCGCCGCCGATCCCGAATGGCGCATCGCGATCCTGCGTTACTTCAACCCGGTCGGCGCGCATGACAGCGGGCTGATCGGCGAAAATCCCAACGGCATTCCGAACAATCTGATGCCCTTCGTCAGCCGCGTCGCCGCCGGGCGGCTGGACGAGCTGTCGGTGTTCGGAAACGACTATGACACGCCCGACGGCACCGGGGTACGCGACTATATCCATGTCGTCGACCTCGCCGACGGCCATGTCGCGGCGCTGGCCGCGATCGCGCAGGCCGACCAGCCGCTGTCGATCTGGAACCTCGGCACCGGGCAAGGCTATTCGGTGCTCGACATGGTCGAGGCGTTCGAGCGCGTGAACGGCGTCCGCATCCCCTATCGCATCGCGCCGCGCCGCGACGGCGATGTCGCGAGCTGCTTCGCCAGCCCCGACCGCGCCGCACGCGATCTCGGCTGGACGGCGAACCGCGACCTCGACGCCATGTGTTCGTCGAGCTGGAACTTCGAACGCACCCTCGCCGGGCGCAACGCCGACTAGCTGAGCCAGCCCGCGGCCTGCACCAGCACCCACAGGCCGATTACGAGGAACAGGGCCGCAGCGACCTTGCGAACCTTCGCGAGGTCGACGCGCTTGAGCAGTTCGTGGCCGAGGAAGATCGCGGGGACGTTGGCGATCATCATGCCGAGCGTGGTGCCCGCGGTGACCGATACGACGTCGTGATATTGCGCACCGAGCGCGATCGTCGCGACCTGCGTCTTATCGCCCATCTCGACGAGGAAGAAGGCAACGAGCGTCGTCAGGAAAGCCCCGAACCGCGGTTTCGGCGCGTCATCGCCCTCGAACTTGTCGGGGATCAGCGTCCACGCCGCCATCGCGATGAAAGACAGGCCGATCACATAGCGAAAGACCGGGCTGTCGAGAAACGCCGCCGCCGACGCGCCGAGCAGCGCCGCGAGCGCATGATTGGCGAGCGTCGCGAACAAAATGCCGAGGATAATCGGCACCGGACGGTTGAACCGCGTCGCGAGCAGGATCGCAAGCAGCTGCGTCTTGTCGCCGATTTCGGCGAGCGCAACGACGGCGGTCGAAGTGAACAGGGCTTCCATGGAGTACTCCGGGGACCGAGCGGCTTCGCGATTCCAATAGACATCGAACCCGCCGCCCGGCCCGGACGAAGGTCGATGCCATTGGTCTCGCCCAAGCGGTCTCCCGCTTCCACCGCACCACGACCTCTCGGCCGAGTATGTTGACACGGTGGCCCGCCCCGAAGGACGGCTGGCTACTCCCCAGATGACGGACGCGCGTTAGACGGCTTGGCAGCGGGTTGCAAGCCTTCCGATGCGGCCGCGGCGGCTGCGTCCGACTTGGCGATGTCGGCATCCATCGCCTTCGCGCGCGCCTCGATCTCCTTCGCCGCCTTGTCGTAGCGTTCCTCGAAACGCGGTTCGTCCTTGCACGCCGCGAGGAGCAGCAGCGGGACGAGCAGGGCGGCGGCGCGCATCAATAATCCTTGCGATAACGGATGCTGAGGTTCGACTGCCCCGATCCGCCCGCTCGGCTCAGCAGCGACAGCGCCGGGGTCAGGCTGATTTCGAGCTGCGTCGCGGTATAGCCGCGCGCGTCGGTGATCACCTCCAGATAGATGTCCTTGGTAATATATTGCCCGGCCGCCAGCGCGGCGCCGCGTCCGACCGTATCGTCGGGACCGAGCACGCGCAGCCGGTCGATCCCCGTCGCCGACTGGAGCGCACCGAGCGGGCTCAATCCGCCACCGCTGCTGCTCAGCGTGTTAAGCGACGAGGCGAGTTGCACCGCCTGCAACGGCGACAGCGTGGTGATCGAATCGCCGAACAGGATGCGCGAGACGATTTCGTCCTGCGGCAGGCCAGGAACGCTCGAGAAGGCGATCTGCGGGTTGCTCGCGCGGCCGGTCACGCTGATGCTCACCGTCACGGTCTCGATCGTGTCGCTCGCGAGCAGGCGGATCGCGGGGTCGAAGGCTTCGCCCGTCGGGAAGGTCACCCGCCCCTCTTGAAGCTCGAACGAACGGCCGGCAAAGCCGAGCGTGCCGCGGACCAGCTCGATTTCGCCGGTGACGCGCGGGTCCTGCGTCGTACCGCGCAGCACGACATCGGCCTTCCATTCGGATTCGAGCCCCATGCCGCTGACATAGATTTCATCGGGGGCCTTCAGTGCAATATCGAGGCGGATGAGGTCGAACAGGCTGCCGCCGACCGCCGCGAGCCCGTCGCCGCTGATCCGCTGGCGCCCCGCGGGCGGCTTGCGCCGCACCCCCGTCAGCACCGGAACCTGAGCCGCACCCTCGCGAATGATGCGATAGCGCGTTTCGGGAAGACGGAGGCTACCCGACAGGAGCGCGGTCTGTCCCGCAGCCTTTTCGAGCGTCAGATTGCCCGTCGCGCGCGCGGCGATATTCTCGCTCTTGGCGAGGCGCGCATTGTCGAGAGTAGCCGAGATGTTCATCGGATAACCGTCGGCCGACGCGAGGCTGACATAGCCCTTGGCCTGAACACTGCCGTCGCCAGCAGTCGCGGTGAGCTGTTCGATCTCCAGCCGGTTGCCCGTGAAGCGGCCGTTCACGACCATATTGGTCAGCCGCGTGCCATAAGTCTGGTTTTCATAGACCATGTCCTTGCCGCGAACGACGCCCTGCAAGCACGGATCGGACACGCTGCAGCTGAAATCGGCGGCAACCGCGATCGGACCCGACACATGCTGCGTCGCGGGGCCGAAGAAGGAGTAGAGCGTGTCGGCGGGACCGTTGTAGCGGATGCCGCCACCCAGCGGCGCCGCCATCAGCCGTTCGGTCCAGCCGCCCGCACCGGGGCCGAGCGGGCGCAGCGACGCCTGCACGCGCCCGATGACGCTGCCGCGTTTGCGCATCACCGCGCGCGCCTCGCCGCCGTCGGCGAGCAGCTTGCCGGCGAAATTGACGTCGACCGGCTGGCTGACCGACGCGGCGGTGGTGCGGGTGAAGCCGGTGATCGTCAGCCGCGCATCGGCGCGCGGGAAGCTGTCCGAATTGGCCTGCTCGAAATCGAGGCTGCCCGTCGCGCGGCCGCCGAGCCCCATGTCGGGATAGACCGCGTTGAGGATCGCCATGTTGACGCGTTCGAGCCGGCTCTGGATCATGATGCCGTCGCCGAAGCGCCCCGCAATCCGCGCGCTGCTTCCGCGGCCGAGGCTGACATTGGTCGGCAGCAGTTCGTAACCGTCGGCGCCGGGAATGATGCGCGCGGGCGAGGTGGTGCGGAAATTGATCCCCGTCGCGCGCCCTTGCACCGATGCGCGCCACAGGTCGGGTTTGAGGTCGGCGTTCGCGGCAATGCGGAACGGCACGCCGCTGGTGCCCTCGACCAGCGCCTGCGCACGGCCCGCGCCGCCGCGATAGTCGATCTTCACGCGGCCGACCGCGATGTCATAGTCGCGGATCTGCGTGTCGGCGATCTGGACGTCGGCGACGATATGCGGCGTGTCGTAGAGCGTCACATCGGCGTCGACGATCGCCGATCCGACCGCGAGTTTTGCGGCGCCGGGGAGCACGACATCGTTGGCGCGGACGTTGATCGCCGCGGCCTGATATTGCCCCGACGCGGTCAGGCGGACGAGGCCGCCCAATCCCTGCCCCGAGGCGTTGAGCTGGCCGACGAAAGGCCCGGCATCACTCTTCACCAGACGTCCATTGAACCCGATCCCCGAGAGGTCGCCGCGCTCGACATCGATCGTCAGCGGTCCCGACGTGGTCAGCAGCACGACGTCGGCCGACAGCGGGCCGTAATCGGTGTCGCCCGTCGCCGCGAGGCGATAGCCGTTTTTCGCGCCGTTGATCTTTGCCACCAGATTGGCGAGCCCGATCCCGAGCCCCGGCCGCGCGGCGGTCACCACCGCGCTTGGGTCGCTGATCGTCCCGGCAAGCTGGACTCCGACCGGACCATAGTCAGTCGAATTGGCGCGAGCGGTCAGCTTGATCTGCCCGTTAGGTGCATAACTCCCCTGCCCGCCGGTGATCCGCAGCCGCGGCGCCGACATGCGCAAATTCGCGAAGCGGATCATGCCGTCGGTGCCATAGCGCACATCGCTCGACGCCGTCGCATTTCCGCCGAGGAAATCGCGCACGCCCGAATTGAACAACTTGGTCGAGCGCGCCCGGACGCGGCCGACGATCTCGAACCCGCCGCGCGGCGCGGTCTTCAAATCGGCGTCGGTGTCGATGTCGAAGATGCCGACGCTTTCGATACGATAATCGTTGATCCGCCCGTCGATCGCGCCGGTGTAGAAACCTTTGTTCAGGTCAGCGATGATGATCGCCTTGGCGTCGATACGCGGCGAACGCAGGCGGAGATTGTCGCTGAGAATGCGGCCATTGCTGTACGCGAGGTCGCCGTCGAGCCGGACCTGCACCAACGTTCCGCCCGCGACGGTATCAAGCCCCCGAATGCGCGTGGCCCTGCCCGCGACGGGGATGACGATCTGATCGGCATCAACGCGCGCCTTGCCCGCGAGGCTCAACCCCTCGACGATAATGTCATTGAACGCGAGACTGTTGGCATTCGCCTGATATTCCACCGTCGGCGATGCGAAGGCGCCGTCGAGCGTCGCCGTCGCGCGCAGCCCGTTGGCGCGCACCGCGGGCGCGATCGCACTTGGGCGAAGGATATTGGCCGCAAGCTGTAGCCCCTCGTAGCGGCTGGTGCCAAGATCGATGCCGCCGCTGATCCCGAGCTGCGCGGCATCGGAAGACAGGCGTCCGTCGATCGCGGCCTTGCGCTCCTGAAGCCGTGCGGTCAGGTCGATCGCGGTTTCGGTGCCCAATATCTCGGTCATCGGACCGGTTAACAACCGCGACGCCTGCGCCGTCCCCTTTGCCGCAAAAGTGCCGTCGCGCCCGGTCAGCGCGACGCGCGCGAGCGGCGCCGCGCCGAGGTTCGCGGTCAGATTGCCGTTCCACACTTTCCAGTCGCCGCGCCCGTCGAGCTTTGCGGTCAGCGTTTCCTTGAAGCCGCCCATCGCCGCGAGCACGCCGCCCTTCGGCGCGGTGACGTCAAGTTTGACCGCGAGCCGATTCGCCTCGGGCACCGCGTCGAGCACCAGTTTCAGCGCATCGCCCTGTCCTCCGCCGCCCGCGATCGTTTCGGCATTCGCGGTGACCTGTGCGCGGCGATCGGCGATCGCGATCTTGCCGTTCAACCTTGCGACCTGGCGCTCGCCCGCCACCGGGGGTTCGAACACGAAACGATCGACGCGCACCAGCCCGACGTCGATGTCGAGATCGGGGAGCAGCGGTTCGCCGGTGTCGGGAACGACCTTGAACTCAGGCAGCTTGCGCATCGTCATCGTCGCCGCGGTCGCCGAACGGACATCGACATGGTTCGCGAGATAGCGGATCGGCCGCCAGTCGACTTTCACTTCGGGCGACGCGAGGAACACGCCTTTGGGGTCGGACAAGGTGAAGTCGCGGATGATCATCCGGCCATAGAGCGAACCATCGAGCCGGCCGATGCCGATTTTCATCCCGTTTTCGAATTCATATTTCTCGATCTGGGTGACGACGAAACGCCGTCCGGCGTCACTGTTGAGCCCGACGAGGAACAGCGCACACAGCAGGACCAGCCCGAGCAGGCTCAGCCCGACCCAGCGCAATATGGTAAGCGGCCACGAGCGCGAGGCTTTCGCCGGCGCGGCTCCGTCTTCGGCGAAGGGCGCATCGTCGGCCATCAGAACGCCTGCCCGATCGAAACATAGACGCTGACGCGCGCCTCGCCCGGCTTGCGTCCGATCGGGGTCGCGATGTCGAAACGCATCGGACCGAAGTTGGTGTAATAGCGCGCACCGATGCCCGCGCCGAAACGCAGATTCTGGAAGGTCGGCGCCGATGACCGGTACACCTGCCCGGCGTCGACAAAGCCGACGACACCGAAATTGCCGAAGCGATAGCGCGCCTCGAACGCCGCCTCGGCGACGCTGCGGCCGCCGATCGGATCGTTGTTCGGATCCTTTGGCCCGAGTTCCTGATAGCCGAAACCGCGCACCGACCCGCCGCCACCCGCATAGAAACGCCGCGACGGCGCCAACTTCTCGCGCGCCGCACCGAGGATCGACCCAACGCGCACGCGGCCCGCGACCACGATGCTGTCGGTCACCGGGTAATAGCCGCTGACGTCGGTCCTGAGGCGCGCATATGGCGAGAAGCTCCCGGCGAGCGAACCTTCGGGCTGGATCAGCGACGTGATGCGGAAACCCTTGGTCGGGTCGAGCAGGCTGTCGGTGCGATCCATCCCGACCTGCCCCGTCAGCCCGAGGATGGTATAGAAATCATAGGACCGCGTACCCGTCGTGAAATCATAATCATCCTCGCGTGTCGCGATCAACTCGGCGCCATAGGCATAGGTGAATTTCTTCTGCCAGATCGGGGTCGAGTCATGGCTGACGCGTACGCCGACGCGGCCCGTGATCGCATTGAACGCGTCATAGTTGCTGCGTTTGACCTCGGTAACGATTTCCATCGTGCGATCGCGGCGGCCGGCGTTCGAGCGGCGCAGCGTCGCCCCGATCCCCTGTTCCTGTGTGCCCAACACGCCGCGGAAGGTCAGCGCGCCTTCGGGTGGGAACAGGTTGCGGTGCGTCCAGCTGCCTTCCAGCCTGATACCCTCGCCCGTCCCGTAACCCGCGCTCGCGGCCAGCGTGCGTGGCGGGCCGGCCTGCTGGGTCACCAGCATCGTCACATATTCGGTATCGTCGCCCGCACTTTCGCCCGTCGGCTGCGGTTCGGCGGCAACGGTCGCGAACAGCCCCGTCGCGACCAGCGCCTGCCGAAGGTCATCGACCATGCGGCTGTCGTAAAGGTCCCCGCGCTTGAAGCGCGCCAGCACCTCGACATGCTCGGCGTCGAACGCCAGGTCGCCCGTCGTCTCGACCCCGCCAAAACGCGACCTTTTCCCGATCTCGACCGGCAAAGTGTAGACGCCGTCGCCGGTCGCGCCGTCGAGCAATATGTCGCGCTGTCCCACCTTGGCAAAGGGATAGCCTTCCTGCGGCAGCTTGAGCGCGATCGCCGCTTCGGCGCCCTGGATCCGCTGCGCCACGATCGGTTCGCCAACGGCGAGCGGGAAATTGTCGGCGATCAGGCTCGGCGGAACCGTCGGCGCGGCGTTAATGATGATATCGGCCAGCGTGTAGCGCTTGCCCGGCTTAACATCGATGACGGCGGTGATCGACCGGCGTTGACCTTGCTGGTCTTCCTGCCCTTCCTGCCCTTCCTCGCGCTCGCCGCGGTCGATACGCGTATCGACGACCGCATCATAATAGCCCTCGGACGCGAGGACGCGGTGCATCAGCTCGCCGTCGGCGGTCAGGCGCGCGCGGATCATCGCCGCATTGTCGGCCTTGCCGTCGCCGTCGTACAGCGCCGACAGGTCACCGAACAAATCGGCGAGATCGACATCGGTGCTGTCGTCGGCGGCGTCCAGCCCATTGACCTTGACGGTATAGGCGACGCTGACATTGTCCTTGTCATCCTCCGCCTCGGCAAACTGGACCGGCTCGACGTCGAAATTTTCGAGCGGCGGCAGCGGTGCGGCGAGTTCGACGTCGCTGATCGGCGCGTCGCCGATCGCCTCGACGGTGTCACCGTCGGCGAGGGCGGGCACGGGAATGCCATCCACCTGCGGCGGCTGGGCTTCCACCGTCGCTTCTGCAGCGCCCTCCGCGGTCGGTCTCGCGTCTTTCGCGGCCTCGGCCGCTTGGCGTTTTTCGAAATCGGCGATCGATTCCAGCGGGCGGTCGAGCTCGGCGTCGTCCTCGGCGCTGATCGGCGGGATCGCCTTCTCGAACTCCTCGTCGCTGATGATCGGCTCGACTTCAGGCAGTTGTACATCGGGGGGGGGCGGCGAAGGCGCCGCAATCGGCTCCGAAGCTGCGCTCCCGAGCGTCGGCACCACCTTCGGCGGTTCGACCTGCTGCGCATGGGCAGCGCCGGCCCAGGCGAGGCAAAGAACGGAGGTTGCGGCGATCAATAGCGGCCGCATCCGCGAGGATCGACGGCCTGACGATACACAGGAATTTTCAGATTTTTTCATCTGCTGGCCACCGATGCGCACTTGTGGCTCGCGAGATATGGCTGTGCAACCCGTTTCTCCCCATTTGACAAGCTAACTCTCCGACAATGGGACAGTTCCCCGCGATGCGGCGAGTTGCGGCGATGGAGAAAAGTCAGGAATCGGCGCCGAACAGGTCGCGGCTGTAAACCTTGTCCGCGACATCGGCGAGGTCGTCGGTCACGCGGTTCGCGATGATGACGTCGGCTTCGGCCTTGAACGCATCGAGATCGCGGATCACGCGCGAGTTGAACAGGCGATCCTCCTCGACCAGAGGTTCATAGACGATCACTTCGATGCCCTTGGCCTTCACGCGCTTCATCACGCCCAATATGCTGCTGGCGCGAAAATTATCCGATCCCGCCTTCATCGCGAGGCGATGGATGCCGACGACGCGCGGGGCGCGCTTGATGACTTCGGACGCGATGAAATCCTTGCGCGTCGTGTTCGACGACACGATCGCCTGGATCAGATTCTGCGGTACTTCCTGATAGTTGGCGAGCATCTGCTTGGTGTCCTTGGGCAGGCAATAGCCGCCATAGCCGAAGGACGGATTGTTATAGAATTGCCCGATACGGGGGTCGAGACACACACCCTCGATCACCTGGCGCGAGTCCACACCGTGCGACGCGGCATAGGTGTCGAGCTCGTTGAAGAAGGCGACGCGCATCGCAAGATAGGTGTTGGCGAACAGCTTGATCGCCTCGGCCTCGGTGTTGCCCGTCTGCAATATCTCGGCATCGGGCTTGAGCGACCCTTCGAGCAACAGGCGTGCGAATTCGGCGGCGCGCGGGTGCGTGTTGCCGACGATGATGCGCGAGGGATGGAGATTGTCATAGAGCGCGCGTCCCTCGCGCAGGAACTCGGGCGAAAAGACGATCGCATCGCTGCCATGTTCGGCCCGCATCCGCTCGGTAAAGCCCACGGGCACGGTCGATTTAACGACAATCAGCGCATCGGGGGACTTCACGTGCGCGTCGGCGATCACGCTCTCGACCGTGCGCGTGTTGAAATAATTGGTGTCGGGATCATAGTCGGTCGGCGTCGCGACAATGACGAAGGCCGCACCCGCGTATGCCGCATCGCGGTCGGTCGTCGCAATCAGGTTCAGCGGTTTGTTCGCAAGATAATCCTCGATCTCGGGATCGGCGATCGGCGATTGCTTGGCATTGATCTGCTCGACCTTGCGCGCATCGATGTCGAGCGCGATCACCTCATTGCGCTGCGCCAGCAATATGGCGTTGGAAATACCGACATAGCCCGTGCCGACGACTGTGATTTTAACGGACGGCGCATGCGGCACATTTGCTGGGGGCAATGACTTATCCTCTGATCGATGTGGCGCCGTCCCTAGCAATTGCGGCGCAGCGGCTCAACCGTGGCCGGCGTCAGGTGCCGCAGAAGGTCTTGTAGGGGCCGGCGTCGGCGGGAGCCGGCGCGGCAAACCGCTCGTGCTGCGGACGAAGCGCATAGGGATCGCGCACAACCTCGAGCAGTTCGAGCCATGGCGCGAGGTCGCCCGCCTCGGCCGCGTCCAATGCGGCTTCAACCAGATGATTGCGCGGGATGTAGAGCGGGTTCACCGCGTCCATCGCGGCGGCATGTTCCAGCGGCCCCGTCGCCCCGTGCGCGATGCGCTCCCACCACAGCGCGATCCACGGCGCCATTGCGTCCGGGGCGGAAAGCAGGCTTTCGAGCATTGTGCCATCGCCGCGCAGCAGCATCGCGAGCGCACGAAAGAAGGAGGTGAAATCCACCTCCTGTTCTTCGAGTTCATCGAAGAGCGTGTCGATGAGCTCGCTATCATCGGCGCCCCCGCCGCCCAGCCCCAGTTTTTCCCGGACCCGCGCATGCCATATCGCACGAAAACGGACAGGAATCGCATCGACCAATGCCTTTGCCGCGTCGACATCGGCGGGCGACACCCGGTGGATCGCGGGCAGCAAAGCCTCGGCAAAGCGCGCCATGTTCCAGTGCAGGATCTGCGGCTGGCGACCATAGGCATAGCGGCCGTTGGCGTCGATCGAGCTGAACACGGTGTTCACCGCAAAACGATCCATGAAGGCGCACGGGCCATAATCGATCGTTTCGCCGCTGATCGCGACATTGTCGGTGTTCATGACGCCGTGGATGAAGCCGACGCCCAGCCACTGCGCGACCAGTTCGCATTGCAGGCCAATAACGCGATCGAGCAGCGCTAGCGACGGGTTGGCGGCTTCGGCCAGATCGGGGAAATGGCGGCGGATGCTGTAGTCGGCGAGCTGGACGACATGGTCGGCGCCGAAATGCGCGGCAAAAAACTGGAAGGTGCCGACGCGGATATGGCTGCTGGCGATACGGGTGAGCACCGCGCCCGGATGCGCGCGCTCGCGCTGCACGCGGTCCCCCGTCGCGACGGCGGCGAGCGCCCGCGTCGTCGGGACGCCCATCGCCGCCATCGCTTCTGACACAAGGAATTCGCGCAGCACCGGGCCGATCGCGGCCTTGCCGTCGCCATTGCGCGAAAAGGCGGTCGGCCCGGACCCTTTCAACTGAACGTCGAACCGCGCGCCGTCGGGGGCGATGATTTCGCCCAGAAGCAGCGCACGACCGTCGCCGAGCTGCGGCGAAAAATGCCCGAACTGATGCCCGGCGTAGGCGAGCGCCAGCGGGTTGGCGCCGTCGGGAAGCGCCTGTCCCGAAAACAGCTGCGTTAGCTCGTCCCGATCGACGCCATCGGCATCGATACCTAATCGCTCTGCAAGCGCATAGTTGAAAGCCAGAAGTGTCGGTGCCGACGGCTTCACGGCTTCGGCGGGGGCGTAAAAGCCTTCCATCGAATCATGAAAACTATTGTCGAACGCAAAATCCATGCCGACGCTCCTTACCCCTCCAATTTGATCGCAAGCGTCATCTTTGCAAGCCATACTGTCGGACACGGCCACTTCAGCTAGGCGCGGCTCCCGCACGGAACGTCAAATCGGCAGCTTCCAGCGAGCGCCAAAATACTTTAGTCCGCGGTCGGCCTAGATGTTCGACGGCCACCACCGGCGGAGGACGAACTGCTTCAATCTCTCTGCATCGACGACGTCGAAGGTTGCGACCCGACGGGCAGGAGCGGATCGTCGGCGGCGTTCGCTGCGGCATTCAAGACCGCCAGACGCGTTGAGGGCAAGGCGGGTTCCACCTACTTGATCGACCGGACTATCACGCTTCCGCCCGACACCGAGTTCGTCGGCAATGGCGCGACCATCAAACTTGTCCCGGGCAGCATCGGGTTTCGGCTGGCCAATCCACGTTGCAAATTTGCGAACTGGATCATTGAGGGAAATGGCTCACTTTACGCGGTTCTCGCGACGTCGGACCGCAGTGAATTTTCCGACAATATCTGCCGCGGCGACATCGGCCATTTTCTGTTCAGTACCGGTGCGACCAATGTTTCGGCACTTCGAAATCGGATCGAAGGTGGAACCGCCGCAACCGAGATCACGACAGCCTTGCTCGCGGAAGACACCAAAGGTGTCACGTTCAGCGACAATCATTTTCGCGACATCATGACCGGCTGGGCCATGTCGGTTCGTGGGGGAACCGAAAATGTCGTGATTTCAGGCAATGATTGCCGCCAAAAGCAATGGTCCGATCGCATCGTCGCCACCGAGGGGCAGCGGATGTTTCGCTTCGTGCTGGGCTCGCGCGTTCACCTCAAGCGCATCCAAATTGACGGCTCGCCGCGATCGACGGGATATACGATCACTGGGGCAGGCCCGGAATATGCGGTGGCGTTCAGCGTTGGCCGGAAAGCGGGCGAGATCGTCAAGCTCGTTGGGTATCGCGGCGCTGAAAACATCCAGGTCAATACAGGCTGCAAGTTCGTATCGATCTCCAGAAACTATGTCGACGGTACGGGCGATAGCGGAATCCTGATATTGTCCCCGCACTCCACCGTCGCCGACAATATCGTTAAAAATTGCGGTTTTGCAGGCATCGCCATCTACGCGGGTGCTGATCACGCAACTGTTACGGGGAACCATGTGTCGGATTGCGCGCAGATGGACGATGCGCTGTCGAGCCCCGACTTTCCCCTGCTCTCGTCGGTATTCGCCGGCGGCATCCTGATCAGCAGTCAGGACGTCACGGTCACCGGAAACACGATTGAAAACAATTCCGGAACCATGCGTTACGGAATACGCGTCAACAAATCGGACATGGCGCTCCGGACCGATGGCGGGGCCGCGATTACTCTCGCGCGAAACAGTATCAAAGGGTCATTTGCGGACGGAAAAATCTTCGCTATCAACGATACAAGTGGGGAACGGATCAATTCGGTTGTCGTCGATGGGCCGGTTGTCACCTATCCTGGCGCTATCGATATCGACCAGCCGTGGACGAACGCACCACCGTCCGGCCGCCACTTCGCGTACGGCGGCTTTGGCAGAAACTTCTCCGTTCGTGACGCTATGGTCCGGCGGAATGGCAAAGCGTCGATCCGGACCGTCGCCCGCGAATATCTCGATATCGAGCCGCGTGAAGCGGCGATGCTGCGCAACTGCGTCGTGGAAATCAGCTTCTCGGCCAAGAACGGCAGCGGCGAGTCCTACTTTACCGTTTTTACCGAATTGCGGGGTCTTCCTTTTCCACTCACCGCTACGATCACCGATAAATCCTGGAGGACCTATAAAATCCGCTTCATGTTTACTGATAATCTGGCCGCCAAGATGCTTCTCCGCATTGGGGCTAAAAGCGGCTTTGCCAATATTCAGAATATAGAGATCGTGGGCCGCCGCCTGTAGCGCAGACCTGTCTGATGGTGAGACTTAACCGGCTGTTTGCGATGTTCGTGCCATCTCCGCATCGCTTATGCTGACGATCACCCTAAATGAACGGAAACGGAAATCCGATGATTGCGCGGCAGAAAATCTGGAAACCTGAATTATGACCGTTATCGTAACTGGAATCGCTGGTTTCATAGGGATGCACACCGCTGCCCATCTGCTCGCACAGGGCGAGACGGTGATCGGAATCGACAATTTCAGCGATTATTATCCCGTAGCCCTTAAAGAGGCGCGGATCGCCGAACTCGCGACGATAGGTGGCGAGCGACTTACCCTTCATCGCGCCGACATCGGCGACGAGGCCGCGCTGGCCGCCGCCCTGGCCGATACCGCCTTCGACCGGATCGTCCATCTCGCGGCGCAGGCCGGCGTACGTTATTCGCTCGACAATCCGGCTGCCTATGTTCGTTCGAACGTGGCCGGCCATTTGAACATCCTGGAGATCGCGCGCCACCGCAGCGTCCGCCATCTGGTCTATGCTTCGTCATCCTCGGTCTATGGCGCGAACACGGCTATGCCTTTTCGCGTCGAGGACCGGGTGGACCATCCGATCTCGCTCTACGCCGCAACCAAGCGCGCCGACGAACTGATGAGCGAAACCTACGCCCATCTCTTCCGCGTGCCGCAGACCGGCCTGCGTTTTTTCACGGTCTACGGCCCTTGGGGCCGCCCCGATATGGCGCTTTGGAAATTCACCAAGGCGATCCTCGAGGGCCGGCCGATCGATGTCTATAATTACGGCGATATGCGCCGCGACTTCACCTTTATCGACGACATCGTCGCCGGGGTGATCGCCAGTCTCGATAATCCGCCGGCCGACGACGGCCAACCGAAGGCGGGCGGCTTCGTCACGCCGCACCGCCTCTACAATATCGGCAATAACCGGCCCGAACCGTTGATGGATCTTATCGGCGAAATCGAGAAAGCTTGCGGGCGCAAGGCACAGCTCAACCTGCTTCCGATGCAGGACGGCGACGTTCATGAAACCTATGCCGATATCGACGCGATCGCGCATGAACTGGGCTATGCGCCGAAAACCAGCATTCGCACCGGTGTCGGCGATTTCGTGTCCTGGTATCGCCAGTTTTACGGTGTCTAACGGCTAGATCAGCCCCAAAATCAGAGCGGCGGCCAGCGCCAGCTGCGCCTTGGGCTCGCGCCGAAGTTCCCGGACGTGCGTCGCAAGCCAGAGCCTGTCGCCGAGATTCAACCGGGCCATCCGATCCAGCACCGGCCCTTCCGCCATATTGTCTGGATCGAGGAAACGCCGGTTGCGCACAACCGTGCCACGATACCACCCCTCGCGCATCAGCGACAGGCGCTTCAATGCGCCCTTCACTCCGGACTGGGCACCGAAAAAATTCTGCTCATGCTGGCGATAGCGGATGCCCGACCAGTCATCGATAACCCACGACAGGCCATGCGACCGGCAAATCGCGTAACAGAGCCAGTCGTGCGACACCCCCCACCAGTCCTGATCGTCGACACGGCCAATTCGCATTGCGATCAGTTCCGCCGCCTTCTGATCGAAAACATAGGTGCACCCAGCCGATGCCGCTTGGAACAGATGATCGAAACGCTTTTGCGGATCGGCCTTCGCCATCGTCCATTCGGTCCCCCGGGCCTCGGAAAAGGCGGTCAGGTTGGACGCATAACCCGACGCGCCGCTCTCCATCAGCCGCCCGACCGCGCGTTCCAGCTTTTCGGGCAGCCAGATATCATCCTGGTCGGAGAAGGCGAAATAAGCGTGCGGCATCCGGTGGACGTCGGCCAGCATGCTGAGAAAGTTTCCACACGCGGTTCCGAATCGATGGGGTGCGTCGTCAAGCAGCACGATCCGGCCAGGGTGCGTTTCGGAACAAGAGCGAACGACGTCGCGGGTGCCATCGCTGGAGCCATCATCGCGAACGTAGATCGTTGTCGTGACACCGCGCTGACCGAGGATAGTTTCGATCTGTTCTGCGACGAACATCTCGCCGTTATATGTTGCCAACATTACGCCGACCGATGGCACCGATCCCCCCTCGCCCAGTTCGTCAAAGCTATTCATCATATTGATATTCTTACGATCTCTATTGAGAGGCACGCGTCGATACGGCCGAGATCGGAGCCGATACCATGGCATGCCGGGAAGGTCGAGCGGTGCGACGAACCTTTGGGTCTATGACTTGCGCGCCGGCTTTGTTGCGTGCGATAGGCGCCGCACCCGGCCGCTCGGGTAAGATCGACGCGGCCGCGAAATAGGTTCGAGCATGGAGATCGTATGAAGCGCATTTTGGTGACCGGCGGTGCTGGCTTTATCGGGTCGGCCGTGTGCCGCCATCTGGTCCAGGATCTGGGACATGAGGTGGTCAATGTCGATGCGCTTACCTACGCGGCCAGCCAGTCGTCGCTCGCCCCAATCGAAAATTCGGGCCGTTATCATTTCGAGCAGGTCGATGTGCGCGACCGCGCCGCGGTCGACGGCGTTTTCGCTCGCTACCAGCCCGACGCCGTGATGCACCTTGCCGCCGAGAGCCATGTCGACCGGTCGATTTCCGGCGCGCAGGTCTTCCTCGAAACCAATATTCTCGGCACCGCCGTCATGCTGGAGGCGCTGCGCGCTTACCGCGACAGCTTGCCGGCCGAACGCGCCGATGCGCTGCGTTTCCTCCATATCTCGACCGACGAGGTCTATGGCTCGCTTGGCCCCACGGGCCTTTTCACCGAAGAGACGCCTTACGATCCTTCCTCGCCTTATTCGGCCTCGAAAGCCGCGTCGGATCATATCGTGACCGCCTGGGTGCGGACGTACGGTCTGCCATGCGTTATCTCGAATTGCTCGAACAATTACGGGCCCTATCACTTCCCCGAGAAGCTGATCCCGCTCGTCATCCTCAACGCGCTCCACGGCAAGGCGCTGCCGGTCTATGGCGACGGGTCGAATATCCGCGACTGGCTCTATGTCGACGACCATGCCCGCGCGCTGGTAATGATCCTCGAAAAGGGTCGCGCCGGCGAGAAATACAATATCGGCGGGCGCAACGAGCGTACCAACCTTGAGGTCGTCGAGCGCATCTGCGACCTGATGGACACGATGGCGCCGAAGGACCGCTCGCACCGCGACCTCATTACTTTCGTCACCGATCGCCCCGGCCACGATCATCGCTATGCGATCGACGCGACGAAGACCGAGACCGAAATCGGCTGGAAGGCGCAGGACGATTTCGACAGCGGAATCGAAAAGACCGTTCGCTGGTATCTCGAAAACCGCGACTGGTGGGAACCGATCCGTAACAAGGTCTATGCAGGCGAACGGCTTGGTACGCTGAAATAAGCGCGCCAGCCGGTCAGCCCCGCCCCTGGTTCAGCCTTGCTCGCGCACTTCACGGAGCATCAGACGCAGGTTGGCCCGCCAATGCGCCGCTGGCGCCCCGATGAGGGCGCTGGTCGCTTCCTTGTCGAGCACCGAATAATGCGGGCGCCTGGCGGGCGTGGGATAGGCGCTGCTCGGGATCGGCAGAACCGGGATTGCGCGGTCGAGAAGCCCGATGGCCAGCGCCTCCTCCTGGATCGCAACCGCAAAATCATACCAGCTCGCCGCACCGCTATCGGTGTAGTGATAAAGGCCGGTCGCGTCCGCGGCCGCCAGCTTCCAGATGCCGTCGGCCAATGATGTCGCCCACGTCGGCGTACCAATCTGGTCGGCAACGACGCGAATTTCGTCGCGCTCGGCCATCAACCGCAACATCGTGCGGACGAAATTCGCCCCACGGCTGCCGTAGACCCACGCGGTGCGGACGATCAGCGCCCCCTCGCCCGCTTCCTGTTCGCCGCGAAGCTTCGACGCGCCATAGACGCCGAGCGGCGCCGTCGGTGCGTCGGGCGCATAGGGTATTCCCGCCGTCCCGTCGAAGACGAAGTCCGTCGACACATGGACGAAACGGGCTCCCGCCGCTTTCGCCGCCTGCGCCAGAGCGCCCACCGCGTTGCCGTTGATCCGGAACGCGGCTTCGACATCGCTCTCCGCCTTGTCGACAGCGGTATAGGCGGCTGCGTTGATCAGCAGTTGCGGCGCCGCTGCGGCGACATAAGATTGGACGGCATCGGCGTCGCCAATATCGAGTTCGGCGCTCGTCGCCGCCACGATCTGCGCATCGCCAGGCGCCACGGCTTGAAGCGCCTGCCCCAATTGCCCGCCCGCACCGGTGATCAGGACCTTCATCGCCACGTCTTTCAAGCGAAGGCCGGCGCTTCGGACAGCGGCAATCCGCCGATGTCCTTTGCCGACAGCGTCGGCGAAATATCGCCCAGCGGCCACTCGATGCCGATCGCCGGGTCGTTCCACAGCAGGCTGTGCTCGTTCGCCGGCGCATAGTCGCTCGTGCATTTATAGAGGAAATCGGTACCATCCTCAAGGCAGAGGAACCCGTGCGCCATCCCCTCCGGAACATACAGCATCTTCTTGTTCGCCGCCGACAGTTCCACCCCGAACCATTGGCCGAAGGTCGGCGATGAGCGACGCAGATCGACGGCGACGTCGAAAACGGCGCCGGCGGTCACGCGCACCAGCTTTCCCTGCGGGCCGGGCTGTTGATAGTGCAGCCCGCGAAGCACGCCGCGCGAGGACCGGCTGTGATTGTCCTGCACAAAGGTCAGGTCCATTCCCGCCTTGCGGAACACCTCGGCATTCCAGCTTTCCATGAAAAAGCCGCGGTCGTCGCCGAACACCTTGGGCTCGATGACCATCACGCCTTCAATGGGGGTCGGAGTGAACAACATCAGAAGCGACGCTCCAGCAATTTCATCAGATATTCGCCATAGCCCGACTTGCGGAGCGGCTCGGCAATGCGCTGCAACTGCGTGTCGTCGATAAAGCCCTTGCGCCACGCAATCTCTTCGGGCGCGCAGATTTTCAGCCCCTGCCGCTCTTCGGTAATGCGGACATAGTTGGCCGCGTCGATCAGCGATCCGTGCGTCCCGGTGTCGAGCCAGGCATAACCGCGGCCCATGATCTCGACCGACAATTCGCCGGCCTCCAGATACATGCGGTTGAGGTCGGTGATCTCCAGTTCGCCGCGTGCCGACGGTTTGACCTGGTGCGCCAGTTCGACGGCGCGTCCGTCGTAAAAATAGAGACCCGTGACCGCGAAGTTCGACTTCGGATTGGCGGGTTTTTCCTCGATCGTTTCGGCCCGGCCCTGGCCGTCGAAAGACACGACGCCATAAGCGGTCGGATCGCTGACATAATAGCCAAAGACGGTAGCGCCCGTTTGACGGTCCCCCGCCGCTTCGAGCAATTGCGGCAGACCGTGGCCGTAAAAGATATTGTCGCCGAGGATGAGCGTCGACGGGTTGGTCCCGACGAAATCGGCGCCGATGTGATAGGCTTGCGCCAGTCCGCCCGGATCAGGCTGGACCGCATATTCGATCGTCATGCCCATGTCGGTGCCATCGCCGAGCAGCGCCTGGAACGCCGCCTGATCCTGCGGCGTCGTGATGATCATAACCTCGCGGATGCCGGCCAGCATCAGCACCGACAGCGGATAATAGATCATCGGCTTGTCATAGACCGGCATCAGCTGCTTCGACACGCCCTTGGTCAGGGGATAGAGCCGCGTGCCCGAGCCGCCCGCGAGAATTATACCTTTACGCATATCGCTATATTTTCCCTTGAAGTTTCAATCTGGCCGCCCGGCGAAATAACACGATCATGGCAGTCAGATTTCCTATCCGGTCCGTCAGAATCGCCTTCCATTTCCTCCGCGTACTCGGCGAAAGATTGGCCGAATGACGGCGATAGAGAAGCGATGGCTGATCGCTGTAAGCAACCCGTCCCATCGCCATTGCGCAACTGGCGAGCCACCAATCATGCATCGAAATGCGATGAGGAAACGGTAACGCCAAGGTCAATATCTCTCGGCGGAAGGCCATGCAGCACCCGATAAAATTATTCTTCAGGAAATTTTTCGAGATGGAGTTGGTGTTCGGCCGTTGTCCGTCGGCGAAAAACTCCCGCACCCGCTTGCCATCGACATAGATTACCGAATTCGCGAGCACAGCTACGCTGCCGCCTTCGTGCATAGCGGCAAGCATTCGCTCTTTTCGCCCCTCGACCCAGATGTCGTCCTGATCGCTCAGAAAGATAATGTCCTTGGTCGCGAGCAACAGTAGCGTCTCGAATGTCTTGGCGACGCCCACGTTCAGCTCGTTGCACATGACCTTCAGGCCGGCATGTCGCGGCTCCATCGCCTTCACAATCGTATAGCTTTCATCCGTCGAACGATCGTCGAGGATGAGAATCTCGTCTTCCGCTGACGCCTGAGACAATATCGATTCCAACTGTTCGATGACAAACCGCGAGCCGTTGTACATCGCGACGAGGATCGAAACGCCTTCACTACACCCGCGCGACAACACGCTGCTCCCTCGTTGCTCGCAGCACGCGATAAAGCAGCGAATAGAGCAGGACGCCCGACAGCATGAGAATGAGAACCGTCAGTCCGCGAATGAACTGATCGTCGAACGGGCTCATCAGGCCGGCATAGAGAAGGAAACCCGACAGCACGCCGAGCAAGCGGTTACGCAGGATATTGAATGCCGCGATCGCAACGGACGAGATCAGGCCGTAAGCGAAAAAGAAGACAGCGAGGCCATAGACACCATAGTCATGGAACGGTGGATACATCGCGCTGAAAACGTTGATTGGTGGCGACGTATCGATGAACGGAAAATAGGACGGTGGTGGGATCCCGAGCCCTGGCACGATATAATAGATAAATCGCGGCACTGTGAGCAACGAGTTGAACTGTGGATAACCAGCCGTATAATAATATTCGAAACCCGCAACGCCGCCAAAGGCATAAACTTCGAGGTTGCGCAAAACATCTTCCAGCCGTGACTCATAGGCGTTAGAAGAAATACTCGCAACCACCGACAATATAGAAAACAACAGCGCAAACGCTGCAAACATTAAAAATATGAAGGAAAGTTTATATTTGGATTGCGAAATCCATTTTACCGAAATGACACAAAGGCCAAAAAGCAAATGCGCGCGCGAATAGGCTGCGATGCTCAGGGTAACGAACAACAGGACCATGAGCAGCGGAAATTTTCCTTTCAGGTCAATGCGATCGATCACCGAAACCAGACAGAATGAAATAGTGATGTTGACGAGCGCGGCGAGGAACCGGGCCAATATGTCGCCTTCTTCCCATTTGTCCAAAGCGACCTGACGAGCATCGCCCAGCGACATCCCTTGGGCCAACGGCAAAAGGATATTCATGACGATGATGCCCGCCGCCAGAAAGATCGACAGGCGCATCAGAAGTGTTACGGCACGGGCGTCAAGCGGCTCCCGCCACCGCGGCTGAAACAGGGCCGGCCGGAAGTTCATGACGAGACGCGGGCCAAAGAAACCCCCGGTGTAAGAGGCCACGGTCAGGAATATCAAAAACAGGATACCGAACTGAAACGTATAGAAAACACGCGAATCATACGCGAGAAAATAGACCAGCTGCATCGTCCACGCAGAAAGGAACGCGAGAAGCGGAAGATAGCCGCTTAGGCGATTGGTCGCCGAGCCGTCCATGAGAGAATTCCATAATCAAAAATCATGCGGAGCATACCGGCCGCCGCGGCACCGGCAACGCCATAGTGCACGGTCGCCAAGATCAAAAGGGGGAAATAGAGCGCCGCTTCGGTCACATGCGCATAAGCCACCCGTCGTGGCTGACCGCGCGCGAGGAGATAGGCATAGGGCGCCTGCGCGATCGAGTTGAACAGAAAACCAATCGACATGATCGCAGACAGCAGCGCGACCTCGCCGACGCTCACACCTAGCCATACGGCAACAAAGAAGGGCGCAACGAGCAGGCAGCCGAGATAGATGATCATCGAAAACTGAACGACGTTGCGCTTTTCGGCACGATAGAGAGCGACGGACTCGGTTTCCGAAAGATAGCTCATTCGCGGCTGGATGGCGGCGACATAGGACGAACTGAACAGGATCGTCTTGCCGATGAATTCCTGAAGGATGGCGTAGATGGCAATCGACGAGGCGCCGGTGTAATAGGCAAGGACAAATCGGTCGCCATAGACCATCAACGGACTGATCGTGGATGACACGGTTGCCCAGCCGCCAAAGGCAATGATGCGCTTCATCGATACCGGAATCTTGACGGCGGCTTGCGCTGCGCTTTCGCGAACATGCGGCAAGAGCATGACAACGGCGTAACCGCATGCCGCCAGCCGGACAACGGCATAGAAGATGCATACATTCAACAGGCTCGTATCACCGGCAAGGATCAACAGCGAAGGGCACAGAAAGAGGGAGGAATAGGAAAGGAACTTGAAGATGTTCGCTTCCTTGAACTTCTCCAGACCTTCCAGCGATGCCCGGACGAGGTTCGAGATCAGATAGACTGGAAGCGACACGACGACAACCGTCAGCGCGCCAATTTGATCGGCATTCGCGACCGTAAAGCGCGCCATTAGCTGATCGCGGAATGGCAAGACGAGGGCAGCGATTGCCACGGCAACGAGGATCGAAAAAAGGGACGCTTTCCTGATCGATCGATAGAGCGATATCCCATGATCGGACTTGCTCAGCGCGGCATAATAAAGAAGCGCACGCGACAAACCGAAATCAAAAAGTCCGGTATATCCGATCGCAGCCCAAATGATCGTCAGATAGCCGACATATTCCGACGAGCCGTATCGATAGAGATAGGGCACGCAAAAAAGCGCAATAAAAAGCGGCCCGATATTGCCGAAGATGTTCCAAAGAAAGAACTTGTTATTGACGACAAGGTCCAATTTGGATCGCAAAACCGGCACAATACTCCCGAGGCCCGTCATGCCCCGTTCCGGATGTGGCAGCGACGAGCCGCCGCACCCACCATCGGCACCGTTGCGGCGGATCTGGGCGAAATCAAGTTAGGGGAAATGGGGTCCATGATGCCTGGCTTTAAGGTTATGGCGGCGTCGTTATCCGCAGCACGGCCCAAGGGCAAATGATGATTCCGCGCGAGCGTTCGACGAGGATGTGCCCGATTTCCAAAACCCGCGCGCAACCGCCCTCTATGAGGCGATGGACAGCCCCTCCCGCCGGGACTATGGCGCGACCATGCTCTCGAACCTCAATTCGGTCTGGCCCTCCTTCTCGGATGAAGAAGTCGCCGCCGCTGCCGCCGTCATCGCCTCCAACAAAGTCAACTACTGGACCGGGCAGGAAGGCCGTGCATTCGAACGCGAATTTGCCGAATGGGCGGGCAGTGCGCACGCCGTGGCCTTGGCCAATGGCACGCTGGCGCTCGACGTCGCGCTGAAGGCGACGAATATCGGGCCGGGCGACGAGGTGATCGTGACGCCCCGCACCTTCATTGCGTCGGCATCGACGGTCGTCAACGCCGGGGCGACCCCAGTGTTCGCCGATGTCGACGCCGACAGCGGCAACATATCCCCCGCAACGATCGCCGCCGTCCTGACCGAGAAGACGAAGGCGATCATTCCGGTGCATCTCGCCGGCTGGCCTTGCGACATGGATGGAATCATGGCGCTTGCCGCCGAACGCGATATTTGGGTCGTCGAAGATTGCGCGCAGGCGCATGGCGCGAAGGTCGGCGACCGCAGCGTCGGCAGCATCGGCCACGTCGGCGCCTGGTCCTTTTGCCAGGACAAGATCATGACCACCGGCGGCGAAGGCGGGATGGTCACGACGGACGACCCCGAGTTGTGGTCGGCGATGTGGTCGTTCAAGGATCATGGCAAGAGCTGGGAAGCGGTCTATGAACGCGAACATGCCCCGGGTTTCCGCTGGGTCCATGAAAGCTTCGGGACCAACTGGCGCATGCTGGAAGTCCAGTCCGCTATCGGGCGCATCCAGCTTGGCCGGATGCGGGCATGGAACGCCCGCCGTACCTTGATCGCGCAGGCAGTCGCCGCAGCGCTAAAGCCCTTTGCGGGCGCGGTCCGCGTCCCCGTGCCGGTGCAGGGGATGACGCATGCCTATTACCGCCAATATGCCTATGTCCGGCCCGACGGTTTGAAATCCGGCTGGTCGCGCGACCGGATCGTAGCGGAATTGAGCGCGCGCGGCGTCCCGGTGATGCAAGGCAGCTGTTCCGAAGTCTATCTGGAAAAGGCGTTCGACGGCACGCCCTGGCGGCCCGCAGAACGCCTGCCCGTCGCCCGCGATCTCGGCGAAACCAGCCTGATGTTCCTCACCCATCCGACGATGACCGACGAGGAAATCGGACGCCACGTCGCCATGATCGGCGAAGTGCTGGACGCGGCGGCAGCATAATGGCGCCAGAAGAAATCAACCGGCTGATCATTGTCGGCGGCGGCGGCTTTGGACACGAAGTCGCGAGCTGGGCGGCGGATTGCCATGCCGCGGGAAGCTTGCCCCCGGCGAGCGGCTATCTCGATGATGAAGACCGCGGACCGCTCGGCCGCAGCATACCCCATATCGGCAGCGTTGCCGATTATCAGCCCCAAGCGGGCGACCGGTTGCTGCTCGCCGTCGGCGCGCCCGACACCAAGCGCAAGCTGGTAGACCTCCTCCGCCCGCGGGGCGCCGTCTTCGCGACGCTCATTCATCCCACCGCGATCATCGGATCGAACTGCCAACATGAAGAAGGCGTAATCATCTGCCCGCTCGCGATGAACACCGCGAACACGCACATGGGCGCCTTCTCCACCCTGCTTGGCTTCTCCGGCCTCGGCCACGATGCGCGGCTCGGCGCCTTTTCGACGGTCAGCTCGCACGTCGACCTGATGGGTCATGCGACGGTCGGCGAAGGCGTCTTCATCGGATCTGGCGCGCGCGTCATGCCCGGCGTCACCGTCGGCGATGGCGCGCGTATCGGCGCAAATGTCGTCGTGCAGCGTAACGTCGCGGCGGGGATGACGCTTTTCACCCTGCCCGCCAAATCTCTGAAAATGCCGGCCTTGAAAAGCTGATCAGCCCGCCATCGCGGCTTCGTAGGCGGCCGCGAAAGCCTCGATCCGCACTTCGTCCGCGCCCAGAAGCGGGGGCCGGTTCGCCGACGCCATGCCGCGCTGCACCGTCTCCAGGATCGCCCGATCCTCGTTGATGACATACTTGCCCAGCGTTGCGCCCTGCTTGTTCATCAGGTCCTGACGCGCCTGCGTCCGCTCGTCGAGTTCGACGCCCGGGGCGAAAAAACGCGTCCGCAAGTTCGTCTCGTGCGCCGACACCGGGATCGCGTGCCCGACATAAAAGGCCGTGCCCTCGGTCGACGAAATGAACAGATTGGGAAAGATATGCACATGAAAGAAGGATTCATGCGCAAATTCGCGATCCGCCAGATGCGCCACCGCCCGTGCCTTCAACGCGTCGCGCGCCGTCGGGGATTTCGGAAAATGGGATGAGCTGTGTCCGCGATCCAGCTGGACGTCAGCGATCGGCTTCTTCCCGATGCCCAGTCCTTTGACGAACGTCTCGGGATGAACATAGCCGCAATGATAGCATTCGAGCACATTCTCAGCGAGCAGCTTCCAGTTCGCGGCGTGATGGACCGTATCGATGTCGGTGAGTGCGCCCATCGCGCGGCTCAATTGCTCAAGGACCGGCACAAAGTCGCCCAGATAGTCAGTGAGCGGCGGCGGCGCGCTTTCGATCGACACAAAGACGAAGCGCCCGCACGCCTCCACATGGAACCGCTGCAGGCACACACGCTCGTCGTCGCGGTTCTCGGCAAAGCCTTGGCGCGGCGGCAAGGTCTTGGGACGGCCCTCGCCATCGAACGCCCAGCCGTGATAACGGCAGATAAGCGAGCGGTTACCGCGCTCTTCGGTCTGAATGAGGTTCAGCCGGTGCGGGCAGACGTTGCGGAACGCGCGCAGCGATCCGGCGAAATTCTGGACGACGATCGCGGTCCGCGGCAGATCGACGCAGACGAAATCCTGATCGTTCGCCAGTTCGTCGGTCATAGCGACGAATTGCCAGCCCTTGCGGAACAGCCGTTCCATCTCGTGCTCCAGCGCGGCGGGGTCGAGATAGTTGGAAATCGGAATCACGGGTTCGACAATCCTGACGCCTGCGCCGACGGGCGCGCGCTATTCACTTGGCCGCGTAGCCGCCATCGACGGGCAAGTCGATGCCCGTGATCCATGGTGACGCATCGCTCAGCAGGAAGGCAACGGCGGCGGCCACGTCGTCGGGCTGCCCGAAACCGAGCGGGTGCAAATCGCGATAGCCGGCGACCAGGTCGTCGCTGACGCTCTCGACAAAGGTCCGGTGCATCGCGGTTTCCACCGCGCCGGCGGTGATCGAATTCACCCGAACCCGCCGATCGGCAAGCTCGACCGCCAAAGCGCGCACCATGCCGCTGGTCGCCGCCTTCGCCGCCGAATAGGCGACCATGCCGCGGCGCCCACGCACCGCCGAAACCGACGACATGAACACCAGCGAGCCGCCGTCGTTCATCGCATTTTTCCGCGACAGCGCCTTGGCCATGCCCAGCGCGCCCATCACCGCCGCACCGAAAAGATCGTCGATCTGTGCCTGTTTGGTCAGGCGCATCGGCATGACGAGGCTCGTGCCGGCGGAATGGAACAGGCCGTCGATCGCGCCGCGTTCCTTCACGATCCGCTGCACCAGTTCATCGGCGGCGCCGAAATCGCCGACGTCAGCAGCAAAGACCGCGTGCGCGCCCTCGCCGCCCAATCCCGAAAGTGTCGCATCCAGCCGCGCCTCGTCGCGTCCGGCCAGCGAAAGACTGGCCCCCAGCGTGGCGAGATAGGCCGCTGTGGCCTGCCCCAAGCCCGACGAAGCGCCGGTGACGACGATATGTTTGCCCGCAAGGCTGTCCGATGCGAAACTCATAGCGTGAGCAAGGCGACCGATTTCAATGCGCCAACGTCAACCGACGCGCCGCCCCACGAATAGCCGACCCCGAAACCGAACATGCCGAGCCGAAGCGGCTTCGACGAAAGATCGCCCGCCAGCTTGTCACAGATCAGCAACGGGATCGTCGCGCTGCTCGTATTCCCGAACGCGTCGATATTGATCGGCACCTTCTCGCTCGGCAGCTTCGCCTTCTTCGCGAGGTGGTTGATCATGAAGGTATTCGCCTGATGAAACAGGAAATAATCATAGTCATCGACGGATTTGCCCGCGATCTGCATCGTTTCGGCAACGAGCGTCGGGACCGCTTTCAGCGTGAAGGTGAAGATTTCGCCGCCGTCCATGAACAGCTTGTCCTGTTCGTTCGGCGTCTTTTCATGCTGCTGCTGGCGCGAGGCGCCGCAGGGAATGATCAGGTTGTTCGCGCCGCGGCCATCGGTCCCGAGAACGAAATAAGCAGGCTCGGCCCTTTCGTCATATTCGATCGCGGTCACCGTGCCGGCATCGCCGAACAGCATCGCGGTGGCGCGGTCGCTGGGGTCGACCACGCGGCTGCTGGTATCGCCGACCGCAAGCAACACGCGCCGGGCCGCGCCCGTCTGCACCATGCTCATCGCGAGCCACAGGCCGTAGGGATAGGCCGAACAGCCCAGGTTGATGTCGAATGCAATGATCCCGGGGCGCAAGTCGAGCCGCGGCTGCATCACCGCCGCGGTGGCCGGAAGGCGGTAATCGGGGGTCTGCGAGATGAAGATCAACGCGTCGACCGACGCCGGGTCCCAGTCGAGATCTTCGAGCACACGCTTGCCCGCTGCGACGCACAGATCAGCCGTGGTGGTCGCATCATCGACCCAGCGGCGCGTCAGGACGCCCGTCATCTTGGTGACGTCGGCGACACCATCGCCAAATTGTTCGGCAAAATGGTCGTTGCCGACGACGCGGGGCGGCACACAGGCCGCCAGACCGACGATCGACGCCGACTGGACCTTGGCCGCCTGCCCGCTTTTAAGAACCGCTGCTTCGGTCACGCCACCGCCGCGTCGACCAGCTTGCCAATATCGCCGACCGTTTTGCACTCGGCCAGATCTTCGGCACTGACCGAAACGTCGTGCACTTCGTCGATCAACGCCAGCGTCGAAACCACGGCAAGCGAATCCCAAAGCTCTCCGAGTTCGAAACCCTCTTCGAGTTCGCTCGCTTCGACTTCCAGAATTTCAGCCAGTCCGTCGCGAAAGTCAGACATAGTCACTCCTTATATTTCAAAAACTTATCGAACCTGCCGCCCAGGACAGACCTACTCCGAAGCCCACTAACATATGGCGTCCGGGCGGAAAACGACTTTGTTCGGCCATATTCTCCAGAACGAAAGGGATCGTCGACGAGACGGTATTTCCGATATCGGCGTAGCGCCGCGGCACCCGATCGTCGCCGAGACCAAGCTTCTTCTGGAGCGAATCCAGCATGAACTTGTTCGCTTGATGCAGGATCACGCTATCGAACGCCTCGATCGGCAAACCCGCCTTGCCCGTCAGGCGCGCGACGACTTCGGGGACGCGTTTCAGCGTGAAGTTCAGAACGGCCCCGCCGTTCATGTAGAGATTATCCCGCGACCGCACATTGCCGCTCTTGTCGACGACTTCCTCGGCGGTTTCCACGCTGCGAGGCGTCCGAAAGCCGCCGCCTTCAACGATCAGCTGGTGCGCGCCGCTGCCATCCGTGCCGAATTCGAACGGGCCAATACTCCCCGTGTCGCCCGGACCGTTTCGCTTGATCAAAGTCGCCGCCGCGCCATCGCCGAACAGGGTCCGAACGCTCTTGTCGCGCGCGTTGATATATTTGGAATAGGTGTCGGCGGTGACGAGCAGGATCGTCGAAGCCATTCCGCCCGCGATTAACCCCGCCGCCAGCGACAGGCCATAGACGAACCCCGAGCAGCCCAGATTGATGTCGAGCGCGCCAACCCCGGTGCCGAGTTGCAACCGGTCCTGCATGATGCACGCCGATGTCGGCAGGACATAATCGGGCGCCTGCGTGCAGAAGATCAGAAAATCGACATCGGCCCGGTCGACGCCTGCCTGTGCGAACAGCTTTTCCGCCGCCGCAACGCCCAGATCGAGCGCGGTTTCGTCGGGGCCGGCAATATGCCGCTCCGCGATCCCGGTCTTGTCGAGAATCTTGTCGGCGGGCCATTCGGGATACAGCGCGGCCAGTTCCGCATTGTCCAGAACGGTTTCGGGCACATGGGTCGCGATCGCAACGATGCGGGCCGGCACGCTTCCGGCTGCCGCGTTTTCTGCAAATGATGTCATCAACCGATACCGTTACAATAGACTCGGGGCGAACACGAAATCATTCGATATGGCCCTCAATAAAGGCAATTATCCGCCCTGCATGCACAGACCAGTTTCGATGTACTTCATATAAATGGCCGCCGCCAGCCGCAATCTCGACGCTGCCAAGGCCCGGCGCGAAGCTGTCGCGCATCGCGTTCAGCGCGCCCTCCCCATTTTCCCATATGCGCTCATGCTCGCTCAGGATGGCGAGAACCGGACAGCCGATGCGCGATGCGACGGAGCGAAACTGGCCGGGCCAGCGAAGCAGCACTTCGTCCACTTCATCCTTTCGCCAAGGCTCTCCCGATTTGCGGAGCGCAATCGGTGCTCGCCAGTCGAAACTGCCATCGGGTCCGAAGAAGAAGGCATGCGGCAGAACGACCGCGCCGCCGCCATGCAGGCCGCTGAGCCATGTCAGCGCGGCTTCGGTCGGATGCGAGCCGATACCCGACGTCACGAGGCATTTCAGCATCGGCGGCGACTGCGCCGCCCAGTGCATCGCCACCGCGCCGCCGATCGAATGGCCGAACAGCGCGATGGGCAGGTCCTCATCGCCGCACGCCGCCGCCGCCCGCTCGACCAGCTTCGCCAGGAGCAGGCTTGCGGAACATACCGGGGTCGGAGTCTCTATCGGCGGCGACATCCCGTGCCCGGGCCTGTCGACCATCAGCACCGCGTGCCCGGCGCCGAGCGCCGCCTCGGCAAACGAGAAGGACGGCAGATCGAAATATCGCCCGTTGCACCCGCCGCCATGGACACAGACGATCAGCGACGCCGGTCGCTCCTCACCGCGGATCAGGCGACCATGAAGGCCGTCCGCTGCCAGTTCCTGCGACTTGCCGTTCACGGTCAATTTGACCTTTTGCACGCCGATTTCGTCCGGCGATCGATTCAACGTGTTTCGGAGGGCGTGCCGGCGCCGACACCCCTTGCCCCACCCTCCGGCGCGGCGCCCATGAATTCGGACATGGTGGCCTCGCCCTCCCCGCTGATCCCGTCGCGCTGCACGATCTTTGCCACCGTGATCAGAATGATCTTCAGGTCGAGAAGGAACGTCCGGTTATCGACATACCACACGTCGAGCGCGAATTTCTCGTCCCAGCTGATCGCGTTGCGGCCGTTGACCTGCGCCCATCCCGTGAGCCCCGGTCGAACCTCGTGCCGCCGCGCCTGCGAAGGCGAATATCGCGGAAGATAATAAGTGTGCAGCGGACGCGGTCCGACGAGGCTCATTTCGCCGCGCAAAACGTTCCAAAGCTCCGGCAATTCGTCGAGACTGGTCGAGCGCAGCCAGCGGCCGAAGGGCCGCAGCCGGTCCGCATCGGGCAAAAGCAAGCCGTCGGCGCCGACCTCGTCGGTCATCGTCCGGAACTTGATGACTTCAAACGATCTGGCGCCAAGGCCGGGCCGCTTCTGGCGAAAAAACACCGGCGATCCCAATCGCGATCGCACCAAAAGGGCGAGGATCAGGATTAGCGGCGAAAATACGACCAGCGCGATCGCCGAGGCCGCGATATCGAACCCGCGCTTCAACATCGATTATTTCGCGTTCGTATCGCGCGCCAGTTTCAGCGCCGAAACGGTCAGATTGGTCGGGTCGCGCCCGATGCCGCCCGCCACCCGCATGTCCAGTCGAACCAGGTCGCAACCGGAAGGCATCGCCATCTTCAGCATCTTGTTCTGCGGAACACTCGCAGAAAGCATATTCGCCGATTCGGTCTTCTTTTTCGCCGATGGTCCCGCCAGACAGGTCGCGACCCACGTCGCACTGCCGTCGAGGTTGCTGGCGCGATCGGCGACCTGCCAATAAAGGGCATCGCCGGGTTTTATGGCCACGAGCTTGACCGCTGCGACCCCGATCGTCCCAGGCGAACCGAATATATCGATACCCGTCCCGCCGCCTTCGACGCTGACAAACTCGCTGCCCTGCGCGCCGCTGTCCGAAAAGGCCCAGATGAACGGCGGGTAACCCTGATCGAGCTTGCCGTCCGTCGTGCCGCTGACATTGCGCAAGCTGTCGCGGTTCGAACCCGGCAACAAAGGATAGAGCCGTAGCGCTGAAGAATAGGAGCCTTCAGCGATCAGTCGCGTCATCAACGTCGAATATACGAACCGGGCATTCGCGACATCCGGCGCCTTTTGGCGTCGATCGATCAGCAATTGCGCCATAGGCGCGGCCCGCGGCAAGTCAGTAACCGCGACCTGGAACAGGTGCGACAACCAAGGGTTGTTTTCGCGAATATAGGGCGCGAGATGCCGACGCCCCTCCGGTGCCAGAATGATCAAAGCCATACGCGGGATGACCGCATCGGCGGCCTCGCCATCGGCACGGATCATCAGATCGAAATGACGGAGACCCGACGCAATCTTCCCTGCGCGCAAACGATCGGCACCGAGCCACAACTGCACCGCGCCATCTCGGCGCGAGATCCGCTCTGCTTGTAGCATGGCCTTCCGTGCTTTGACCTGCTCGCCCTCGATTTCCATGCTCTTGCCGATAAGCCACAGCGATCGGGGGGTGAGCGGAGCGTGGACGAGTGCCTCGCGCCCCAGTCGCCGGGCCGCGACCGAGTTGACGCGTGAGCCCTGCGCTGCGACAGCCACCGCCGCACGCGTCTGCCCCGCACGCCATGAGAAAAAGCTTCCACCGAGCGGTCGGAAACTGTCGATAGAAAGCCCAACCGACGCTGCGGCTTGTGAAAAGGTCAGCACGGCGAGCAAAAGCCCTGCAACAAGGCCGCCGAATATCGACGGCGTCAGTGTTCTCTCGCTCTTCATGCCACGCTAACCTTGTTCACAACCTTACGCCGCCTGTTCGGTGGAATGATCCTTGCCATAGCCATAGCCATAGCCATAGCCATAGCCGTAGCCCGACTGTTTCGCCCGATATTTGGTGAGCAACGCACCCAGAATATGCGCGCGCGATTCACGCAAACGCGACAAGGCCGCTTGCGAAGCCCGGACGGCGGTGCGGTCGGCCTCGATCACATAAATCACGCCTTCGACTGCGTTGGCGATCAACGCGGCGTCGGACAGACCAAGCATCGGCGGGCTGTCGAGAATAACATGATCGAATTTTTCGGAGAGTTTGCGGACAAACAATTCCAGACGATCTCCGCTGAGCAATTCCGAAGCGCTCGGAGGCGTCGGCCCGGCTGCAACGAAACTGACGTTTGATTCGCCAATCGCCTGGACCAGCGATTGCCAGTCGTCATCGCCCGCAAGGAAGTTCGAAACACCCTTGCTATTGTCGAGACCGAGACGGCTCGCGACCACGGGGCGACGCATGTCGACGTCGACAAGCACCACAGACCCCGCGGTCCGGCCCAGCACCCGAGCCAAGGCATAGGCCGACGTTGACTTGCCTTCGGACGGCGACGTGCTGGTCAGCGCGAATGTTCTCGGAACACCATGATCCGTCGAGAAGCTCAGGTTCGTCCGAACGGTCATATATGCCTCGGACATGATCGACTTGGGATCGTCGATATCGGCCAGTGCCTCGTCATCGACAGCAGGCACCGCACCCAACAGCGGGACATCGAGCTTGTCCGCGATCTGGTGAGGTTCGCGCACGCTTTCGTCGAGATTTTCGAGAATGACAATAGCCAGGCCGGCCAGGCCCATACCCAGAAGCAACGCAATCGCCATATTCAGGACGAGCCGCGGCGAGGAAGGATCTACAGGCGAGAAGGCGTCATCGACAATCGAGATGTTGTTCGTACCGACACCGGCAACGCCAATTTCCTTGTAACGTTGAAGAAGACCGTCATACAGCTGCCGGTTGGTATCAACCTCGCGCTGATAGATATTATACTGAATACTCGACCGGTTTTCCACGTCCAGGCGACCCAATAGCTTATCAACGCGGGCCCGGAGCGCATCCTCGCTCTGACGCGCGGCACTAAATTCACTCGAATAGGCATTGCGGATGCGGCCTTCTTCCGCCGAGATGGATCGGTCTAGCGCCTGGACCTTTTCTTTTGCTGCCTGCGCCAAAGGATATTCGGGCTCAAAGCGAACAAGCAATTCCTGATATTCAGCGTTGGCTTCGGCGCGCCGCTGCCGGAGAAGATTAAGCGATTGGTTGCTGAGCGCGAGTTGCGTGCTTCCGGGCGAACGGGCAGCCCCAAGCTTCGCCTCTGCTGCAGCCCTATCGGCCGTAGCCTGCACGAGAAGACGGTTCAACTGCACCAGATCGCTGGAAGCAAGAGTTTGGGTAGTTCGTGTGCGTCCATCCTCGCTCTGCGTTTCCGACAGGCGCACAATGCCCTGCCGTGCCGCATAATTTACAAGGTCGCGTTCCGATTGTTCAAGCCGATTACGCAAACCCTGCAGGCGAGATTCCAGATAGATGCGGGCATCCGCCGTCGACGACAGGCGCCGATCCATGCTCTGCTGAATAAACTCTGTTACCCAGGCATTTGATATCTGCCGGGACAAATCGCGCGATGCGCTGGTGTAGCTGACATCTGCCAGCGCCGAACCACGCAGGGGCGCAATGCCGATATGTTTCAGGAGCAGTTCAACCGCTTGCCGCTCACGCTCGCGAAGTTCGACCGCCGAGACCGGGCCCGTTTTCGCGCCGGAAAGCAATCCTTCGCCCTCGGGCTTGGTGCCATGTGCTGCAAAAAACTCTTCATTTCGAGCGAGACGCAATCTCCGCTCGACACGTTGCGCCAGCGAGCGCGCGTTCAGCAATGAGTATTGCGTCAGGTAGAATTCCTGATTGGGCGTGCTATCCTCACGCTTCAAGCCTTCGACATTGGTTACATTGGCCTGTTCGCGCGCGATCTCGATACGCGATGTTGCGGTATATTGCGGCGTCATCAAAAGCGTAATGATGAGACCTGCAATCGTTACAACAGCGACAATCGCCAAAGCGAGCCACATATGCCGCTTCAGAGCGTTCCAATACTCCAGAAGCACCGGCAACGACCTGGCACCCTTCTTGGTCGCCAAATCTTGTGCATCAGTGCCACCAGCAAATGCGGGGTTGTGATTCTCAAACATGAAATCTCGCTTAATCTCGACTTGAGTTATGATTATCTGTTGTTGTTCAGGATCGCGATCAACGGCGAAATGAACAGCGGCGAAACCGCTACAATCTGCTGGAAGAGGCGTCGTCCCGGCGAATCCCCGACGACAACGATGTCGTGCGGATAGAGAATGGGGTCGCCATAGGCGCCTCGCCGAATGGCAGCTAGATCGTAAAGCGCGATCATCTGCTGCCCGTTGACGTTACGGTGCACAACGACTTCGCGCAGCTTGGCAAAATCAGTTGTACCCTTTGCCCCCGCGACGGCGCGCATCAACGTGAGACCCGAAACGATCGGATAGTTCCCCGGCTGCTCGACCTCACCATCCACGGTCACATAGTGGCTAACCGCTTCCTCCAGATTCACCGCAACCTGGGGATTGCGAACATATCCCGTCCGTAGCTGACCGATAATCTTGTCGCTGGCTTCGCCCAGCGACAGTCCGCCAACCTGCACCACACCGGCAATCGGGAGTGTTATATTGCCGGAACCATCCACGGTGACTTTGCGGTCAGAGAGTTCCGATATGCCCAGAACGTCAATGATCAGCTTGTCGAACGGACCTATCGCGTAACGATATGCCTGGTCGGCGCCCACCTGACCGCTGGGGCCGGGCAACTCATTCATATTGACCCGCGTGACAGTCGGTCCGCCCAATCCCTTACCTACCAAACCGGTCGAGCATCCGGAAACGACCAGCGCTAGCGTCAGCATGACGACCCGCGAGGCCCGCTTGGCACCGTAGACACCAACTTTTCTTTGCATAATTCCTGTCACTTCCGGATCAATCGATAAGCATTTGAGCACCAAGCCGCGGCGACAATCGCATAGAGCGTGAGCGACGGCACGCGCAGCGGATAGTCGGCGATACTGGCGAGAGCAAGTATCGCCAATACCGAGAAACCGGCGCGACCCATAATCTGGACCGAAAAGTCCGCGTCATCCGAGCGAACCCCACGCCGGCGCATCAAAGCGAAAAAGGCAATGGCTCCAAGAATGACGACCCAGATGGCAAGCAGGATGGCCGGAAGCCCCCCCGTCATGACAATTTCGGCCAAGTCATTGTGCGCATGATTGAAATAGCTGATGGATATGAAAGAATCCGGCTCAAAAATCTTGTAGGTCTCGACGAAGGTGCCGATCCCGCTTCCGAACGGAAAAAACTTCATTGTCGCATCGACGATCACCGGAAAGGCTTGCAATCGCAATTCGGAAGCCGGGTCGGTGTCGAGCAGGCGCTGAAGCGCCGGCGTGCTGGCGGCAACAATCAGAACGACGACCAACAGCACCACCGCAAAGCCAACGCCGACCAGTCGCGACCGATGCTCGGCGCGAATTCCGACGACCCGCCCCTGCGACACCGGCTTACGATAGACCCACCAGGCAAAGAAAATCCCCACAACGGCGAGGATCAGGCCGGCGCGCGACCCGGTCATGAGGATCAGCGGAATGAGCAGGCACGCGCCTGCGAGAGTCATCGAGCGCTGAAAGAACAGTTGGTCCGGCCGCCCCTTAAACAGCGAAATATAGGCCGCCAAAAGCGGAAACATCGTGGCCAGCATAACCGCCTGATGATTGCGATTGGCAAACAAGCCAACACTAAGGCCATCGTTCGTAACGCGATAAAAATACAGCAGATTGTTAGCGGAACCGAGCGCCTGCAGCATGCCGATAATGCCGCTGACGAATCCCAGAACAAGCAAAAGCAACAACAGCTGCTGATGGCGACGCCGGTCGAGAGCAAGCGCCACGATCAGAAGGGCGAGCGGGCCTGCCAACGAAAAAAGCGCATTCCAGGTCCGGGCCTGTGCCATCGAGAGCGGTTGCCAGGGCAGCGCCATGCCCGCAGCTTCATAGGTTTTCACCAGAATGTCGCGCCCCGGCAGAGTTGTCCATATTTCGGGTGGAAGCGGGATCAAATGCGAAGTGACGAGCAGCACGATCCCCGCCGTCAGGATCAGCAGTGATTTTCCGCGCTGCCAGGCTTGCTTCCCGCTGAAGACGATGGACATCGCCAGAAGAAAGGCCGTTAACGGACGCCAGATCAAAAGAGAAATGATATCGTCACGGGCGCTTCCGGCCATGAAAAAGGCCAAAATCACAAGGGTGAATGCAATGACGAACGGCACTCGGTCGGGCGCGCTCGACGCGGCAAAGGAGAATATCCGTCGCAAGGGTTGTCTTTTCATAGAAAAATGCACTCGATCAGCCGCTCGCCGCACTTACATCTCTTTCAAGAATCGCAGCATTGGTCGGGTTGGAGCGGGCATAGTCAGGAACCGCGTGCCGAACAACAGCCATTGCGGAAACGGCGTCGCCACCAAGCAATGCACGGTCCAGCGTTTCGAGAAGTTTCGACAATTCGCCCCAGCTCAACTTGGCTTCCTGCGCACGCATGATGCGGCTGTGTTCGGTCGGTTGCGGGTTGTCGCCGAGCAGCAGTTCTTCGTACATTTTTTCGCCCGGCCGCAGACCGATTTCCTCGATGGCGATGTCGCCGTCGGGATTGTCTTCGCTGCGCACCGTGCAACCCGACAACTGGATCATCGAACAGGCCAGGTCGAAAATCTTGATGGATTGCCCCATGTCCAGCACGAAGACCTCGCCGCCCTTTGCCATCGCGCCCGCCTGCATGACCAACTGGGCCGCCTCCGGAATCGTCATGAAGAAGCGCGTCACTTCGCGATGGGTCAGCGTAATCGGCCCGCCAGCCGCGATCTGAGCCCGGAAACGGGGAACGACCGATCCGCTCGATCCGAGGACATTGCCGAACCGAACCATCGAAAACACGGTATCGCTTCCCTCGGCGGCCCGCGCCTGAAGGATCAGTTCGCACATCCGTTTCGACGCGCCCATGACGTTCGTCGGACGGACGGCCTTGTCGGTGCTGACGAGAATGAAGCGCGATGCCCCGACCCGTTCGGCCTCGATGCAGCAATTATAGGTTCCGAAGACATTGTTCCTGAGGCCCGATATTGGGTTCGCTTCAACCAGCGGCACATGCTTGTAGGCCGCCGCATGAAAAACCGTCTGCGGCCGGTAGCGATCCATGATGCGCGCGGCGACCGCCGCCTCTGAAATGTCGGCAAGTTCGGGGATGATCTCGGTCGGGCTCCCGTGGCCGAGATGCTCCTCGAGTTCGGTCAATATCGTGTAGAGGCTGAATTCCGAATGATCGACAAGGATCAGCTGGCGCGGATGGCGCGCGACGATCTGACGGCACAATTCGGACCCGATCGAGCCGCCCGCGCCGGAAACGAGCACGACCTTCGACGAAATCGCTTCGCCGAGCAGCTTTTCATCGGGTGGAACCGGGTCGCGCCCCAGCAACTCCTCCACCTGCACCTCGCGCAGGTCGCGGATCGACACCTGCCCGTCCATGATATTGGCGATGCTCGGCAGCGAGCGAACCTTCAGGGAATACGACTGTAGTTGCTCGACAATTTCCAGACGGCGTGACCGCGGAACGCTGGGCAAGGCCAAAAGGATTTCGTCAATGCCAAGATCCTCGACCAGATCGCCCATATCGTCGGTGCCGAAAATCGGGACACCGTCGATACGATGTCCGATCAGTCCGGCATCGTCATCGAGGTAGCAGACGAGCGAGGCATTGCCGTCGTGCCGGATTGCAAAGCCCAACTGCTGCCCGGCCTTTCCCGCGCCATAGATGGCCACGCGCGATCCCTGTCTCTGCCGCACGACATGCAGGACATCGACAATCGCATAACGGATCGCAATGCGGCTAAGCGCCAGCAACAGCATCAGAAGCAGGGGCTGCAACACGCCTATCGTGCGGGGGATGTGCGGGATCCCGACGAACATGAAGATCGTCATCATCGGCAGCGAGAGAAGCAGGCACGCCACCGCCAGGTCGATCATCGTACGGCCGCCCGCGAAACGAATGATCGAACGATAGACGCCGCACCAGCGCGCCGCGAGCAACCACGAAGGGACAGCGACAGCGATCGCCATACCGACCGCAGGACTGATCAAATCCCATGCGCCAATGCGGATCGAGAACGCGAGCCAGACGGAAACGACGCAAAGCACGACGTCCATCGCGACCGCGATCAGGCGCCGCATCGATCGCGGGAGGTCCGCCACCTTTCGCAGTATCGCAACGATAAACGAAAGAGCCCGGAAATCAGAGGGTCGGCGTTGGGTCACAACAAAGCTACAATTTCATCACGTTAATCAGAACCTGCGCTCTTTGCTGCCAGCCGAGAACCGACCGGACCGGGACCATTTACCGGGTTTATAGTGGGCCGGATTGGTAAGCAATGAAAACCGGTCGAAGAAGGGATGCGCCAACCCGCCTGTTATCAAAACCGAATCAGCCTGTTGGCGCGAACTCATCGCCAGGCGGGTCGGTCCTCAGATAGCGCCTTTCCGTCCCCTCCAGAACAATCGCGGTCAGCACGCCCGACCGATATGCTCCGGTATCGATGCCGATCCGATTGGGCCATTCGTCGACATTCTCGCGGATCGTGTGCCCGTGAACGACCATCACCCCATGATCCCGATCATCCTCGAGAAAATCTTCGCGTATCCACCGCAAATCGGAAAGCACCTGCTTCTCGAGCGGTACGCCGGGCCGGATTCCGGCATGAACAAAGGCATAATCACCGATTTCGATCACATCTTCGCCGGCGCCCAAAAATTGGACGTGGCTGGCAGGAACCAGGCCAGGGAGGATTTCGGCAACCTCCTCAAAGCTCGCTTCGAGGAGGTTGACGTGGCTATTCCAGTAACTCTGCACCGTAGCCTCGCCGCCGATGCGCATGAAATAGCGCAGCCGCCGGACATCGCCCGTGAGGGCGGCGAGAAAACATTCCTCGTGATTGCCGATCAACAGGCGGACGTCGGGGAATTCGCGGTGCAGGCCGATCGCGCGCTCGACCACCTCGGCCGATTGCGGCCCGCGGTCGACGAGGTCCCCGAGCAGGATCAACGTGACCTGTTCGACGGGGCGCGCGGCAGCATCGGCCCGGATGCTTTCGATCAACTCCGCGAAAAGATCGTCGCGTCCGTGAATATCACCGATCGCATAAACGCGCTGCCCATCGGGAATCGCGAAGCTGCTGCGCGTTTGCGCGACGGCCTTGCTCTTACGCTTCCAAAACATGATTTGCTGAACCGATCTTACTCAAACCCGGTGCACCGCAGGAAAACCTGCGGCCCAGATATTCCCGCCCCCTAGCCCTGCAAGCGGGCGGTGACAATATACGTGCGAGACCGCCTGGCGTTGCGGGCTTTTCTGCATATCTCGTTTCGTGGCTGACTGCCGTTCGGGGCTTAAGGGTGTTGCAAGCTTTGTCGCTTAATCGTGCATTAGGTAGTAATCGACGGTATCACGATGCGGAGAGTCGTTAAAAATGAAAGTGATGACCGTCTTCGGCACCCGCCCCGAAGCAATCAAGATGTTCCCCGTCGTCCACGCCCTGCATGCCCATGCCGGCATCGATGCACGGGTCTGCGTCACTGCGCAGCACCGCGAGATGCTGGACCAGGTGCTGGAAATCGCACGCATCACGCCCGACATCGACCTCGACGTCATGCAGGCGAACCAGTCGCTCGACAGCCTTCTCGCGCGGTTGGTCACCGGCCTTGGCGACGTGTTCGACCGCGAAAAGCCCGATCGCATCCTGGTCCATGGCGATACGCTGACGACGATGGCGGCAACGCTTTCCGCCTATTTCCGCAAGATCCCCGTTGGCCATGTCGAGGCCGGGCTGCGCAGCGGCAACATCTATCACCCCTGGCCCGAAGAGGTGAATCGCAAGGTCGCGGGTGCCGTCGCCGACCTGCATTTCGCGCCAACCGAAACCGCCGCGGCGGCGCTTCGCAGCGAAAATGTGCCGGCCGGCCGCATCCACATCACCGGCAACACCGTCATCGACGCGCTGCTCGCGACAAGGGCGCGGATCGACGAGGAGCCGGCTCTTGCCGCCGGGCTCGACCCGCTTGTCGCGCGCTTTGCCGGCAAAAGGATCATTGCCGTCACCTCGCACCGGCGCGAGAATTTCGGCGACGGGATGAAAGCCATCGCCGAGGCGATCGCCGCCATCGCGGCGCGAAGCGATGTCGCGGTGGTCTTTCCGGTCCATCCGAACCCGCATGTCCGCAGCATCATGGAGCCGATCCTCGGTGCCCTTGAGAATGTCGCGCTGATCGACCCGCTCGATTATCCGCATTTCGTCCGCCTGCTCGCCGCCTCCGACCTCGTGCTGACCGACAGCGGCGGGGTGCAGGAAGAAGCGCCCTCGCTTGGCAAGCCCGTGCTCGTGATGCGCGAGACGACCGAGCGGCCCGAAGGCATCGAAGCCGGCACCGCGCGGCTTGTCGGAACCGACAAAGCGCGTATTGTTTCCGAAATTTTCAAGCTTTTGGACGACAAGGACGCCTATAACGCCATGGCCCGTGCCCATAATCCTTTCGGTGACGGCACGGCGGCAAAGCAGATTGCGGAGATTGTAGCGCGTGCCCATTGATAGCGAACAGAAGGTCACGGTCCTCGGGCTTGGCTATATCGGCCTGCCCACCGCCGCGCTGATCGCCCGCTCGGGCTGCAAGGTCACCGGCGTCGACGTCAGCCGGCACGTCGTCGACACGGTCAACAGCGGCAAGGTGCATATCGAGGAAGTCGACCTCGACGGCCTCGTTCAGGGCGTCGTGTCGCGCGGAACGCTGGTTGCTTCGACCGACGTCGCGCCCGCCGATACCTTCGTCATCGCGGTGCCGACGCCGCACGACGACGAACATCGCCCCGACATCAGCCATGTCCTTTCGGCGGCGCGGGCGATCGCGCCCAAGCTGGAGGCTGGCAATCTGGTCATTCTCGAATCGACCTCGCCCGTCGGCACCACCGAAAAGGTCGCCGAACTCCTTGCCCAGCTTCGCCCCGACCTCAAGGTTCCGGGCGCCTGCACCGGCGCGGCCGACATCTTCGTTTCTTATTGCCCCGAGCGCGTGCTTCCGGGCCGCATCCTCGTCGAACTCGTCGACAACGACCGCTGCATCGGCGGCATCACGCCGCGCTGCGCCCGCCGCGCGATGACCTTTTATCGCCAATTCGTGCGCGGCGCGTGTGTCACCACCTCGGCGCGCGCCGCCGAAATGGTGAAGCTGGTCGAAAACAGCTACCGCGACGTCAACATCGCCTTTGCCAACGAGCTGTCGATGATGGCCGAGCATATGGGCGTCGATGTGTGGGAGGTGATCCGCCTCGCCAACCGTCACCCGCGCGTCAACATCCTCCAGCCCGGGCCCGGTGTCGGCGGCCATTGCATCGCGGTCGATCCCTGGTTCCTCGTCCATGGCGCCCCCGATCACAGCCGCCTGATCCGCACCGCACGCGAAGTGAACCTCGCCAAGACGGCGCATGTCATCGGCGCCGCCGAAATGCTCGTGTCGCAGCATCCGAAGGCGCGCGTCGCCTGCCTCGGCCTCGCCTTCAAGCCCAATATCGACGATTTCCGCGAAAGCCCCGCGGTTGAGGTCGCGGCGGCGCTCGCGCGCCGCTTCGGCAAGCAGATCGAGATCGTCGAGCCCTATGCGCGCGGCCTTCCAATGGAATTCGCGGGCACCGGCGCCGAACTGATCGATCTCGACAGCGCGCTCGCCGGGTGTGACGTGCTGATCGTCCTTGTCGACCACGACCTGTTCAAATCGATCCCGATCGAGGAACGCGGCGACAAGATCGTCTATGACACGCGCGGCCTGTGGCTCGACCAGCCGAGCGGCGGCAATGGCAATCGCCTGCACAGAGCGGCCTGACGCAGCCCGCTTGACGCTCCGCCGACGGCTCCGCATCGTGGCGCCATGTTGACGCGCCTCGAAACCATCGTCGTCGAAAAACCTTGGGGACGCACCGATATTCCGGCCGCGTTCGGCGATTTCGGCAGGCGCCGGATTGGCGAGATATGGTTTTCGAATCCTGCCGGCGACGATGCGCCAATCATGGTCAAATTTCTCTTCACGTCGGAACGGCTGTCGATCCAGGTCCATCCGGACGGCGAAGCGGCGCAAGCGGCAGGTTTTCTGCGCGGCAAGGAAGAATGCTGGCTGATCCTCGACGCCGAACCCGGCGCCGAACTGGGTGTCGGCCTGACGGCCGAGACGACGCGCGAAGCCCTGCACGATGCCGCGCTCGATGGGTCGATCGTCGACATGATCGACTGGCGGCCGTCGAAGGCGGACGACTTCGTCTACAACCGGGCGGGCACGATCCATGCGATCGGCGGCGGGCTGACCGTCGTCGAGGTGCAACAGAATGTCGACTGCACCTATCGCCTCTATGATTATGGCCGCCCGCGGGAGTTGCATCTCGCCGAAGGGCTGAAAGTCGTGCACCCCGGCCCCGTCCACGATCCGCGCGACACAATTGTCGTCCCCGACGCGAACCGTATGCTCGTCAGCGGGCCGTATTTCCATCTCGCGCAACTCGCGGCACCGGTCGACCCGGCGCTGCTCGAACAGGCAACCGGCGAACTCACCTTCGTGCCATTGTCGGCGGGATGCCGCGTCGCGGGCGAAAGCGTCGCGCTCGGCGAGGCGGTGCTGCTCACCGATCCGTCGACGATCGAGATCGATGACGGCGCCCGTGCGCTCCTGACCTGGCCCGCTTAGGAGACGAACACCCTCCCCTTGCGACCCCGCCCGCTATCTCCCATATCCCGCCGCATGAGCAATCCCCATGCGCAAAGTGCCGCGCCCTGGCACGGAACCACCATTCTTTCCGCTCGCAGCGCCGACAAGGTCGTCATCATCGGCGACGGTCAGGTGTCGATGGGTCAGACGGTGATGAAGCCCAACGCCCGCAAGGTCCGCCGCCTCCACGACGGCAGCGTGATCGGGGGCTTTGCCGGCGCCACCGCCGACGCCTTCACGCTGTTCGAGCGGCTCGAAGCGAAGCTCGAACGCCACAACGGCCAGCTTCTCCGCGCCGCGGTCGAGCTCGCCAAGGACTGGCGAACCGATAAATATCTCCGCAATCTCGAAGCGATGATGATCGTCGCCGACAAGGAAGTGACGCTCGTCATCACCGGCAACGGCGATGTCCTTGAACCCCTGGGCGGGGTCGCCGCGATCGGTTCGGGCGGCAATTTCGCGCTCTCGGCGGCGCGCGCGCTCGTCGATTATGAAAAGGACCCCGCGGTGCTCGTTCGCAAGGCGATGGAGGTCGCCGCCGACATCTGCGTCTACACCAACGACCAGTTCACCCAAGAAATCATCGAAATCCAGGCGTAATCCCATGAACAAAGACCTGACTCCCAAGGCGATCGTCGCCGCGCTCGACACGCACATCATCGGCCAGGATGCCGCCAAGCGCGCGGTCGCGGTGGCGCTGCGCAACCGCTGGCGCCGCCAGCAGCTTTCGGCCGACCTGCGCGACGAGGTAAGCCCGAAGAACATCCTGATGATCGGCCCGACGGGCTGCGGCAAGACCGAGATTTCGCGCCGGCTGGCGAAGCTCGCCGATGCGCCCTTCATCAAGGTCGAGGCGACCAAATTCACCGAGGTTGGCTATGTCGGCCGCGACGTCGAACAGATCGCGCGCGACCTCGTCGAGGAAGCGGTGCGGCTCGAGAAGGAGCGTCGCCGCGAGGCGGTGCGCGCCGCCGCCGAAGAGGCCGCGATGGAGCGACTGCTCGACGCGCTCACCGGCAAGGGCGCCAGCGAGGCGACGCGCCAGAGCTTTCGCCAGCGCATCCGCGAAGGCCATCTCGACGATAGCGAGGTCGAGATCGAGGTCGCCGACGCCCCCGGCATGCCGTTCGAACTGCCCGGCCAGCCGGGGCAGATGAGCATGATCAACCTGTCGGACATGCTCGGCAAAGCGATGGGCGGCGCGCCCAAGAAGCGCCGCAAGCTGAAGGTGATCGAAGCCGCGACGCGGCTGATCGAGGAAGAGCAGGACAAGCGCCTCGATCAGGACGATGTCGCGCGGATCGCGCTCGCCGATGCCGAGGCGAACGGCATCGTCTTCCTCGACGAGATCGACAAGATCGCGGTCAGCGATGTGCGCGGCGGTTCGGTGAGCCGCGAGGGCGTCCAGCGCGACCTGCTGCCGCTGATCGAGGGCACCACCGTTGCGACCAAATATGGTCCGATGAAGACCGACCATATCCTGTTCATCGCGTCGGGCGCCTTTCATGTGGCGAAGCCCAGCGATCTGCTTCCCGAACTGCAGGGGCGCCTGCCGATCCGCGTCGAACTCGGCGCGCTTACCGAGGAGGATTTCGTGCGCATCCTCAGCGAGACCAAGGCCGGCCTGCCCGAACAATATGTCGCGCTGCTCGGCACCGAAGGCGTGACACTGACCTTCACGGAAGACGCCATCGCGCGCGTCGCGAAGCTTGCTGCCGAGGTCAACGAGAAGGTCGAAAATATCGGTGCGCGCCGTCTGCAGACGATCATGGAGCGGCTGGTCGAGGAAATCAGCTTCACCGCCGAGGACGTCGGCGGCACGACGCTCGAGATCGATGCCGCTTATGTCGAACGCCAGCTTGCAGAGATCGTCGGCGACACCGACCTCAGCAAATATGTGCTCTGACGTGCTGTTTTCAGGACAGAACTAGATCCGTCTTCTTTTCAGCCGGTCGATTGCCGAACTTCATTTGACTTTGCCGCGCGGTCAATGCGATGACTGCGCGGCACGATCGACATGGGTTGCGAACGGTCGGCACCGGAGACAGCAATGGCAGAAGAAGAGGTCGCCACCCAAGGCGAACTGGCGATTACGCGCACGGGTGATCGGCTGCGCCTTGCGCGCGAAGCGGCCGGGCTTTCGCTCGCCGATGTCGCAACGCGGACGCGCATCACCCAGCGTCATTTGGCGGCAATAGAAAAGTCCGATTTCTCGGAACTTCCGGGCCGTACTTATGTCACCGGCTTCGCCCGCGCCTATGCCCGCGCCGTCGACCTTCCCGAGGCCGAGATCGGTGCCGCAATTCGCCACGAGCTCGAAGAAGACGCCTATGGCTCGCGTCCGCTGTACGAAGCCTATGAGCCGACCGACCCGGCGCGGCTGCCTACCGCACGGCTGACCTGGACGCTCGTCATCGTCACGCTGCTGCTCGCATCGGCATACGGCGTATGGCGCTTCCTGTCGGTCGAGCCCGACGAGGCGTTGATCGCCGCGCAGAATCGCGCCGCCGACGCATCGGAGGCGCCGCAGAGCAATGCCGCGGCCGCCCCGGCGACCAAGGCCGCAACCGGGCAGTCCGCCGTCGCGGCGAACGCACCCGTCGTGCTGACGGGGGTCTCGGAGGTCTGGATCGGTTTCGACGATGCGCAGGGCAAGACCGAGAATTGGCGCACGCTCGACGCCGGCGAAACCTATCAGGTTCCGCCCGACTATATCGAAAAGTTCACGCTGCGGACGAGCATCCCTCAGGCGCTCAAGGTCACCGTCGGCGGCCGCGACATTGGCCCGATCGGCGCGGCCGATACGCTGGTCAAGAATGTCTCGCTGAAGCCGGCCGATCTGGTGGCGCGCGCCGAAGGCAATGGCACCGCGGCACCTGCGGCGGGACCACGCCCCAAGGGCTGAACCGCCGATCATTCGAGCCGGCCCGAGCGGCAGTGCACCGAAATGGGTTTGCGCTGCCGTGCTTTGCCGCGTTATGAGCGACGAAATGGTTAATTAGTGGGGACCTAACGGCAGATGATGATGCGTCAGATCACTTTCCTGGGAGCGGCAACGATCGCGCTCGTCGCGGCGATGCCCGTGTCGGCGCAGGACAATACGGTCGTCAAGCGGGTCGAACGGCTCGAAAAGGAAATGCGCGCAGTCCAGCGGTCGGTCTTTCCCGGCGGCAGCCCGACCTTCTTCGAAGGCGAGATTGCTCCGGACAACACGCCGGGCGAGCGCGCCCGCACCAACGCCCCTGTGATCGACCTGACCGCGCGCGTCGATGCGCTCGAATCGCAGCTGCAGGTACTGACCGGCCAGACCGAGCAAAATGCCTTCCAGCTCCGCGAACTCGAAAAGCAGTTCACTGCGTACAAGGCCGAAATGGACAGGCGTTTCGCCGACCCGGCGGCAGCGGTCGCCGCACCGGCCGCGACGCCCGCCGGCCTCGCCCCGACAGTGAAGCCGCCGGCAGCGGCGACCACGGTCGCGGCAACGCCGGTGAAGAAGCCCGCCGACAAGCCGGCGGCGAAGCCTGCGACCACCGACGCCGCGCGGCTCGCGCTCGTCAAGAAGGTCGAGGTTCCGGCAAGCGGCAACGAAACCAAGGACGCCTATGACTATGGCTATCGTCTGTGGGAAGCGAAGCTCTACCCCGAAGCGCAAGCGCAGCTGAAGACCGTCGTTACCAAATGGCCGAAGAGCAGCCAAGCGAGCTTTGCGCAGAATTTGCTCGGCCGCTCCTATCTCGACGAAGGCAAGCCGAGCCTCGCCGCGGTCGCATTCTATAACAATTACAAGGATCGCCCGAGCGGCGCGCGCGCGCCGCACAGCCTGATGTATATGGGTGTCGCGCTCGACAAGCTCGGCCGCAAGGCCGACGCCTGCAAGGCGTTCCGCGAGCTTGAAGAAGTCTATGGCGACAAGGCGCCGCAGGATGTCCGGACCGATGCTACCGCCGCAAAAACAAAAGCAGGTTGCTGACCGCGACGCCTCGGACCGGCTCGCCGGCGATCTCGCCGCGCTCGTCGGATCCGACTGGCACCGCCTCCATTATGGCGTCGCCGTGTCGGGCGGGCCCGACAGCATGGCGCTGCTCTGGCTGATGGCGTCCTTGCTGCCCGGACAGGTCTGGGCGGCGACGGTCGACCATGGTCTGCGCAAGGGCTCAGACGACGAAGCCCGCATGGTCGCGGGCTTTTGCGATCGCGAGCATATCCCGCATTCGACGCTGCGCCCGCCAACCCCGATCAAGGGATCGCAGCAAGCCGCGGCGCGCACCGAACGCTACCGCCTGCTCGAACAATGGCGCGAAGCCAAAGCGCTCAAACATATCGTCACGGCGCACCATGCCGACGACCAGTTGGAGACGATCGTGATGCGGCTCAACCGCAGCAGCGGCGTCGGCGGGCTCGCCGCGATCCGCGCCCGCAACGGGGCCATCCTGCGCCCGCTCCTGCACTGGCGGCGCAGCGAACTCGTCCATCTGGCGCTCGAAAACGACCTGCCCTTCGTCGACGATCCGTCGAACAGTGACAATCGCTTCGATCGCGCGCGCCTGCGTCATGCCCTTCAGTCGCAGACCGCGCTCGACCCTGCTGCCGCGGCGAAATCGGCGGCATGGCTCGCCGAAGCCGACGAGGCGCTCGACTGGGCGGTCGAGCGGCTGATCGCATCCTGGCCCGACGCGTCGGACATCGCGGTAATCCGCGACGACGGCTATCCGCCCGAGATGTTTCGCCGCATCGTCGCGCAGCGGCTGCGCGCCAACGCGCCCCAGCTTGTGCTGCGCGGTGCCTCGCTCGACGGCGTAATCACGGCGATGCACGAGGGGCGGCGAGCAATGGTCGGCGCGCTCTTGATCGATGCGGTGCGCGGCCTCGAAGGGACGATCTGGCGCATTTCCGCGGCGCCGCGCCGGAAAGCAGCGAAAAAGGGCTGATTGCCTCATTGTCATTTAACCCGATTATCCTATCTTGTGCGGATAGGAGCGCAGTACCGCGCCGTTGAGGAACGAATCCGAATGCAGGACGACAAGGAACCGCAGGGCAATCCCTGGATGAAGAGCGTGATGATCTGGAGCGGCATTCTGCTTGCCATGCTCCTCGTCGCCTCGATGTTCGGCGGCGCTTCGCAGCCTGTCGGCAATCCGCTTGCCTATTCCGAGTTCCGACAAAAGGTCGAGGAAGGCGCCGTCAAGGACGTCGTGCTGTCCGAAGACAAGGTGACGGGCACGCTGTCGAACGGCGACCGTTTCAGCGCCAACGTCGTACGCGACCCCGAACTGCTCAAGATGCTCAACGACAATGGCGTCAAATATGACGGCAAGGCGACCGAAGCGCCGAATTTCTGGATGTATATGCTCGTCCAGTCGCTGCCCTTCCTGCTGATCCTCGGCATCGCCTTCTTCGTCTTCCGCCAAGTCCAAAAGAACAATGGCTCGGGCGCGATGGGTTTCGGCAAATCGCGCGCCAAGATGCTGACCGAAAAGCAGGGCAAGGTGACCTTCGACGACGTCGCGGGCATTGATGAAGCACGCGAAGAACTTGAGGAAATCGTCGAGTTCCTGCGCGATCCGACCAAATTCTCGAAACTCGGCGGTCAGATTCCGAAGGGGGCGCTGCTTGTCGGTTCGCCCGGCACCGGCAAGACGTTGCTCGCCCGCGCAATCGCGGGTGAAGCCGGCGTTCCCTTCTTCACCATTTCGGGTTCCGACTTCGTCGAAATGTTCGTCGGTGTTGGCGCATCGCGCGTCCGCGACATGTTCGAACAGGCGAAGCGCAACGCGCCGTGCATCGTCTTCATCGACGAAATCGATGCGGTCGGCCGCCATCGCGGCGCCGGCCTCGGCAACGGGAACGACGAGCGCGAACAGACGCTGAACCAGCTGCTCGTCGAAATGGACGGTTTCGAAGCAAACGAAGGAATCATCATCGTCGCGGCAACGAACCGCCCCGACGTGCTCGATCCCGCGCTGCTGCGTCCCGGCCGCTTCGATCGCCAGGTCGTCGTTCCGCGTCCCGACATCGAGGGCCGCCAGAAGATCCTCGAAGTCCACACGCGCAAGAAGCCGCTCGCGCCCGACGTCGACCTCCGCCGCGTCGCGCGCGGCACTCCCGGCTTCTCGGGCGCCGATCTGGCCAATCTTTGCAACGAAGCCGCTTTGCTCGCCGCGCGCAAGGGCAAGCGCCTGATCGCGAATGACGAGTTCGAAGAGGCGAAGGACAAGGTCATGATGGGCGCCGAACGCCGCTCGATGGTCATGACCGAGGACGAAAAGAAGTCGACCGCCTATCACGAGGCCGGCCACGCGCTCGTCTCGCTGCATGTCGACGGATGCGATCCGCTCCACAAGGTGACGATCATCCCGCGCGGCCGCGCGCTGGGCGTGACGTGGAACTTGCCCGAACGCGATCGCTACTCGACCAACATGAAGCAGATGAAGGCGCGCCTCGCGCTCTGCTTCGGCGGCCGCATCGCCGAACAGCTGATCTACGGCAAGGACGAGCTCAACACAGGCGCGTCGAACGACATCCAGCAGGCGACCGAAATGGCGCGTTCGATGGTCATGGAGTATGGCATGTCGGACAAGCTCGGCTGGCTGCGCTATCGCGACAATCAGGACGAGGTGTTCCTCGGCCACAGCGTGTCGCGCGCGCAGAATATGTCCGAAGAGACCGCCAAGCTGATCGACGCCGAAGTCCGCCGTCTCGTCGAAGAAGGCGAAAAGGTCGCGCGCAAGGTGCTGACCGACAATATCGACGAACTCCACCTGCTCGCCGGTGCGCTGCTCGAATATGAGACGCTGTCGGGCGAGGAATCGAAGCGTGCGATCAAGGGCGAAGACATCGGCCGCGAAGACGAAGCCGGCAAACGCGGCACTCCGGTGTCGGGCCATGCCGGCGGCATCCCGCAGATCAAGCGCAAGCCGCGTCCGTTTGGCGACGCCAATCCCCAGGGCGCCTAGGCTTTCCGCCTAGCCCCTTCGATTCAGGGACTATTCATTGGCTGGGGGCAAGTTGCGGCATATGACCATAGGGACATATGCACGCATCTTGCCCGGCCTGCTTGCCGCCCCCTTCCTCTGCGCGATGGCGCCGGGCGACATGAGTGTCGCGGCGTTTCTCGCGCGCGCGACGTCGCTCGAACGGCTCGGCCCGCTCGCGCTCGCGACCCCGCAAGGAAACCAGCTCAAGGGCGAAGTGGTCGCCGCGGGCAAACGCTATAAGGCGCGCATCGATGCCGAACGCCGCGCCGGTCGTAAAACGACGAGTTGCCCCCCTGAATCGGGGAGCCTGACCCCCGATCAATGGCTTTCCCACCTCCGCAGCTATCCCGTCTCGGCACGCAAGTCGGTCAGCGTCTATTCGGCGTTCGATGCGCTGATGAAGAAACGCTATCCCTGTCCCGCTTGATGCGTCAAAGGTGCGGCCAGGACCAAAGGAGACGGCGATGATCGGCAAAGCGTGGAATGCCCTGGCCTTGGCCACCCTTTTCGCGGCGGGCGTTCAGCCGACGGCGGCGCAGGAAACCGGTTCGCTGACAAGCAAGATCGAACTCGAAAAATCGACCCCGTCTTCGGACGGCCAACCGCCGAAGAAGATTTATGTTGCGCCCGATGTGGTCGTCCCCGGCGACCGCGTCCGCGTTGCGCTCACCTTCACGAACAACGGCGCCGCTCCGGCGGCGGGGGTCAATCTGGTCAATCCGATCCCCGCCGGCCTCACGTTCGACGACACCGCCGATACGGCGGGTTTCGGCGTGTCGACCGACGGCGGCAAGACGTTCGGCGCCCTCGCGGCGCTGACGATACCCGTCCAAGGTGCGGCGCCCCGCCCCGCCACGGCCGCCGATGTGACCCATGTCCGCTGGCTGTGGCCCGATGCGATCGACCCGGGCCAGAGCCGCTCGGTCGCCTTTTTCGGGCGGGTTCGGTGATCCGCTGAGTGACCATTTATTGCGATGAATCGGGCGGCCTCAACGCCGGGGCAATGACCTTCTCCGCCGTGATGCTGGCCCCCAAGGCCGCGGCCGACATCCACGCGCGCTTTCGCAGCGTGACCGGGCTGCGCGGCGAACTCAAGGGCAGCCGGATCAGCGTCGTCGAGCGCGCTTATCTGCTCGAGCTCTTCGATCGCGCCGGCGGCCGCGCCTGGGTCGCCGTCGCCGAACGCGACAAGCTCGCGCAAAACCCCGGGGGCACGCTGCCCAGCGACCTTGCGCTCTATGGCGCCTTGCTCAACAGCGCCGTTGGCCACTGGTTGCCCGAAACCGGCGGTGTCTGCACCGACGTCGTGATCGACGACGGACGCTATGATCCGAAGATCCTTTCGCATGTGCGCGAAGAGATACAGGCAGGGCTCGGCCAATGGGGGCGCGCGTCGCTGGCCGACAGCAAGCGCAGCGATGGGGTACAGATCGCCGACGTGATCGCCAACAGCCTGTTCAATATCACGGTCGGTTCACCGCGCGCCTATCGCATCCAGCGGATCATCGAACCCATGCTGGCGTCGAAGGCGATCCGCATCGCCGAACTGACCCAGGTCGACTGAAACAAAAAGGGCCGCAGTTTCCTGCGGCCCCCTTGGTGATCGATTGACGCGGCGCTTATTCGAAGTCGCTGCCACCGCCCGCGGGGCTGCGCGGCGGCGCAGCGGCGGTCAGGCGAAGCGCTTCGGCCGAGCGGCTGATCGAGCTGATTTCATCGGGCGTATCGTCATCGTCGACGACGACCTTCTGCATCGAACCGACCAGCGTTTCCTTGAGGTCCTTCGGACGCACGGTCTGTTCGGCGATCTCGCGCAGCGCGACGACCGGGTTCTTGTCGCGGTCGCGATCGACGGTCAGCTCCGAACCACCCGAAATCTCGCGCGCGCGATGCGCGGAGAGCAGGACCAGGTCGAAACGGTTGGGAACTTTGTCGACGCAATCCTCGACGGTAACGCGGGCCATATTGTTTCCTTAGGTATAGGAGAGGCCAGCCCTTTGGAGGGGCATGGCGGCAAGCGCTGCGCGCTAGCAGCACCGCCGGGCGATGTCAATCAAAGTGCTGCCCTTGCGGGCTTTGCGAACACCGGCCTATGAGCGGTCATGACCGAAGCCTGCGCACCCGTCGACTTGTCCGAAAGACTGACGGCGGACGTGGCTGGTCACCGGCTCGAACTGATCTTCGACGGCGGCGAACGGCTGATCCGGCTGGTCGACCTGATCAACGGCGCGGCGCACAGCATCGACATCATCATGTATATTTTCGAAGGCGACGCCGCGGGCGTGCGCATCGTCGATGCCTTGCTGGTCGCCGCCAGGCGCGGCGTCCGCGTGCGCGCGGTCATCGACAGCTTCGGGTCGGGCGACACGCCCGACGGCCTATTCGCGCCGCTTCGCGAAGCCGGCGGCAGCGTCACCTTCTTCTCGCGCCGCTGGCGCTCGACCTATTTGATCCGCAATCACCAGAAACTGATCCTGATCGACGAATATATCGCGGTGACCGGCGGCTTCAACATCGCCGACGATTATCTCAGCCCGCCGCGCAGCGACTGCTGGTTCGACATCGGGATGATCGTCAAGGGACCGACGGTGTCGCGCGCGGCGCGATGGTTCGCCGAAATACATGACTATACCGTCAACGACGATGGCAAGCTGCTGATGCTGCGGCGGATGATCCGCGAATGGCCGATCGACGGTGGCCCCATATCATGGCTGGTCGGCGGCCCGACCCAGCGGCTGTCGCCCTGGGCCCGCGCGGTGCGCGCCGACCTGGAAAACGCGCGGCAACTCGACATGGCGATGGCCTATTTTTCTCCGGGCCAGGGCATGCTCCGCCGCCTCGGCCGCGTCGCGCAGCGCGGGCGGGCGCGGTTCGTGATGGCGGGCAAGTCGGACAATCCGGCGACGATCGGCGCGTCGCGGCTGCTCTATGGCTATCTGCTGCGCAAGACCGCCGATGTCTGGGAGTATCGGCCGTGCAAATTGCATATGAAGCTGATCGTGATCGACGATGTCGTCTATATCGGATCGGCCAATTTCGATGTCCGCAGCCTGTTCGTGAATGTCGAGCTGATGGTGCGGATCGCCGATGCGGGCTTTGCCGAAAAGATGCGCAACTTTCTTGGCCGGCTGCGGCCTGACAGCGAAGTTATCACACCGGATTCGCACAAGGCACGCGCCAGCTGGCTGACGCGCATCCGCTGGACGCTCGCCTGGTTCGTTGTCGGCATCGTCGATTATACGGTGTCGCGAAAATTGAACTTCGGGCTCGGCGATCCCGACCCGGAAGTTTAGGTCACATACCCATAAACAGGATTCCCCTGGAGGGAGATTTCTGATTCAGTCTTCCGGTGAAGGGAGACTGGGCATGGCGCGGTTTGATTTGACGGATTTCGAGTGGTCGGTGATCGAGCCATT